>JACXTT010008187.1_pt1 | contig 14551 bp, 11 predicted proteins | sample 9270951 | NCBI WGS metagenome assembly JACXTT01 (sample SAMN15532306, study PRJNA645909) | rock metagenome | isolation source: weathered quartz diorite | place: Puerto Rico | collected 2017-06-21
TGCTGACGGAAGGCGGAAAGCGCCAAAGCGCCGGGGAAGCATGAGAAATGCGCCATGATCGTAGCGGTCGGGAGGCGGTGAGGTAGGGGCTGCTGCTTAGCCGGCACCGCTGCATGGGGCGCCGACTGGCGGGAAACCGCTATTGTACCTTGCCGGCACCCGGATTTTGCACTGCGACATCACGGCCGGGCCGTGTTACGGCCCATCCTGATAATGCTTATGCGTCACTTTTACAAAATGAAAGGCTCAGAGTGACGTCGCCGAGCGCGCGGCCTGCTCGTACAGGCCGGTCAGCACACGCATCAACCGGGCGAGCTCGCCGATCTCCGCATTCTCTTCGCTGCCCTCGGTGAAGTTGCTGGTCAGGCATTGTTCGCGGATCTCGCGGTAGCGCGCGCAGGCCTCGGTGCCGGCCGGGGTGGTCGAATAAGTGGCCTCCTTGCCGACCCGCTCCCCGCTCACCAGCCCCAGCCCCTGCAGCTTCTTCAATGCGTAGGTCACCAGGTGCGTGTCTTCCACGTTCAGCACGAAGCAGATATCGGCCAGCCGCTTGGGCCGGCCGCGATGGTTCACGTGATGCAGCACCAGCACGTCCAGGAAAGTCAGGTCGCGCACGCCCGCCGCGCCCATGCAGCGCACCACCCAGCGGCTGTAGGCGTTGTAGGCGGTGTTCAGCCCGAACTCGAACTCGGACAGCTCGGGGCTGCGCACCGACACCAGGTGCGAGGACGACACGATATTGGCCCCGGCCGCGCGCGACAGCGCGGTGGCCGGCCTTGCCTTACCGGCAACGGCAGGGACATCGGCCACGGCGGCGGTGTGCCCGCTCTCGGCTGGTTTGCGTGGCATGCGGGAGACTCCTTTCGATGGGGGCGGCGCTGGCGGTGCTAGGTATAAGCCCGGAGCGCGCCCCGGCAATTTTAGCTTGACAGTTTATTGGCGAATTATGAGCATGAACACCTAATAAATACAGGTAAAGCATGAGGGAGGACGCCGGCCACGAGTGGCCCTGCGCATGTGCACCGCGCCCTTCCCCGTGCTGGCAGGCGGCCGCCACCATGGCGGTGCCCGCCCCGCCCTCGCACCCCGTTTGCAGACCCCATGCCATCCATGCTTCCCGACCTCGACACCCTGAACACCCGCCTGCGCGACGGCGCCACCAGCCGTGCGCAGATCATCGAGCAGGCGGCCGCGCTTGCCGCCACGGCGGCTGCCGAGGCCGTGTTCCTGCACAGCACCTTCGAGGCCGCGGCCCAGATCGCGCGCGCAGCCGATGCCGCCGGCCGCGCCGGCAAGGCGCTGCATCCGCTGGCCGGGCTGCCGGTTTCGGTCAAAGACCTGTACGACGTGGCCGGCGAAGTCACCAGCGCGGCCTCGCTGGTGCGCAAGGATGCCGCGCCGGCCACGGCGGACGCCACCGTGGTCGCCCGCCTGCGCGCGGCAGGGGCCGCTCTGGTCGGGCGCACCAACATGACGGAGTTCGCGTTTTCGGGCGTGGGCATCAATCCCCACTACGGCACGCCGGTCAATCCGGCCGGCACAGATGGCGTGGCACGAATCCCGGGCGGCTCGTCGTCGGGTGCGGCCGTTTCGGTGGCGCTGGGACTGGCGGTCGCGGCGCTTGGCAGCGACACCGGCGGTTCCATCCGCATCCCCGCCGCGCTGTGCGGCATCACCGGCTTCAAGCCCACCACGCGGCGCGTGCCGCTGACCGGGGCCTTTCCGCTGTCGTACACGCTGGATACCGCCTGCGCGATGGCGCGCACGGTCAGCGACTGCATTGCCATGGACAGCGTGATCGCCGACAGCGCAGTGATCCCGCGCGTGACCAACCCCGCCGCCACGCGGCTGGCGATCCCGCGCCAGGTCCTGCTGGACGACCTGGACCCCGTGGTGGCGCGCGCCTTTGACCGCGCGCTGGGCCGGCTGTCGGCCGCCGGCGTGCAACTGGAGCATGTCGACCTGCCCGAGCTCGGCGAACTGGCGGGCCTGAACGCCCAGGGCGGCTTCAGTTCGGCCGAAGCCTTTGCCATCCACCGCCACCTGCTGGCCACCCGGCGCGAGCTGTACGACCCGCGCGTGGCCTCGCGCATCGACCGCGGCGCCAATATCAGCGCCGCCGACTACATCGAACTGGGCCGCGCCCGGCTGGACTGGATCGCCCGCATGGAAGCGCGCCTGGCCCGCTTCGACGCCGTGGTCTGCCCGACCGTGCCGATGGTCGCGCCCGAGATTGCGCCGCTGCGCACCGATGATGCGCAGTTCTTCCGCGTCAATGCCCTGCTGCTGCGCAATACCTCGGCCTTCAATTTCCTTGATGGCTGCTCGATCTCGATGCCCTGCCACGCGCCGGACGAGCTGCCCGTGGGCCTGATGCTGTCACACGGCCCGATGCGCGATGCCGACCTGCTGGGCACGGCCCTTGCGTTGGAATGCATCGCGCAACCTTCACAGCGCGACGACTGAGCCTGCCGCCGCGCCGTTGATCTTGCGCCGACGTGCCCGCCAATGCGGGCGCGATCGGCACCAGGTAGTACGCAACCAGCAGTACCACCGCGCCCCCGCGCGCACACCAGGAGAGATCGAGATGCGAGTCAAGGCAATCGTTGCGGCCGGCCTGATGCTGGCCGCCGTGGCGGCACAGGCGGATACCAAGTGGGACCTGCCGACCGGTTATCCGGTCAGCAACCTGCACACCGAGAACCTGCAGCAGATGGCCAACGACGTGGACAAGGCCACCGGCGGCAAGCTCAAGATCGTGCTGCATCCCAATGGGTCGCTGCTCAAGGCCAACGAGATCAAGCGCGGCGTGCAGACCGGCCAGGTGCAGATGGGCGAGATCCTGATGTCCTTGCTGGCCAACGAGAACCCGGTGTTCGGCGTCGATGCCGTGCCATTCCTCGCCACCAGCTATGGGGATGCCTACAAGCTGTGGCAGGCCTCGCGCCCGGTCACAGAGAAGGTGCTCGACAAGCAGGGCATGAAGCTGCTGTATGCGGTGGCATGGCCGCCGCAGGGCATCTATGCCAACAAGCCGATCAATTCGGCCGGGGACATGAAGGGCCTGAAATGGCGCGCGTACAACCCGGCCACCTCGCGCATCGCCGAGCTGGTCAGCGCCCAGCCGGTGACCATCCAGGCTGCCGACCTGGCGCAGGCGCTGGCCACGGGCACGGTCAACTCCTTCATGTCGTCGGGCGCCACCGGCGTCGACACCAAGGTGTGGGAGAGCGTGAAGTACTTCTACACGGTGGACGCCTGGCTGCCCAAGAACATGCTGGTGGTCAGCAAGAAAGCGTTCGCGGCGCTGGACAAGCCGACCCAGGACGCCCTGCTCAAGGCCGTCGCCGATGCCGAGAAGCGCGGCTGGCAGGTATCGGAGCAGAAGACCAAGGAGTACCTGGCGACCTTGTTGCGCAACGGCATGACGGTGCAGCCGCCTTCGCGGCAGCTCAAATCCGACATGCAGAAGGTCGGCCAGACCATGGTGGATGACTGGGCCAAGGGCGCGGGCGAGGACGGCAAGGCCATCCTGGACGCCTACCGCAAGTAGGCTGCGGGCCTGCCCGCCTACATGCCCCCCGCCCTTGCCGCGCAGGCTGGCATGGCGGGGAGTCCCCTCCCTCCCTGACGCCGTCCATCATGCCAACTGCCCCCTCCTCCAAGCGCTGGCTCGACCGCCTGCTTGACCTCTTTGCCATGCTCGGTGCGCTGTGCATCCTCGCCGTCTGCGTGATCATGATTCTGATGTCGCTGTCGCGGGAGACCTCGGTGATCTTCAAGGGTGGCGATGACATCGTCGCCTGGCTGTGCGCGGCGTCCGCCTTCCTGATCCTTGGCCAGACCTTCCAGCATGGCGGCATCGTGCGCGTCGAGATGCTGCTGGGGGCCGTGGGCCCGCGCCGGCGCTGGGTGCTGGAGCTGGTCTCGCTCACCATCTGCCTGGTGTTTGCCGCCTATGCGGCGTGGGCGCTGGGCTCCTTCGCCTGGCAGAGCTGGGACATCGGCGACGTCTCGCAGGGCCAGATCGTGATTCCGCTGTGGATGCCGCAGAGCTTCGCGGTGCTTGGCTGCATCGGCTTCCTGCTGGCGGTCGGCGATGAATGGCTGCGCGTGGTTCGCGGACAGAAGCCGCGCTACCAGGTGGCCCAGGAAGAAAAGCTCGCCTCCGGCGATTTCGGGGAGACGGTCTGATGAGCACAGTCGTCGTTGCACTGATCCTGCTGCTGGTGATGATCGTCTTTCTGGCGATCGGCGCGTGGATCCCCGTGGCCATTGCGGTCACCTCATGGGTCGGGCTGGTGGTGTTCTCGGACCGCGAGGCGCTGGTCAGCCTGGCCAACGCATGGTGGTCGTCGAGCGCCTCATACACGCTGGCATCGCTGCCCCTCTTTGTCTGGATGGGCGAGATCCTGTTCCGCACCAGGCTGTCCGAGCAGATGTTCAACGGGCTCTCGCCCTGGCTGAACTGGCTGCCGGGACGGCTGATGCACGTCAATATCCTGGGCTGCGGCATCTTTGGCTCGGTGTCGGGGTCGTCGGCGGCCACCTGCGCCACCATCGCCAAGTCGGCGCTACCGGAACTCACGCGGCGCGGCTACGACGAGCGCACCACGCTCGGCTCGCTGTCGTGCGCGGGCACGCTCGGCATCCTGATCCCGCCATCGATCACCATGGTGGTGTATGCGGTTTCGGCGGATGTGTCGATCATCCGCGTGTTTCTGGCCGGCTTTTTGCCAGGGCTGCTGCTGATGCTGCTGTTCTCCGGCTATATCGTGGCCTGGGCGCTGGCCAACCCGGACAAGACCCCGGCGCCGGAGCGCTTTGGCTGGCGCGCGCGGCTGGAATCGGTCCGCCAGCTGCTGCCGTGCATGGTGCTGATCGCCTTTATCACCTGGGTCATGGTCACCGGCTATGCCACCGCGACAGAAGCCGCGGCCTACGGCGTGGTGGCCTCGCTGGCACTGGCATGGGCGGGCGGCTCGCTGACGCGCGCGGCGTTTTGGGACAGCCTGATGTCGGCCACGCGGCTGACCGCGATGATCATGTTCGTGCTGGGCGCCACCTCGTTCCTGTCGGTGACCATGAGCTTTACCGGCATCCCGCGCGCGCTGGCGGAATGGGTGGCAGCGATGCACCTGTCGCCGTGGGCGCTGATCGCCGTGCTGACGGTGATCTACATCGTGCTGGGCACGGCGCTGGACGGCATCTCGATGATCGCGCTGACCACGGCGACCGTGCTGCCGATGGTGCAGGCGGCCGGCTTCGACCTGGTCTGGTTCGGCATCTTCATCGTGCTGCTGGTGGAGATCGCCGAAGTGACGCCGCCGGTGGGCTTCAACCTGTTCGTGCTGCAGAGCATGACCGGCAAGGACAGCAACTTCATAGCGCGGGTCTCGCTGCCCTTCTTCATGATGATGGTGGTGGCCATCGCCATCATCACGATCTGGCCCGGCGTGGTGACCTGGCTGCCGGACATTGTCATGCAGCAGGAAGTCAAATAGCATTGGCCGGCCCCGCCCGGCCCTGCCCTTTCCCGCCGGCGCGGCAATGTGGAGGTTTTCAGTCCGATGCATGTGATCGTCATCGGCGCCGGCGCGATCGGCGTCAGTTCCGCCTGGTACCTGCGGCAGGCCGGTTTCGACGTGACCGTGCTCGAACGCCGCGCCGCGCCGGCGCAGGAAGCCAGCTTCGGCAATGCCGGCGTGATCGCGCCCGGCTACGTCACACCATGGGCCGCGCCGGGCATGCCCGGCAAGATCCTGAGCACACTCTTTGCGCGCGAGGCGCCGGTCCTGTTCCGCCCTTCCGCCGACCCCGCCATGTGGCGCTGGATCGCGCGCTGGCTGCGCGAATGCCGGCTGGAGCGCTACCGCGCCAACAAGCTGCGCATGCAGCGGCTGGCGTTCTACAGCAGCGCGTGCCTGCACCGGCTGCGCAGCGAACTGGAGATCGACTACGAGCAGTCGCAAGGCTACCTGCAGCTGTTCCGCACCGCGCGCGACCTCGACCTGGCCGCCCCCGCCGTGGCCCTGCTGCGCGAGAACAACGTGCCGCACCGGCTGGTCAGCGCGCAGGAATGCCGCCGGATCGAACCGGGCCTGGCGGCCGATACGCCGCTGGCTGGGGGGCTGCACCTGCCGGAGGATGAGTCCGGCAACTGCCCGATGTTCGTGCGCGCGCTGCACCGGCATGCCGAGGCCGCAGGCGTATCGTTTCGCTTCGACACCCAGGTGGCGCGCGTCAGGCCCGACAACGCAGGCAAGCTGCAGGTCGAGCTGTCGCACGCCGACCAGAAGCGCCTTGGCCAGGTGCTGAGCGCCGACCGCGTGCTGGTCGCGGCCGGCGCCGACAGCACCGCGCTGCTGCGCCCGCTGGGCCTGCGCGTACCCCTGTATCCGGTCAAGGGCTACTCGGTGACGGTGATGGTCCGCGACGAACTGCAGGCGCCGCTGGGCGCGCTGATGGATGAGTCCTACAAGGTCGCGATCACGCGCATGGGCAACCTCCTGCGCGTGGCGGGCACGGCCGAGCTGGGCTCACGCAAGCTTGATCTGCGGCCGGCCGCGCTGAACACCCTGGTCAAGGTCGCGCGCGACTGGTTCCCGGTGGCCGGCAACTACCAGGAAGCCACGCAATGGGTGGGCGCGCGGCCGATGCTGCCGGACGGGCCGCCGCTGATCGGCCCTACGGCCGTGCCCGGCCTGTTCCTCAATCTCGGCCATGGCTCGACGGGCTGGGCGATGAGCTGCGGATCGGGCAAGATTGCGGCTGACCAGATCGCCGCCAGCGCCGGCCGCCATGGCGGCCCCCATGGCGGCCCCGACATCGACATGGAGGGCCTGCTGCCCGACCGATACGGCTTGGGGCCCGCCAGATAACCAGACATGACACCCTCTGCCTCTTCCGCCACCTCGCCCGCAAGCGGCGACGGCTGGCTTGCACTCGATGCCGCCGCATCCGCACCGGTTCCGCTGTATGACGTCGCCGCCGTCCGCCGCATCGAGAACGCCGCCTTCACGCAACTGCCCGCCTTTACGCTGATGTCGCGCGCCGGCGCCGCGGCCGCGCGCTGGCTGGCCTGCCACGCACCCGCCGGCCCGCTGCTGTTCCTGGCGGGTCCCGGCAACAATGGCGGCGATGCGCTGGTGGCCGCGACGCAATTGCACAGCGCCGGCCGTGCCGTGCAGGTATGGCTGACGGCGGACCCGCAGCACCTGCCCGCCGACGCCGCGACGGCATGGCAGCAAGCGCACGCAGCCGGCGTCCCGGTCAGCGTGGTCGCGGGCATGGCGGCCTCGCCTGACGCGGACTGGCCCGCCGGCACCGCTGCGATTGTCGACGGCCTGCTCGGCATCGGCCTGAACCGCCCCGCCGGCGGCACCATGGCGTGGTGGATCGGACAAATCAACCGCAGCGCGCTGCCGGTGTTTGCGCTGGACATCCCCAGCGGACTGTTCGCCGACACCGGCGCGGGCGCGCCGGCCGTGCGCGCGCAGCGCACGCTGACCTTTATCGCCGCCAAGCCCGGGCTGCTGACGCTGGACGGGCGCGACTGCGCCGGCGAGGTCGATATCGCGCCGATCGGACTCGGCTATCCGCCGGACGAAACGCCCCATTGCCTGGTGAACGGCCCGGCGCTGTTCAGTGCCGCGCTGCCGCGCCGCCACCACGCCAGCAACAAGGGCACTCATGGCTCGCTGGCTGTCATCGGCGGCAACCTGGGCATGACCGGCGCGCCGCTGCTGGGCGCCAGGGCCGCGCAGTTCCTCGGCGCGGGCAAGGTGCATATCGGCTTCCTGGCGCAGCCCGCACCACGGTTCGATCCGCTGCATCCGGAGCTGATGCTGCATGCCGTGGACGCACTGGCCCTCGCTGCGATGTCGGCACTGGTGATCGGTCCGGGCATGGGCACGGATGCCAACGCACACAAGCAGTTTGCGCGGCTGCTGCAAGCCGCGCGGTTGCCGCTTGTGCTGGATGCCGATGCCTTGAACCTGCTGGCGGCCGATCCGGCGCTGGCCGGGGCACTGGCCGCCAGCGGCGCGGCTTGCGTGATGACACCGCACCCGCTCGAAGCCGCCCGGCTGATGGGCGTGCCCGTCGCCGATGTGCAGCGCGACCGGCCCGCTGCCGCCGCCGCACTGGCTGTGCAATGGCAGGCCGTAGTCGTGCTGAAGGGATCGGGCACCGTGATTGCGGCACCTGACGGCAGCCCATGCTCGCTCAACCCGACCGGCAATGCGGCACTTGCCAGTGCCGGCACCGGCGACGTGCTGGCCGGCATGCTGGGCGCGCTGCTCGCACAGGGCATGGCGCCGCTGGCCGCGGCCCAGGCGGCGGTGTGGATCCACGGCCGTGCCGCCGATGCCCTCGTCGCCCAGGGCACCGGGCCGGCCGGCGTCACCGCAAGCGAGCTGTACGCGCCGGCGCGCACCGTGTTCAACCAGTTGCTGGCCGGGACCCGCGCATGACGCGCGGCGCGCTGCTGCGCGATCCCGCCGACCGCCGCCACCTGCTCACCGGCATCGCGCTGCTGGTCATCGGACAATGGATCCTCAGCCTGCTCGATGCCACCAGCAAGACCCTGACGCAGCAAGGACTGCCGCTGGTGGCCGTGGCATGGGTGCGCTATGTCGGCCATGTGGTCGCGATCTTCCTGCTGCTCGGCCCCGCCGGCTGGCGGCGCCAGTGGCGGCCGGCAAAGCCTGGACTGCAGTGGCTGCGGGGCGGGCTGATGCTGGTCTCGACGCTGGTGTTCTTCAGCGTGCTGATGCTGATGCCGCTGGCGCAGGCCACGGCACTGAATTTCTGCGCGCCCCTGTTCGTGGTGGCGCTGTCGCCGTGGCTGCTGGGCGAGCGCCCCGGGCGCCATGCCCGCTGGATGCGCTGGACCGGTGTGGTGGTCGGCTTTGCCGGCATGCTGGTGGTGGTGCGCCCGGGTGGCCAGCTCAGTCCGCTCGGTGTCGGCCTGGGCCTGGTGTCGGCGCTGGTGTTCGCGCTGATGCAGATGCTGACGCGCCGCATCGCCGCGCATGACGCGCCCATGACCACGCTGATCCAGAGCGGTGTCACCGGCGCCTGCCTGACCACGCTGATCGTGCCCTTCTTCTGGTTCAGCGCGTGGCCCACGCCGATGCAATGTGCGCTGTTGCTCTCTGCAGGGATCACCGGGTCCCTGGGCCACTATTTCGTCATCCGGGCCTTCCAGTACGCGGATGCCTCGTTCCTGAGCCCCTTCCTGTACCTGCAGATCGTGTCCGCCACCGTGATCGGCTACCTGGCCTTCGGCCAACTGCCTGACTGGACCACCGCAGCTGGCATCGGCATCATCTGCCTGGGCGGCTTGTGCGTGGCGGGCGGCGAACCGGTGCTGCGCGCTGTCGCGGGCCGGCTCGCTGGCCGGCGACGTCAGACAATGTCCGATACTTAGCGGGCACACATGCTGCTATGTTGCAAGTGTTAACGGTTGCTTACGCCGAGGGGTAAAAGTGCCGCGGCACAGGCGATATACTTTGCGAGTCTGCGCCGCCGCGCGCACTCGCGCCCCTGCAAACTTCCTAGTCCCGCATGCCCACCGACCTTCACGCCTGGAACGCCCTGCTGCGGCACCATGACACCCTTCGCGACGCTCAGATGCGCGAGTGGTTCGACGGCGAAGGCGCGCAACGCGCCGCGCAATTCTCGCTGGAAGCCGCCGGGCTCTATCTCGACTACTCGAAGAACCGGATCACGCCCGAAACCATGCGCCTGCTGGTGCAGCTGGCAGCCGAGGCCGGCGTGACCAGACGCCGCGACGCGATGTTTGCGGGCGAGCATATCAATACGACTGAAGACCGCGCGGCCCTGCACGTAGCGCTGCGCGCGACCGCCGGCGCCGGCTACAAGGTCGACGGCGAGCAGGTCATGCCGGCGATCCAGCGGGTGCTGGTACGCATGCGCGATTTCTCGGAGCGCGTGCGCAGCGGCGCCTGGAAGGGTGCCACCGGCGAGCGCATCACCGATGTCATCAATATCGGCATCGGCGGCTCCGACCTAGGTCCGCGCATGGTGTGCCGCGCACTGTCGCACCTGTCCGACGCGGACGGCCAGACCGGTCCGCGCATGCACTTTGTCTCCAATGTCGACGGCACCGACCTGGCCGAGACGCTGGTGCGGCTCGACCCGCAACGGACGCTGGTGATCGTCTGCTCCAAGACCTTCACCACGCTGGAAACCATGGCCAACGCGCGCAGCGCGCGCGCCTGGTTTGTCGCCAACGGCGTGGCCGAGCATGACCTTGCCAAGCATTTCGTCGCAGTCTCGACCAATACCGAAGCAGTGCGCAAGTTCGGCATCGACCCGGCCAATATGTTCGAGTTCTGGGACTGGATCGGCGGACGCTTCTCGCTGTGGTCGTCGGTCGGCCTGTCGATCACGCTGGCGGTAGGTTTCAATGCCTTCGCCGACCTGCTGGCCGGCGCGCGCGCCATGGACGAGCACTTCCGCACCGCGCCGCTGGAGCGCAACATGCCGGTGATCCTGGGCATGCTGGGCATCTGGTACCGCAATTTCTGGCATTTGCCGACCAGCTGCATGGCGCCCTACTCCACCTCGCTGGAGCTGTTTCCCGCCTTCCTGCAGCAGCTAGAGATGGAGAGCAACGGCAAGTCAGTGCAGCTTGACGGGCAGCGCGTGCGCACGCATACCTCGCCGGTGGTGTGGGGCACGGCCGGCACCAACGGGCAGCATGCCTATTTCCAGCAGATCCATCAGGGTTCGCAGGTGGTGCCGGTGGACTTTGTCGCGCCGCTGGTGCCGCCGCGCCGGCTGGCAGGCCATCACGCCAAGCTGCTGGCCAACTGCTTCGCGCAGGCCGAGGCGCTGATGCGCGGGCGTACCGCCGATGAGCTGCGTGCCGCCGGCCTGAAGGACGAAGTCCGCATCGCCCATATGGTGTTCGAGGGCAACCGCCCCAGCAACATGCTGCTGATGGAAAACCTGACGCCACACGTGCTGGGTGCGCTGATTGCGCTGTATGAGCACCGCACCTTCGTGCAGGGCGTGGTCTGGAAGATCAATTCCTTCGACCAGTGGGGCGTTGAGCTGGGCAAGATCCTGGCCCGTCCGATCGAAGCCGAGCTGACCGGCAATACCGTTGGCCAGCACGATGCCTCCACCACGTCGCTGATCGAGCGCGCCCGCGCGGTGCTGAAGGCGGGCGCCGCCAGCTAGACCTCCGCGCCCATCCATTCATCGCTGGCCACGCGGCCGGCGTCGATGGTCAGGATGCGGCCACAGCGCGCCGCCACCGAGCGGTCATGCGTGACCAGCACCAGCGTGGAGCCGGCATCGCGGTTAAGCTCGAACATCAGCGCGATCACGGCTTCGCCAGTGACGGTATCGAGGCTGCCGGTGGGCTCGTCGGCAAACAGGATGTCCGGGCGCGCCACGAACGCGCGCGCCAGCGCCACGCGCTGCTGCTCGCCGCCCGACAGCGTGCGCGGATAGTGCCCCAGCCGCGCGCCCAGGCCCACACGCTGCAGCATGTCCAGGGCGCGCTCGCGCACCTGCGACGTTTCACCGCGCAGCTCCAGCGGCAGCATCACGTTTTCCAGCGCGGTCAGGTGGCCGACCAGCTGGAACGACTGGAACACAAAGCCGACATGGCGGCCCCGCACCGCGGCACGCTGGTCCTCGTCCAGCGCGAACAGGTCCTGCCCCTGCAGCCGCACCGTGCCCGTGCTGGGCAGGTCCAGCCCCGCCAGCAGCCCGAGCAGCGTCGACTTGCCCGAGCCGGACGCCCCCACGATGGCGAGCGTCTCACCCGGCGTGACGGAAAAGGTCACGTCGTGCAAAATCGTCAGCGAACCGGTCGTGTCGGCAACGGTCTTTCCGAGGGACTCGACAGCGAGAATGGAAGAAGACATGGATATTGGGATCCGAGGCAAATGGCGCCGGCTGCTGCTGGCAACCGGCATGGCACTGACGTTATCGGCCGGGGCGCCAGCCCAGGCCGCGGCGCCGGCACTGCTGGTGCTTGGCGACAGCCTCTCCGCCGAGTACGGCATCGCGCGCGGCGCGGGCTGGGTCACGCTGCTGCAGGACCGGCTGCGGCAGGAGCGCTTCGATTATAGCGTTGTCAATGCCAGCATCAGCGGCGAGACCACCATCGGCGGCAAGACGCGGCTGCCGGAGCTGCTGTCGCGGCACCGCCCGGCCATCGTGGTGGTGGAGCTTGGCGCCAACGACGCGCTGCGCGGATTGCCGCTGCAGACCACCGAGGCCAACCTGCGCAACATCGTCACCACGGCACAGAAGGCGGGCGCGGGCGTGCTGCTGATCGGCATGCGCATCCCGCCCAACTACGGGCAGGACTACACCGATAAGTTCGTCTCGCTGTATCCGAAGCTGGCCGGCGAATACAAGGTGCGGTTGGTGCCGTTCTTCCTCGACAAGGTCATCACGCGGCAGGACTGGTTCCAGCCCGACCGCATCCACCCGACCGCCGCGGCACAGCCAGCGCTGCTCGATACGGTGTGGCCGCAACTCAAGCCGATGCTCAAGCGCAGCGGCGCGAAGTAAGCATAAATAAAAAAACCCCTGCCGCCTGGCAGGGGTTCTTGCTGGCAGCGATGCTGCCGGGCTGATCTGGCGCTTACTCGGCGCCTTGCGGCTGCGTGGCACCCACCGGCGTCAGCATCTTGACCTTGGAGCGGGCCTTCAGGCTTTCATAGAAGGCCTGCAGGTCAGTCTGGCCGGCCAGCTGCGACAGCTGCTGCGCTTCCGCCTGGCGCTGGGCCGGATTGCCTTGCGCCGGCTGGCTCACCTTGGTGATGCGATAGACCGCATAGCCTTCGGCTCCCAGGTCGACGCCGACCACCGCCGGCAGCTTGGCCGCATCGGCACGCATCACCGCTTCCACGGCCTGCGGCGCAATGCCCTCTGCCTTCGCGCGCGACACGGTCTGCACCGCGCCAAAGCCGTCGGCGCTGTCTGCCTTCTTCAGCGCAGCAAGCCGGGCCTCACCGTCCTTGCGCGCCAGTTCGGCCGCCTGCTGGGCGATATAGCCCTCGCGCACCTTGGCTTCGACTTCCTCGAACTTGCGCACGGCCGCCGGGCGGTACTCGACGATGCGCGCGGCCACCAGCGTGTTCGGGGCCACCTGGACGGCCTCTGTGTTGCGCTTGTTCTTGATCGCGTCGTCGCTGAACAGCGCCTTGAGCAGCTTGTCGTTGTTGAGCGGGCTCTGCGCGCCCAGCGCCGGGTTCGGCTGGCGCGTGATGTTGTCGGCGGTCTGGATGGTCAGCTTGAACTTGTCGGCGGCGGCCTTGAGGCTGTCTGCCTGCTCATAGACCGTATTGCCGAAGGCATCGGCCTGCTCGGCAAACTTCTTGTCGGCGAACTGCTTGCGCAGCTCCGCTTCCAGTTCCGTGCGCACGGCTTCCAGCGGCTTGGTCTCGGCGGGCTTGATGCCGGTCAGCTTGATGATGTGATAGCCGTAGTCGGTTTCCACCACGTCGCTGACCTGGCCATCCTTGAGCGCGTACATGGCGTCCTCGAACGGCTTGACCAGCGCGCCGCGGCCCATGAAGCCCAGGTCGCCGCCCTTCCCGGCCGAGCCCGGGTCCTGCGAGTTCTTGCGCGCCACGTCGGCGAAGGTGTCAGGGTGCTTGCGCAGGTCCTCCAGCAGCTTGGTGGCCTTGTCCTTCGCGGCCTGGCGCTGGGCGGCCGGCGCATCCTTCGGCGCGCTGATCAGGATATGGCTGGCGCGGCGCTGCTCGTCGATGCGAAAGCGCGCGATATTGCTGTCGTAGTAGGACTTCAGCTCTTCGGGCGTGACCGCCTGCGTCGCGGCCAGGGCCTCGCCCGACAGCAACAGGTACTCGACCTTGGCTTGCTCCGGCACCGAGAAGGCCTGCTGGTGGCTGTCATAGTAGGCCTTCAGCGCGGCCGCATCGGGCTGCACCTTGGCGGTGTAGCCGGCCGGCCTGAACAGCAGCGCCTGCACGTCGCGCTGCTGGTCGCGCACCGCGATCAGGCGATCGAGCAGCGACTTGGGCACGAAGGCCGTCGCGGCGACCGATGCGCCCAGCTGCTGCGTGGCCAGCTCGAAGCGCATGCGGGCATCGAACTGCTCGGGCGTCATGCCCTGCGACTGCAGCAGCTGCAGGTAGGCCTTGTCGTCGACCTTGCCGTCCTTGGTGCGCGGCAGTTGCGCGATCGCCGGCAGGTTGCTGATTTCCTCGAGCAGCTTGGCGTCGGACACGGTGAGGTGCTCACGCGCCACGGCACTGGCCATCACGCGTTGCAGGATCAGCTGGTCCAGCACGGCCTTGCGTGCGTTCGGGCCTTCGAACTGGCGCGGGTCATAGCTGGCGCCCAGGATCTGGCGCGCGCGTTCGCTCTGGTCGCGCACGACGTTGTCGATTTCCTGCACGCTGATGGCGCGGCCGTCGACCTTGGCGGCATCGTGCGAGCTGTCCATGAAGCGCGAATAGCTTTCCACGCCGAAGAACACGAACGACGGGAAAACAAGCACCAGCAGCAGCAAGAGCATCAGGCGCCGGTT
>JACXTT010008188.1_pt1 | contig 14551 bp, 10 predicted proteins | sample 9270951 | NCBI WGS metagenome assembly JACXTT01 (sample SAMN15532306, study PRJNA645909) | rock metagenome | isolation source: weathered quartz diorite | place: Puerto Rico | collected 2017-06-21
ACCTGGTTGGTCTGGTCGCGCGACAGGCGCTTGAGCAGGCGGTCCAGCTCGGTGCCGGCGGCGCGGTCGTTCTCGCGGCGGAAACGCACGGCGGTCTGGCGGATGGTCTCGACCACCTCGAACGCGGCATCGCCTTCCTGCTCGCGCAGGCATTCGCCCAGCAGGCGGCCCAGGAAGCGGATGTCCTCGCGCAGCGGCAGGTCCTTGTCGGCGGCGGAGCGGCGGGCGGAGCCGGTGTTCATGGCACCGTTGGCGGGCACGACCATCAGGTTGGCCTTTGAAATCCGTTTGGTACCGGTGGCTTTGGAAGCGGTCTTGCGGGTGGGGGCGCCGTTTGCGTCACTCTGGCCTGAGGCCTGTGCGGGGACTTCTCGATTGGCCGTGCCTCGGCCGGGGCGCGCAGCGTGCTGCGTCATGCAATCTCCTCTTGCTCTATTTCTGTCCGATGGGGGGCGGAGCGGCGATTGGGTCGCGTGCTACCATTGACGTATGCAAGTATCCGCCTTTCCGACTTCTTCTACCGCCGTGTCCAGCAGCCTTCCGCACAAGCTTGTCATTGCCTCCCGCGAGAGCCGTCTGGCCATGTGGCAGGCTGAACATGTGCGTGCTGCGCTGCAACAATACTATCCCGCGTGCGATGTGTCCATTCTGGGCATGACCACGCGCGGAGACCAGATTCTAGACCGTACTTTGTCGAAAGTCGGCGGAAAGGGTTTGTTTGTCAAAGAGCTGGAATTCGCCATGGCCGAAGGCCGGGCCGACCTGGCGGTGCATTCTCTCAAGGATGTGCCGATGGAGCTGCCCGAAGGGTTCGTCCTGACGGCGGTGATGGAGCGTGAGGACTCGCGCGATGCGCTGGTGTCACCAACCTTCGCCTCGCTCGACGACATGCCTGCCGGCACCGTGGTGGGCACCTCGAGCCTGCGCCGCGAGGCCGCGCTGCGGGCACGCTATCCGCACCTGGTCATCAAGCCGCTGCGTGGCAACCTCGATACCCGGCTGGGCAAGCTCGATCGTGGCGAGTATGGCGCGATCATCCTGGCCGCTGCCGGTCTCAAGCGCCTGGGCCTGGGCGACCGCATCCGCGCGCTGATCGCGCCGGACGCATCGCTGCCCGCGGCAGGGCAGGGGGCGCTCGGCATCGAGATCCTTGCCACGCGTCCGGACGTTGCCGCGTGGCTGGCGCCGCTGAACCACCCGCCGACCGCACTCGCGGTCACTGCCGAACGGGCCGTGTCACGCATGCTGGGCGGGTCCTGCCAGGTGCCGCTGGCCGCGCATGCGCGCTGGGACGGTGGCCAACTGCGGCTCGATGCGTTCGTCGCCATGCCGGATGGCACGCGCCAGACGCGCGCCACGGCGAGCGGTCCCGCGCAAGATGCCGCGGCGGCCGAAGCACTTGGCGAACTCGTCGCCCGCGACCTGCTGGCACAGGGTGCGGCCGATATCCTCGCCGCGCTCGCCGAGACGCCCGCTCCGCAAGCTCCTGTCTGAGGCCGGCCCATGCCCCGCCCGACTGTCGTTGTCACACGACCCGCCGGGCAGTCCCGGCAGTTGACGGAGGCCCTTCAGGCCGCGGGCCTGGATGTGCTCGGCTTTCCGCTGCTCGCGATAGGTCCCGCCGCCGATGATGCGCCGCTGCGCACCGCGCTGGCGCGCCTGGGCGAATTCGCGCTGGTGGTCTTTGTCAGTCCCAATGCCATCCAGTACGCGGTCGACGCGCTGGCGACGGTGCAGGGCAATGCGGTGGCCCAGTGGCCTTCCGGCGTGCCGGTGGCCGTGGTCGGGCCCGCGAGCGTCACGGCACTCGCCGAGCGCGGCATTGCCGCGCCCGATCATCGCGTGATCGCGCCGGCCGGCGCCGATTGCAACGGCGCGAACGGTATTGCCGCTGGCGAAGAAGCACGTTTCGATTCCGAAGCCCTGTGGGCGCGGCTGGAGCCTGCCGCGCTTCAAGGGCGTGCCGTGCTGATCGTGCGCGGCAACGGCGGCCGGGACTGGCTGGGCGACCGCCTGCGCGAAGCAGGCGCCGAAGTCACGGCGGTCGAGGCGTACCAGCGCACCTTGCCCGAGCCTGGCGCCATGCAATGGCAGGCTGTGCGCGACGGCCTCAGCGCTGGCGCTGCGCCCCAGGCCTGGCTGCTGACCAGCTCCGAAGCCGTGCGCAACCTCGACACCCTGGCGCGACAGAACCTGTCGCCGCAGGAGCTGGCAGCCCTGAAACAGGTGCAGTGCATCGCGCCGCATGCGAGAATCGCCGAACAGGCGGAGGCGCTAGGCTTTACGCGCATCCTGCGCGCGGCGCCAGGCGACGCGGGCTTGCTTGCGGCCTGCAAGCAGTGGGCGGACGCTTATGCCGGACCGGTGCCTGCGAGTACCACGGCTCCCGCGGCCACCGCGGCACCTCCGGTGCCACGGCCGGAGCCAACGCCCGTGCAGCCGCCTGCCATGACAAACAGGGTCGAACGCGTGACGCAAGAAACTACGTCCTCCTCAACCAGCATTCCTCCCGCGGCCACGGCTGCGGCCGCGCCGTCCCCGTCGTTCGGCGCCTCGCCCCGCAACGCTGCGTTGTGGGCGCTGGTAGCGGTCCTGGTACTGGCGACGGCCGGCGGCTTCTGGTGGCTGCAGCAGCGGGTCGACCACCTGACCGAGGAGCTGGCGCGGCGCCAGCAGAGCAACGACGCGCTGGTGCAGGAGACCCGCGTGCTGTCGCGCGATGCGCAGGACACGGTCAAGGAGCTGCAGGCCAAGGTCGGCGCGCTGGACGGCCAGGTTGGCGAAACCCGCGACAAGCAGGTCGCGCTCGAACAGGTCTACCAGGACCTGATGCGCAACCGCGACGACTGGGAGATCGCCGAGATCCAGCAATTGCTGACCAACGCCGGCCAGCAGCTCCAGCTCACCGGCAATGTGCAGGTCGCGCTGGCGGCGCTGCAGAGCGCCGACGCGCGCCTGGCCCGTACCGACAAACCTCAGTACAACCTGCTGCGCCGCGCGCTGGCGCGCGATATCGCCCGCATGAAGGCGGTGCCCGATACCGACCTGACCGGCGCCGCGATCAAGCTGGACGAGGCCATCAACCAGATCGACTCGCTGCCGTTGCTGTCGAGCGAACGCATGCTTGAACGCACCGAAGCGGGGGACCGCCAGGAAGCAAGCCGTGGTGCGGCCAAGGGGGCAAAGGCGCCGGCGCCGGCAACCGGTGGCACCGGCAACTGGTTCACGCGCCTGTGGGACGACATGCGCGAGGAACTGGCGCAGGTCATCCGCATCCGCAAGGTCGATGACACCGAAGCGCTGCTGCTGTCGGGCGACCAGGGCTGGTTCCTGCGCGAGAACGTCAAGCTGCGTCTGCTTAATGCGCGGCTGGCGCTGCTGTCGCGCAACGAGCCGGTCTTCCGCAATGACCTGGCCGCGGCGCAGGCCATGATCGGCCGTTATTTCGATGGCAAGTCGCGGCGCGTGCAGACCGTGCTGACGTTGCTCAAGCAGGCCCAGGCCGGCGCGGTGACGGTGCAGTTGCCGACCATGGCGGAAAGCCTGGGCGCACTGCACGCGCTGAAGAAGGAGTAAGCATGCGCCTTCTGTTCTGGGTCGCGGTCCTGTTCGGTGGCGCCGTTGGACTGGCGCTGTTCACGCAGTTTAATCACAGCAATGTGGTGTTGTTCTACCCGCCGTACCGGGTGGAGCTGTCGCTGAACCTTGCGCTAGCATTGCTGCTGCTGGTGTTCTTCGTGGTGTGGACGGTCCTGTCCACGGTGCGTCATCTTTCCGAGATGCCGCGCCGCGCCGCCGCTTACCGCGAGCGCAGCCGCATGAACAAGGCCCAGGCGGCGCTGCGCGAATCGATCGAGAACCTGTTCGCCGGCCGCTTCGCCCGCGCAGAACGTGCGGCACGCGAAGCGCAGTCCTGGGATGCGCAGGCGCAGACTGCGGCGCTGGTCGGCGCGCGCGCCGCGCACCGCATGCAGGAGACCGAGCGCCGCGACGCGTGGATGGCGCAGGTCACCGATCCCGAGCGCGAACAGGCCCGGCTGGTCTCGATGGCGGAACTGCTGGTCGACGCGCGCGATGCGGACGGCGCGCTCGAAACCATCGCGCAGCTGCAGGCACAGGGCGCGCGCCAGATCCAGGTGCAGCGCATTGCGCTGCGCGCGCACCAGCATCTGAAGAACTGGTCCGAGGTACTGCGCCTGGCCCGTTCGCTGGAAAAGCGCAATGCGCTCCATCCGGTGCTCGCGCTGCGGCTCAAGCAGATGGCCTGCGAAGCCATGCTGGAAGAGCGCCGCCACGATGCCGAGGCACTGTCCGCCTTCTGGCGCACGCTGTCGGCCGATGAACGGCGCGCCGCGCGTATCGCCGAGCCTGCGGCCCGCTACTTTGCCGCGCTCGGCCGGCAGGATGACGCACGCCGCATCATCGAGGACGCGCTCAAGGTCAACTGGGACAGCCGCCTGGTGCTGCGCTACGCCGACTGCGCCAGGGCTGGCCAGGCATTGCCGCAGATCCAGCAGGCGGAAAAATGGATCAACGAGCATCCGGCGGACGCCGATCTCTACTACACGCTCGGCGTGCTTTGCCTCGGTGAGAAGCTTTGGGGCAAGGCGCAGTCGAGCTTCGAGCGCGCGCTGAAGTATGCTGACCGCAATCAGCAGACCCGCCTGCGCGTGCGTACCCACCTGGCGCTCGCACGCCTGTTCGAAGAGACCGACCGGCCGGAAGAGGCGCAGCGCCACTACCGCGAAAGCGCGATGCTGGCCGCCTGAGGCCGGCAGGCGGCAGCCCGCGGGCTGCCGCGCATCATTCCTGAGTGGCCTTCATCTTCGTGGCCGCCGCCTTCACTACCGCCTAGCGAGCGGGCCCAACGGAAGGCTTGTCCTCTGCCATTTGATCCTGAGCAAATTCCGGATCGTCCCCACGATTGACAGTTGACACGTTTCCGCGCATGCGGTCGCGGGTATCGTTGTCTGCCGGCTCGCCAGGGTGGCAAGTCCATCATTGCGGAAATTTCCACGATGAGAATAGACGTTTTCCGATAGTTTCAATGCGTGTACGACGGGATAATTTTTTACATCCTGTCAACTGTCGGCGCCTTGCTAAATCGAAGCATGGTGCCTGCCGCAATGAACCCTTTCAAGGTCTTCGACGCACTCCGGTACGGTCATCGGCCCTTGCTCTGGGAGATGAGCAAGCGCGATATTGCTTCCCGCTACAAGGGTTCTTACCTCGGGATGCTTTGGGCCGTCCTGATGCCTCTGGCCATGCTGGGGGTCTATTCCTATGTATTCGGCACAATCTTCCACTCGCGTTGGGGCGCGTCGGGTGCTTCCGATACCCCATTCCCACTTGTCTTATTTGCAGGCCTGATCGTCTTCAACTTCTTCGCCGAATGCGTGAATCGTGCGCCGACTCTGGTGACGAGTTCGCCGAATCTTGTGAAGAAGTCGGTATTCCCCTTGGAAATTCTTCCATGGATGACGGTGCTTGCAGCGGGCGTCAATGCATTGATCAGCGTGACCATCCTGCTGATCGGCGAGTGGCTATGGCTCGGGCAAGTCCCGCTCACGGCGGTCTTCTTTCCATTGGTGCTCTTGCCGGTTGCGCTTGTCGCGCTTGGCGCGGGATGGTTTCTCGCTGCGCTCGGCGTATATGTTCGTGACGTCGCACAGCTTGCCGGACTCGTCACCACGGCATTGTTGTTCATGACACCGATTTTCTATCCGCCCGCTGGCGTGCCCGAAGCCCTGCGTGGCTTGATTGCCTTCAATCCGCTCGCTGCCCTGGTGCAGTCCATGCGCGACGTCTTGCTTTGGGGGCGCATGCCGGACGCATTGCCGTTTCTTCTCTCACTTTTCATCGGCTGGGTTTCTGCCTGGATGGGTCTTCTGTGGTTCTCAAGTACATCCGACGGGTTTGCTGATGTCCTGTGATGCCGTGGTGCGTGTTGAAGGAATCAGCAAATGCTTCCCGATCTACGCGAAGCCGTCTGACCGTCTTCGACAGTACGGTGTGCGCTGGATGCGGCGCGCGCTGCCTCAAGCGGCGCAGCAAATGATGCCGAGAAACCTGCTTGACAAGGAGTTTCACCGGTTGTTTTGGGCGCTGCGCGATGTTTCGTTCGAAGTGAAGCGCGGCGAAAGCGTCGGCATTCTCGGCATGAACGGCGCTGGCAAATCAACCCTGCTGCAGGTGGTGGCGGGCATCGTCAAGCAGACGGCCGGTCGGATCAAAACACATGGCCGGGTAGCCGGCCTTTTCGAACTTGGCTCAGGGTTCAATCCGGAGTTCACCGGGCGTGAGAACGTGTTCCTGAACGCAGCGATGCTGGGCTTCCGGCGAGCCGAGGTACTCGATCGCCTTGATGAGATCGAGCGGTTCGCGGGGATCGGCGATTTCATCGATCGTCCCGTCAAGACATACTCGAGCGGAATGATGGTGCGCCTCGCATTCGCAGTACAGGTTCAACTCAATCCAGACATCCTCATTGTCGACGAAGCGCTTGCGGTTGGTGATGCGCTGTTTCAGAAGCGCTGCTACGAGCGCATCGAGCGCTTCCTGTCCGACGGCGGCAGCCTGTTGTTTGTTTCGCACGATCAGGAGTCAGTGCGCACACTGACCGATCGCGCATTGCTGCTCAAGGAGGGGAGGGCAGTCTGTATGGGTACGTCATCGGATGTGGTGCTGGAGTACCGACGCTTGCTTCACGCGGCGGAAAACCAGCAGGCGCGCGACGTGCTGCAGTATCTGTCGAGTTCGGCGAATCCGGCCGAACAGCATGCCGAGCCTGCCCACGATGCGGTGGCGACTGCTCGCATCCGCAGCACGGACATGTCGTTCGGAGATCTTGACGTGGAGGTCTTGAGCACCGAGAGCTTCGATGCGAAGGGAAATGCGTGCGACTTGTTCTATCCGGGGGACCAGATCGACATTCGCGTGCGGTATCGCGTGAACAAGGCGATCAGTGGTCTCAATCTCGGTGTTCGCTTGCGAAACAAGGAGGGCGTCAAGGTTTACTCGGGTGGCACCTTCAACTTCGATTTGCTGCCGACTCGCCCTGCCGACGCCGTCCGCACTTGGGATCGAAAGTTTGCCGCAGGGGCCGTCATCGAACTGCGCCAGCGCTTCGAGTGCAGGCTCGGCGAGGGCTACTACGAAGTGCAGGCATACGCTGCCGAGGAAAAGCTTCTGGCGCCCGGTCACCAGCGCATGCTCCATTGGGTCGACGAGAGCGCGTTCTTCCGGGTTTCGATGAACAAGCTGGAGCACTGGTACGGCGGTGTCTGCGACATCTGCCCGACCACGGAGGTCCAGGTGGTTCTCGCACCGGCAGACGCCGGAATGGGGCAGAGCGTTGCGTGACGCCGACATCGCCCGTCGTTTACTGCTCGCGTTCGGTGCCAGCCGGTTCCTTGTCCTTGGGGTGCTGTCAGAGCCGGCCCGCGACTTGCTGCGCGATGCGGGATCCGACGTCCTGCAGCAAAGCGATGGCTTTGCAATTGCCGCACCTCAGGACGTCGTTGAAGACCCAGGCACGTCAGAACTCCTCGCGAGGTCTTGCCTGGTCTGCCTGAACTTGTCTGACGAAGCACTGACTGCGGTGCTTTCTAGCGCGCGATCCTTGCGCATGCGCGGGGCATACATCCAGCATCTTGCAAGTGAGACGCTGGATACCGTCGAGACCGTGGAGCAGTGTGCTTTCGGCCTGGGCTATCGCAAGCACCCGGCGTACCACCGCTTGTTTGGATACGCCGAGCTCGAGCGAACTTCACGCGAGATCGCGACGTTGCTGGAACCTGTTCCTGCTTTGGCATCGGCCCGGTTCCCGGTGGAGCGACTGCTCGAAGAACGCGATCTGCACATGGACATGCTGCGTGAGGCTGGCCGGCGCTCCGACGCGCATGTGATTCGCTACGACTGGGCGTCGCGATTCATCCGTCCGAACGACGTAGTGCTCGACGCCGCGTGTGGCCTCGGCTACGGCACACATGTGATGCGCCGCTTGTCTCCCGCCAGTCGCTTCTACGGGATCGATGGCAGCGAATGGGCCGTCGACTATGCGACGGCAAGCTTTGCGAGCAGCAGCACCGAATTCCTCCCAGGCCTGCTGCCAGATGTGTTGAGCCACTTCGACGATGCGTGCGTGGACTTGATCGATTCGTTCGAAACGCTGGAACACGTGGGTAGGCCGGACACGCTGCTCGATGAGTTCTGGAGGGTGCTGAGACCCGGCGGCCGCATCATCGTCAGCGTACCGAACGACTGGAGCGATGAGAGCGGAAACGACCCAAATCCGGAGCACCTACACGTCTATACATACGAGCGACTCGCCAAGGAATTGTCTACGGGCTTTGTAATCGAAAAGGTTGCGCGACAGATTGCGAGTGGATGCAAGCGCCTCGATGCGCATTGTCAATGGGTCGAGCGTTCGCGCGTGCTCGAAGTTGTCGAGCCGGCCGGTGCGCCGCAGAAAGAAGCCGAGTGGTGGCTCGTCGTTGCCATGAAATCACCGGAGACTGGTCGCTCGCTGACCTATCGCGAGACTGTGCACGGCTCCTTCCATGGTGCTACGCATTTGGTCGATTTCGGGGCGTGCTACGGGAATCCATGGCTCGTCCACGCCATGGTCGAGATCCCGTACCGGCTGCAACGGGCTGGCGAACTGAAGCAGCTTGCCGGACGTGTTCTGGCGGAGTACCCGCGCGAGTCTGCGGATTGCGGGGCGGCGCTGGCTGTCATTTGCTATCGGGCGCTGGAGGCGCATGCCAGTGACGGGCAGCTCGTGCAACTCGATACGCAGATTGCCGACTATCTTGCATTGGCTTCCAGCAATCCGCATATCCGACGCTGGCAGGTTTCGCTGACATACGCGCGCGCGCGCTTGCGTCTTCGCCGCAGTAACCGCAGTGGCGCACTTGCCGATTTCGTGGCCGTTGCGGAAGCTGACGTCGCGCACATTACCCCAACGCTTGGTACGAAAACCATCGACGCAGCATTCTGGGCCGGGACGTTGTCGTGGCTTGGCGGCGACAAGGCAGGAGGGCGTGGCTGGTGGCGCCACGGCCTGCAGGCCGCCGGACCACTGGTCGGATCGGCCTGGCCTGAGTTCATTGGCAACCCGGAGGCACCGTTCGTCTTCGCGATGAACGACGCAGCGGAAATCATCGATAGAGCGACAGCCTGCGCAGAGGCATTGGCGCTGACGCATCGGACCGATTCAATGTGCGAGGCCGCTCTCGACGAGATCGGTCGAAAGTCGATGCGCTCTGCGCTGCGCCGGCTCGAAGCAGATCTTGTCGCAGCCCGCGCCGACGTTGTTGCACTGGGAGAGGAGTTCCATCGTGTATGCAATGAGCTCGCCGCACAGGGCGCACAGAAGGCCGATCTTGAACACGCCGCCACGGAGCGGCTTGCACGCATCCACCAACTGGAGGCGCAACTCTCGAACACGCAAAGTGCCCTTGCTGATACGGAAAAGACCGCGCATGCGCGTCTCGACAAAATCATGGCACTGGAGACACGCATCCGGACGACTGATGTTGCGCTCGATGAGGCGAGGAGCCTTTCCATGCGACGTCTGCAAGAAGGCTCGGTGCTATCCGTGCGTCTTGATCGGGCTCACCGCGCCCTGGATGAGACCAAGGCGCTATCCGTGCACCGTCTCAAGCACATCCAGGCGCTCGAAGTGAGGTTGGGCGATACCGACGCTGCCCTCAACGAGGTCAAGGCTCAGGCGGTGCTGCGTCTAACCGAAAAGATGGGGCTTGAAGAACGCATCATGCAAACAGATGCCGCGCTGGAAGAAGCCAAACGGCTTGCGGTCTCGCGCCTGAATCGCATCGTGGCACTCGAGCAGGAATTGCGCGTCGCCCGGACTGCGGCAGACGAACTGACTCCCGCCGTCACTGTGAATCCAAGTCCTATTCACAACGTCGATACCAATTCGGCGCGGTGATCAGCCCATGCCTGGATCAAGACCCATGAACAAACGAACCTGCGTTTTTACCAGCGCCGCTCTGAACTACATCCCGAAGGTCAGGCTGTTGTTCAGATCGCTGCGCAAGCTTCACCCCGAGATCGAATTGCACCTTGCGCTTTCGGACGTTTTGCCGGACGACACCGACCTGAGCCAGGAGCCTTTTGACGAAGTCCACCCGCTTGCTGCGCTTGACATCCCAGGAGTGCAAGGGTGGACCTTCTGCCACAACATTGTCGAACTCTCGACGGCAATCAAGCCATTCGTGCTTCAAAAATTGCTGACGCGCGCAAACGTGGGGCGGGTTCTGTACTTGGACCCTGACATGGTGTTGTTCTCGCGTGTGGACGATTTGCTGGAAGCGCTTGACGCATCCACGGTGATTTTGACGCCACATCAGGTGGAGCCGGAAAGTCGACTAAGCGCGGTCATCGACAACGAGATCTGCAGTCTGAAGCATGGGGTCTACAACCTGGGCTTCGTCGGCGTGTCCGCCACGACGGAAGGCTTGCGCTTTGCGGAATGGTGGAAGCAGCGCATCTATCACTTCTGTCGCGCGGATATCCCGAATGGCCTGTTCACCGATCAACGATGGATCGATCTGGTACCCGCGTTCTTCTCGGACGTTGCAATTGTTCGCTCACCTCGACACAACGTCGCGCCATGGAATCTGACTACACGCGAGATTACCGGCGACTTCCAGCAAGGATTCAAAGTCAACGGCGAGCCCCTTGGTTTCTATCATTTCACTGGTTTCGATAGTGGCGCGCACCGAATCATGGCAACCGTCAACGGACAGTCGGGTTCCCGGGCAGGTGTGCTGATTGATTGGTACGAGGAGCAGACCAAGCAACTCGCGTCGGATCCTCTCGCCCGCACGATGTGGGCGTATGGCAACTACTCCAATGGTGAAAAGATCCAGCCGCTGCATCGGTTGATCTATCGTGAGCGAGTCGATCTTCAACGCACGTTTCCGAACCCGTTTGACGCCTCGGATGGCGGCTTCCACGGTTGGCTTCAGGGCCAGGCAAAGCATGAATATCCGGGTGTCGATGGAGGAACTCCCGGCGAGGCGCTACAGCAACTCAGGCGCCAGCTTACGGCCGGGTTCTCGCCCAACCCTCTGCCAGGCGTGCAATGGAGACGGGTCGGCCGTATGGCAGGGCTAGCGCTCAGCTGTCCGGAGCACGCCGGGCTTTACGTGAAGCGTGCGTGGGAAATCCTGAAGCAGGAAGGATTGAGTGGTTTCAAGCGGCGCCTGATGTGAGCACCGACGCGTTTTCGGATAGGCGCATTGCCTTCATGCCGATGGAATCCATGTCCTCACCAGTCCCGGCGAGAGAATCGACCGAGGCGGAGCTGATCAGGTTTCGCTGGTCGGTAGACCACTCCGCGGTGAACGAAGAAGGAGCGTTGCTTATCTTCGGATGGGCCATGCACGACACGCAGGAGATCGTTGCGCTGCGGACATTGCTCAGATTTGCAGATGGCTCTCAGCAGGAATTTCACGCTGTCTATGGCACGGAGCGGGCGGACGTTGCACAACTGGTCAACGACAATCCACGTGCCTCGAGCTGTGGCTACTACGTCTTTGGCCAGGCGCAGCGCACGGACATTGTTTCGTTGACTCTGGAAGCGAAGCTCGCCAATGGCGTGTGCGCGGAATTGCCTACCAACAGCACGATCGCGATACCGCAGCCGGATGTGCCGGGAGGCGCCAATGCGCATCGTGGAGCTGTCTATCGGCACTTGGCCATGCGCGCGCTACAGTTTATCCGCGGTGGACGATATCGTGACCTGATAACGGCTGCGCGCCGCTATCTGCAGGGCAAGCCGCAGCATGCCAATGACGGCTTTGCACAGGTCCGAAGCATTGCTGCCGAGGCGCGCGGACAGGCCCACCTTATTGTCGATCATGATCTCGGTGGCGGTGCCAATCACTTCCGGCACTCCCTGGTGAAGACGTTGGCGGACTCTGGCGCCACGGTCTTCATCTTGACATTCCACGTGCCGACTCTTCGTTATGTGATGGAATACCGGCGGCATGCCGAATCGATACGGCTTGCTGTAGACGTTGGACAATTCTTGCATTCACTCTCCGACTTCAAATTGCGCCGCGTGCACTGGAACAACGCGGTGTCATTCACACGTCAGATCGCTTTATTGAATGCGCTGACATTGCTCGTACGGCGGACGGCCGTGCCCGTCACATACTATCTGCACGACTACCACAGCATCTGCCCGTCGCATTTTCTGTTGGGAAAAGACGGCGAGTATTGCAATGTCCCGAGCATCGACCATTGCATGAGATGCCTGCCGGAAATGAGGGACGGCCTGGTGTCGCTCTTTGTCGAGCGCGATATTCGCCTATGGCGTAGACGCTGGGAAGCATTCCTGACCGAGGCAAACGAAATCGTGTATTTTTCGGAGGTCAGCATGGCTTTGCTGATGCGTGCTTATCCCCAACTCGCACGGCATCCTGGTTTGAGGTTCCGGCCGCATGATATTTCTGACTTTGTGTCGAGGCCATTGCCGTTCGACTTGCACTTGCCGTTGAATGTCGGCGTCGTGGGGCGCATCAACTCACACAAGGGCGCGCGCGTGGTTGGGCAGATGGCCGAGGCGATCGAAAGGAGCGGGACACCGGCCCGCATCACAGTGATTGGTGCGCTCGACGGCGTAAGCAAGTCGAGGGTAGTCACGATCACGGGTTCGTACGAACGTGATGGACTTTCGGAGCTTGTTGTGAAGCACAACGTCAATATGGTTGCGTTCACGTCGATCTGGCCAGAGACATACTCGTATGTGGTGGCGGAAATCATGAGCCTGGGGCTACCGATTGTCTGCTTCGACCTGGGGGCGCCTGCCGAACGCGTGAGAAACTACAGTCTTGGTCGTGTGGTGCCGCTCGGCGACGGCGAAGCCTTGCTCGAGGTTGCGATGGCGTTGCGCAACGATTTATTGAAGGCAGGCCGGGGCCGGGGAACAGGCTGCGAAGCGGTTCGGCGGTGAGCGTAGGGGAGGTAGGGAGAGGCGGCTCCCCATGGATCCCGACGCTGAATCAAGGTAGTGCACACTACCGGTTGATGGGGCGCACGTCCTAAGACCGCGCTGGCGCCCAGGGTTTATGCTCTGACACGAGGGCTCACCACCTCGCCATTGTGCTTGAGGGCATAATGCAGCGCCGCAACCAATTTCTCAGCAATTCGTATCCCATGACCCTCGATCGCATCCTCCAATCCCAGGGCTTCGGCACGCGCCGCTACTGTGGAGACCTGATCGCCGCCGGACTGGTGGAGGTCAATGGCGAACTCTGCGAAGACCCGCGTGCCCAGTTCGAGGTCGACGGCCTGCGGCTGACTGTCGACGGCGAGGCGTGGGTGGCCTGCACCAAGGCCTACCTGATGCTGAACAAGCCGGCAGGCTACGAGTGCTCGCAACGCCCGCGCCATCACCCCAGCGTGTACAACCTGCTGCCGGTTCCGCTGCGGCAGCGCGAAGTCCAGGCCGTGGGCCGGCTGGATCACGACACCACGGGGCTGCTGTTGCTGACCGATGACGGGCAGTTCATTCACACCCATACTTCGCCCAAGCGCAACGTGCCCAAGGTGTATGAGGTCACCACGGCCGAGCCGGTGACGCCGGAACAGGCCGAAGCATTGCGGGCAGGTGTGCAACTCGACGACGAACCGGCGCCGATCGCGGCAGAAGCGTGCGAAATCACCGGCGAACGGAGCCTGCGCCTGACCTTGCTGCAGGGCAAGTACCATCAGGTCAAGCGCATGGTGGTGGCGGCCGGCAACCACGTGACGGCGCTGCACCGCAGCGCCGTCGGCGGCCTGAAGCTCGATCCCGCGCTTGCTGAAGGCGAGTGGCGCTGGCTGACGCCGGAGGACCTGGCGGCCCTGATCACCAAGGAGTGAGCGCACGGTTGCTGCATTGCAGCGCGCGCCAATTCTTTTCCGGAAGCCCGCCGGTGATTTGATAAAATGCGAGGTATGGCCAAGCCCGACGCATCCATCAATCTGACCAATCAGTTCCTGATTGCCATGCCTGGCATGGCCGATCCGACTTTTTCGGGCTCCGTCGTCTACCTTTGCGAACACAATGACCGTGGCGCGCTCGGACTGGTGATCAACCGTCCGATCGACATCGACATGGCTACGCTGTTCGACAAAATCGATCTCAAGCTGGAAATTCAGCCCGTGGCTCATCAGCCGGTCTATTTCGGCGGCCCGGTGCAGACCGAGCGCGGTTTCGTGCTGCACGACCCGGTGGGGATCTACGTGTCGTCGCTGGCAGTGCCCGGCGGCCTCGAAATGACTACCTCCAAGGATGTCCTCGAAGCCGTGGCCAACGGCAGCGGCCCGCACCGGTTCCTGCTGACGCTGGGCTACTCGGGCTGGGGCGCAGGCCAGTTGGAAGACGAGTTGTCCCGCAATGGCTGGCTGACTGTCCAGGCCGATCCGGAAATCATCTTCAGCGTGCCGCCCGAAGAGCGCTTTGCGGCGGCAATCCGCCTGCTGGGCATCGACATCACCATGCTCTCCGGCGAGGCAGGGCATGCCTGACGCC
>JACXTT010008189.1_pt1 | contig 14551 bp, 6 predicted proteins | sample 9270951 | NCBI WGS metagenome assembly JACXTT01 (sample SAMN15532306, study PRJNA645909) | rock metagenome | isolation source: weathered quartz diorite | place: Puerto Rico | collected 2017-06-21
CTTGTTGTGCACCTTCACGTAGGGATGGCCCGGCGGCACCATCTCTTCGAGCACCACGCGCAGGCTCAGCGACGTGCACATGAAGTACGCCAGTGGCGCCGTGAACAGCACCAGCAGCACCATCACCGCCGTGCGGTGGTGCACCAGCATCTCCGCAAATCGGCGCGTGCCGGCGTTCGGATCGACTCTTTCGTGTTCAGCCATCGGGTCTACCTCTTATCCTTGTGGCGGTTCGAGCTGGCGTCGATCAGACGCTCGGGTGCAGGATCTGCCACTTCGATCCTTTGTCCTGTGAGGTGATCGTGAATCCGTTGATGCCGACGCCGAAGAGCGAACCACTCGGCGCATTGGCGATGGAGTAGACCCAGAGACCGTCCTTCGCGAGGTCCACCCCGTCGACGCTGCCGTTCGCGAGATCCCACATCCCCTGGGAGTTCAGCGTCAGGCGGAACAGCATGCCGTTGCCGCACGCGACGAGCTCGGTCGGGCTCACGGCCGTGATGCCGAAGATGTTCTTTCCCGGATTCAGCGTGCCGGTCTCCCAGGTGTTGCCACCGTCGATCGTACGTAGGATCGCACCGCCGAAGCCGGTGATGACGCCGTGATCGGCATCGCTGAACGCGATGTCGGTGAGGGTCATCTTCACGTCGGTAGTCTTCGTTTCCCAGGTTTTCCCCTGGTCCTTGCTGGCCTGGACCATTCCGAACTCGCCGACCGCCCAGAGCGTGCCGTTCGCGTAGCGCAGGTGATTGATGCGATCGTCACGCTTCCCGGGGAGCTCGCGTGGCGTCCAGGTCTGGCCGCCGTCGGTGGTCTCGAGCAGCAGCGTTCCGCGGGCCGCCGCAAAGCCGTGCGACGAGTCGAAGAAGAACACGTCGCGGAGGTACTCGTCGGTGCCGCTCTTCTGCTGGGTCCAGTGCAGGCCGCCGTCGGTCGTATTGAGGATGATTCCGTCGACGCCGACGACCCAACCGTGGGTCGCGTCCGTGAAGTAGACGCTCTTCAACAGGTTGGTCACGCCGGTCGGCTGCGCCGTGAACGTCTTGCCGCCGTCCTTGGTCGCGACGATCGTTCCGTAGTACCCGACGAGCCAGCCCTGCTTGGCGTCGACGAAGTGCGCGCCGTAGATGTTGTCGCGAACCTCGCCTTTGTAGATCCGCTCGATGGGCTGGGCGTTCCCCGCGACGTCGTACTCCTTCTCCCAGGCCGCGCCGCCCTCGTCCTCGCCCTCGGCGAGGCGAAGCTTGGTCGCAACCTCTTCGTCGGAGAGGTAGTGGATCGTGTATGCCTTCTCCGCTTCCTCGTGATTCGAGGCCACCTGGACCTCGGTGTCCTTCGCGGGAAGCAGCGCAGCGATCTGCGTCTCGTTGACGTTGTCACCGACCGCGGCGAGGAACTTCTGCAGCGCCGGAGCATCGATCTTGTCGATCTCGTCCGCCTTCGGGAAGAGATCGCGTTCCGTCATCGCGCGCGCCACGCGGTAGGCCATCTCCCAATCGAAGGACAGGCTGTAGCCCTCCGGCGAGACCATGCCTTGGTAACGATAGAACGTCTGCGACTCGAGTCGCGTCGGAACCTTGTGAACCGCCTCGGCGGATTCCTTGATCGCCGAGCGGATGCGGTAGACCGCCTCGCCGTTCTTCTTGATGTAGTCGTCCTGCGCGACGAGCACGCGTGACAACGGACTCGCCTTCTGCAGGCCGAGCGCCTTGCGGAGATCGAAGACGATGCCTTGATCGTCGTGACGGTGCTCGAATGCGTACTTCTCGTGCTGGGAACAATAGGGCTGCGCCCCGAGGAACACCTCGCCGGGAGGCTGGCGAATCACGGCGCGCCATTTGATCTGGTTTTGGTCGCGGATCTCGATCTTGTTGATCTCGGTCCCCGGCAGCTCCTTCTTGATGTACTTGAGGTACATGCTGTCGTCGGGAAGGTTCGTCGAGATCTTGTACTTCGCGAGGTCGGCGAGCTTGTCGGTCGCCGCCACGCTCGGATCCGCGGAGTTGCCGCACATGTAGGCGTAGGCGATCGGGGCGACGATCTTGATCGAGGGCTCGTTCAGCAGCTTGTCGATGTCGACGACGGCCATCTGCACGTCGCCCGACTTCACGGCTTTCAGCGCATCGACGTCGCTCTCGACTTCCTTGAAGTCGCCCGTGTTCAGATATTCCTTCTCGAAGAACAGTCGCTTGGCATACACCAGCGCCATGTCGTCGGTGCTCTCGTGGAGTGCGATCGAGAGCTTGATCTCGGGCTTCACCCACTCTCGTGAGAGCTGCTTCCGCTTCTCGTACTGCGTGAGGGCATACATGACGCCCGTCAGCAGCAGTAAAATGGCGCCGAAGCCGAACACGAGATAGTAGGCCGTGCGCTTCCGCTTGACGTAGCCTGTGGGCGTGGGTTTCGTTGCCATGAGTGCGACCGTCCTCGTTCCTGCTCTCGATCACACGCGCGCGACGAGAGCCGGCAATCGTGTGTTCGGACTGATCCCCGACCGGGAGGCGTGCATCGTGTGCCCCCCGGTCGGGATCGGGTTGGTGATTCGGTACTGCGCTACTTGCTACTGGTAGTTCTTGAGCGTCTCGATGTCGAAGAATTCCTTCTTCGTTCCGAGCATGGCCTGCTCGAAGTCGACGTTCATGCGGATCAGGGTTCCGTGGTGGTTGATCGGATCCCAGATGATGACGTTACGCCACATCGCCTCGCCGGTGCGGGGATCCCAGTAGCGCGCGTCGATCCAGTCGCGCCACATGTTGCCCTTGCGATCGAAGCGCTGCTCCTGCTGCTGGTACCACCAGTCCTTGTCGATCCAGATGCGGCGCTCGGCGTAGACGTACTTGCCCGTCTTGTCCTTGAGGTGGACGATGTAGACGGGGCGCAGCTCCATGTCGATGTCGCTGTACTGGCAGTTGTCGAGCTTCCAGCCGTCGCCGACCATGCCGCGCTCGGGCTGGGCCAGGATGAAGCCTTCGCCTTCCATCTGGTATTCGGTCTCGCGCGGATCGATGCGCTGCCAGAAGGAGCGCCAGTCGTCCCAGTTGAGATCACAGCCGGCGCAGAGCGGGTCCTGCGTATCCGAGCCGGTGAGGATTCGGGTGCGCTTCAGGAACGGCACGAACACCGCGAAGGAGTCCTGCGCGTTCGGGTCGAAGTGGCGGATGCGCGCGCCGCAGAGGCCCTTCACGTCGAGCGGGTGCGTGAAGAAGATCGCTCCGCCCTGGTAATCGTTCTGATTGCCGTTGGGGAAGGACGGCGTGGGCTCGTAGGTCGCGCGGCCGTAGAAGTTCTGCCACCAGAGGTGTGACGAGTAGGTGCGCTCGATCTTGTTGTTCGCGTCGCAGAGCACGAACTCGATCGGCTTGAAGTAGAGGTTGTCGCTCGCGACGTTGTGGAGCGCGTAGGCCCACACCGCCTCGAGGCCGGTGCTGATCTTCGGCACGAACGGGATCTTCAGACTCTTCTGACCCCAGTCGTCCGCGACCGTCTGGCCCTTCACGCACGTCGTGCAGTTCTTGATGCGCAGACCGCCCGTGGTCTGGTCGAGCTCGAACGTGCCCTTCTCGTCGAGGAAGCCCTGCAGCTTGCCGGCGGGCAGGTAATAAGAGCCGGTCGGGACCACGCGAATGCTCTTGAAGCCCTGCCAGTTCTTGTCCTTCAGCCGATCGATGATCGACTGCGTGAGCAGCCCTTTGATCGGCAGGCTGTCGACGTTGTCGCCGGTGATGACCAGGCCTGGCTTGATCTCGGCGGGGATCTTACCGTCCTTCCGCGCCTGCTCGACCAGCGTCGCGCCGTTGTAGCCGCGCCATGCGGTCCAGGCGTTCGACAGCTTGATCGCCATCGGGTCGGAGATCAGCTCCACCCAGCGCTTGTCGTCGGGCCGTCCAGAGGCTTCCGCGAATGCCTTCCATTCCTGGACGTATGCCGGAGCCGTGTCGGTCGCCCCCGGAAGCTTCTCGATGAACTTGTTCTCCATCTGTCGGACGGCGTCGTCCGCGGCTCGTGCCGGGGTCACGCTGCCCCAGAGCGCGGCGGCGCAGACGGCAGCCAACGCGTAGAACTTATGTCTCATCATCAATTCCTTTCTGAGTTGTCCTTCGGGTCTTCGCCGACAGCTTGTCCTTTACGGAGGATGCATCGTCGCTTTCCCTCCTTACTGCCCCCAAAGAATCGATACCGTCAGAACTGATACGTGAAGCCTACGTTGACGTAATCCTCGGTGTCGAAGACACCACCGACCTGGTCCCGACGTCCATCGAAGTACGCGATCTCGACGCGCGGGAAGAAGTGGTCACCGAAGAACTTGAAATCGGCGCGCTGTCTCAAGATGTACGAGCTGTGCTGCAGCTCGTAGACGTTCAGGCCCTCGAGGTGGATGAGGTCCTTGTACACGTCGTTGAACCAGAGGAACGTGAACCAGAGCTCCGGGTCGGTGCGGCGCCAGGCGAGATACGGAGACTGCCAGAGGACTCGGCAGCCGCCCTTCAAGTTCACGCCTTGTCCCGGGATCCCGATCGACTGGACGGCGGGCCCGAACGGAGAGGTCGCACCGTCGAAATCGTCCTTGCCGCAGGCCCCGAACACCTTGAAGTAGAAGACCTGGAAGCTCGTGAAGAATCCGCGCGGCTGATAGAAGACGTACTTCCGCACCCAGTCGAGGTCGTAGAAGGGCGTCGGCAGCCAGAGGAAGTAGTCGTAACCGGCGAGCACGGACAGGAAGTCGTGCTTCTTGACCGCGATGCTGTCCTCGTTCACCGCGTTGAACGTGTTGAATGGTTTGTCGAATTCGTAGGAGATCTCGAGACGGCCGACCGGGCTCACGTCGCGCGGCGGCAGCTTGATGAAGCCGAGATCGCGGATCGCGGTGACGCCGACGAGCTTACGCCGCTCGCGGAAGTCGGCGAGCACGTTCGCAACCGCGGAGCAGCCTCCGGGAGCGCCCCCGGGAAGCGCAATACCAAGCACGCTGAGGTTGCAGTTCTGGCCGAGACGCAGCGTGGCCGGATTGCCGTCGGTGGCGAGCCGAAACGCGTAGTTCGTCGCCGCGGGCGACGCCTGGATGAGGATGGGTCCGTGACCGGTGGTTCCCACGTAGACGTTCGCCCCGGTGTGCGACCCGAACTGGCCGTTCGGCGTCTCGTCGCCGCCGAGCTGCACGCCCGAGACCGGGGTGCCGTTCTGGTTACCGTGGAGGCGCGTGATGAACAGCTCCTGCCATCCGTAATACGCGCTCATCGTGATGTCGGTGTCGAACATGTTCCAGGCGAGACGACCGGCATACGCGCCTTCCGTCGGCTCGAACCAGGTGTCCTGCGCGCCCTGACGAATGACGTGGAAGTAGACGCCATCGGGAATCTTCCCCTGGGGCGAGACCGCGCGCGAGGGAAGGTTGAACGCCCAGAGACCGCCGCCCTCTTCGTACGCGTTGTTGATGTCGAACTCGTCGTGACGGACGTTGGGGATCCAGATGAACTCGATGTTCGGGTTGTGGATGCCGTACTGGCCGAGGTTCACGTACGGATCGGTGAAGAAGATGAAGTCGGCCATCCACTGCTCGATGCGGAGCTCGTCGAAATCACGCAGCAGGAAGCGCTTGCGGAAGTCGAGCGGGTTGATCACGTCCATCAGCCGCAGGCCGTCCGCCTGTCCCCAACCGCGCTGGAACTTGCCGAGCGTGATGTTGTAACCGGCCTCGCGATCGGAGAAGACGACCGAAGCCTCGCGGATCAGCGTGTCGCGAATGAAGTTCGAACAGTCGTTGCCGCTCTTGCAGCGATCGCGGAGCGACGACACTCGATTGGACGCGTCGCCGTAGGGCTGGAACACGTCGTTCGCGCCCGTCCGCGGGTCGATGTTGGTGCTTCCGAACGAGCCGCTGTTCTGCCGCAGGTTGTAGATGCCGTCGCCCCACAGGTTCAGCGTGAGCTTGGCGCGCACCTTGTTCCGCCAGAAGGATGCGTTCGTCGTCTGCTCGAGCAGGTACTCGAGGCCCGTCGGCTGGAACTTGCTGCCCTTCATGGTGCGGCTGAAGCCGAGCATGAAGTCCTGCCGGTAGCGGGCTCCGAGGCTCACCGACGTTTCGTTCGTGTTGTATTCGTAGAATGACGCCTGTGCGATCTGTGCCCCGACGAGCCACGCGAGCATGGCGGCCGCCAAAGCGGCGATCGTCCTCCGCTTCCCTTTCCTTTCGTGCATCGCCACCGTAGCCCTCCCCTTGTCGTCAGCCGTTGTGATGCGTCCCTGAATCCGCATGCTGATTCGCGGCATCGCCAGCAGAGTGAACGTCGAGCAAGACAGTGTCGGCCGCCGGGGTCCCGTCCTCGAGCTTCACGAAGCTGCGAACGAGGCCGATCCCGTCGGCGTACCAGTCGGAGTACGAATAGGCGGCTTCGTCGCCGGCATCGGCCGGGAAGCCGCCGGGCATGTCCGACTTCTTCGCGGGCTTCACGGACATGCTGGAGTCGAGACGGAGCACGTTGTCGAAGTGTCCCGCCGGCGTGTCCACGGCTTCCTTGCTGGCGATCTTGTTCTTCACGTTGACCGCCGCGTTCAGGATCTGCGTGTCCTCGTCCCAAGCGAATCCGACCTTCAGGCTGACCGGCATCACCTTCTGGGTGTTGCCGACGCCGTTGAAGCCGAACTCCTTGAGCACGCGCTTGCCGTCCCAGTTGATCGAGCCGTCGGCGTCGTAGCCGAGGCCGAGCACCTTGATGAGGTAGCCCTTCTCGATGAAGTACGCGGTCGGGTGCTTGCCCTGCGGGGAGATCTCGTCGACGACGAACGCCTTGCGATTCAGCGCCGGCACGTCGAGCTCGCCGCGGCTCACCAGGCGGAACTGGTAGTCACCCTTGCCACCCGGGGTGTTGAAGTCCTTGAACTGGTAGACCCACTCGTTGCCGACCTCGAGCGGGAACCAGGAGATCTTGCCCACTTGCTCGGGCTTCGCCTTCGCCCAGGGCATCTGCGGCGCATGGAAGCGCCCGCAGCCCGTTCCGAGAACCGAGAGCGTCACCCACAGGCCGATCCCGGCCGAGCGGAGCGCGATTCCACCGATCGTCTTCATGCACGTTCCCATCGCGACCAGCCGCCGCCGAAGCGCGCCCGAGCTGGCCTCCGCCGAGTGAGTGAATCGTCACTCATTTTCGAGATGGGGTTGCGTAATCCAGCTCTGCTCGGAATGTCAACGAGAATCTTCATCGATTGTCCGTGACCAACGCTTCTCCGTCCGACCAAGACGGTCGTCGTCGAAGTGAACGAAACTCCCCCTGATTTTCCTGTCTTGACAACCAAGCTTCGTGCCAAGCGTCGGGACAGGGTTCGACCCCGCCTAGTCTCTACGAACGAATGAACTTTTCTGGATTTTCCGTTGTGAGCACCGCGTCATAGCGGCGCAGCGCATCATTCTTCGTTTGCTCAGTTCACGATTCGGCGCCGCTCGTGATTCACGCTTTCATCAAATCGCATGAGCGGCTCGCGCGGCGGGCTCAGACGGTCCCGGAAGAGCCCGAGCGCGCGGCGATTTCGCGAAGGCGGAAGTGCTGCAGCTTGCCCGTTGCCGTTCGTGGCAGCGCGTCGAGCAGGCGGATCTCGCTCGGTCGCTTGTAGCGCGGGAGCTTCTCCGCGCAGAGCGCCGCGACGCCCGCCACGACGGCGTCGGCTCCGGGCGCGGCGACCACGAACGCGACGAGCTCGACGAGCCCGTCGTCGCGCGTGCGACCGACGATCCCGCATTCGCGGACACCCGCCGCGGTCAAGACGACCGCTTCGATGTCGCCCGGCGCGACCCACTGGCCCGACACCTTCAGCATGTCGTCGACGCGTCCGAGCACCTGGATGCTACCGTCGGCCGCGCGCACGCCCTGGTCTCCGGTCATGTACCAATCGCCGAGGAATGCGCGTGCGGTGGCGTCGCCGCGTTGCCAATATCCAGCGGCGCGACTGCCGCCCTTCGCGAGGATCACGCCGGGCGTTTCGTCCGCGACGTCGAGCCCGCGCTCGTCGACGATGCGAAGCTCGTATCCGGGGACCGGCCATCCGAGGCTTCCCGGGCGACAGCGACCGGGGCGATTCGAAAGGTAGATGTGCAGCATCTCGGTCGATCCGATGCCGTCGAGGATGTCGATCCCAAAGCGCTCCTTCCACGCCGTGAACAGCGGCGGCGGCAATCCCTCGCCCGCCGAAGGAGAGCGGCGGATGAACGACAGCGCACCGGGAGCGGGAGCCTCCGGATGGTCGAGCAGCGCGCGGTACGCCGACGGTACCGAGAAGAAGTGCGTCGGCCGTTCCGCCATCACGTTCTTCCAGACCCGACCCGGATCGAACGGATCCGGCGACAGCACCACGGACGCTCCCACCGCGAGCGGAAAGTAGAGGCTCGCGCCGAGCCCGTAGGCGAAGAACGCCTTCGAGGTGGCGTAGAAGACGGCGGACTCGTCGGCTTCGAGGATCTGCCGGCCGTACGTCTCGACCGCGAAGGCAATGTCCTTGTGTTGATGGACCACGCCCTTCGGCGCTCCCGTCGTCCCCGAGCTGTACAGCCAGAACGCGGCGTCCTCGGGATGCGCCGCGAACGGCGGCGACCCTTCCTCCTCGGCGTCGAGCGCGCTCCACCACGAGCCGCGGCGCCCCGGCGCTACGGTGAGGACCGTGCGCCCCTCCAACCACCGTGGCGTGGCAGCGAGAGCGTCGGCCAACGTCTCGGTCGTCACCACGACGCGCGCGCGGGTATTGCCGAGGAAGTATTCGTAGTCCGCCGGCCGGAGGAACGGATTGACCAGCACCGCGACGGCGCCCGTCCAGATCGCGCCGAGGAACGTGACGACGAGCTCCGGACAGTCCGGCAGCGCGATCAGCACGCGCTGCTCTTCCTGCACTCCGGCTCGGCGCAGCATCGACGCCGCGCGTGCCACCGATTCCCTGAGCTCGCCGTAGCTCACGTCGCAGCGCTCGGCACCGCCGCGAAGACGGAGCGCGACGCGATCGGGTCCGCGCTCGGCGGCGCGCAGCAGCTCGACCGCGATGTTCCCGCCGGCTGCCACGCTCACGCCGCCGCGGGCCGCGCGAGCTTCGCGCGGAGCTCCGTGACCAACCCCCGATAGCGTGCGATGCTCTCGAGCTTAACGTCCTCGTAGCCGCGCACCTCGTCGGGAAGGTTCGCGAGCGCAACGGCGTCGCGATGTCGAGCGGCATCGAGCCGGGTCAGGACGTCCAACATCATCGCTTCGTACTCGCGCGCGAGCGTGCGCTCTTCGCAGCGTACTTGCGCATACCCGAACGGGTCGAGTCGAGTCCCGCGCAGGCGCTTCCCGAAGCGCAGCGCGCGGAACACCGGTGCGAACCACGAGCCGAGGCGAAGCTTCCGCTTCATGCCGAGGGCACGGAGGATCGGCGGGTGGAGGTGCCATTCGACCGAAACGCCTTCACCGAATTTCGCGCGCAACGCACCCGACTCCAGCGTCCGCAAGTGCAGGCGCGCGACCTCGTACTCGTCCTTGTACGCCATCAGCTTGAACAGGTTCCGCGCCACGGCTTCCGCGAGCTCGGAGCGTCCCGGCACGCGCCTCTGCTCGGTCTCGGCGACGCGCGCCACGGCTTCCACGTAACGACGGGCGTAGCCGAGGCTCTGGTAGGCGACGAGCTCGGGAACGCGGATCTCGAGCAGACGCCGGAGCTCCTCTCCGCCGCCCGCGGAATCGACCAGCGCGCGCTCTGCGGTACTGAGCACGGACGCCAGTACCGCTGGCTCGCCCTTCGCGATGAAATCGAGCACGTAGGCGCGGTCGACGACGAGCGCGCGGCCCCAGCGAAACGCCAGCAGACTCATGTCGACCGCGACGCCGCCGCGGCGGATGGCCTCTTCGATCGGCCCCGCGCCGATCGGCAGGGCTCCCGCCTGATGGGCGACGCCGACCATCAACATGTTCGCGGCGAGGCTGTCGTTGAACAGCGCCTCGGCGAGCGCCTGCGCGTCGACGTAGAGGTTCTCGCCGGCGCGCGTCACCGATTCGATACCACGAACGAGAGCGCTCCATTCCGGGAACGCGAGGTGAGTGTCGACGATCATCTTGCCGGTCGGCACCTTCGCGCTCGACACGATCGCGATCGTGCGCTCGGCCGAGCACTTGTCGAGGTTCTTCCGTTGCGTGGCGTTCAACACGTCGAGGCCGAGATAGAGATCCGCGGCGCCGTCGGAGATCTTGTTCGCACCGACGATCGGCCGCGACGACACCAGCACGTCGGAAATCACCGGGCCGCCCTTCTGCGCGAGACCGGTCTGATCGAGCCCTGCGACGTGGCGGCCGTCGAGCGCCGCGGCCATCGCGATCGTCTGCGCCACGGTGACGACGCCCGTACCGCCGATGCCCATGACGTGGATGCCGAACGCGTCGGTCGGGACCCGCAGCACCGGCTCGGGCAGCGCGCGCTCCATCGGCGGCAGCCGCCGCTGCTTCTTCGCCGGTACGATCTCCGCCGCGGTCACGGTCACGAAGGACGGGCAATCGCCGAGCAGACACGAGTAGTCCTTGTTGCAGGACGGCTGGTGGATCCGCGTCTTCCGTCCGAACTCCGTGTCGACGGGCTCGACGCTCAGGCAGTTCGACTTCTTGCCGCAGTCGCCGCAGCCTTCGCACACGCCCTCGTCGATGAAGACGCGCGTCGGCGGATCGTCGAGCTGACCGCGGCCGCGAAGCCTTCGTTTCTCCGCGGCACACTGCTGGTCGTGGACGAGCACGGTGACGCCGGCAAGGCGCGCGAGCTCTTCCTGGGCTTCGAGCAGCCGATCGCGGTGCCAGACCTCCGACCCCGGCGGCAGCGCCGCGCCCGCGTACTTCTCCGGTTCGTCGGTGGTGACGATGATCCGCTTCGCTCCGACCGCCGAAAGCTCGCGCACGAGATCGGGAACCGACAGCGTCCCCATCGCGTCCTGCCCGCCGGTCATCGCAACCGCCGCGTTGTAGAGCAGCTTGTACGTGATGTTGACCTTCGAGGCCGCGGCGTAGCTGACGGCGAGCAGGCCGGAGTGGAAGAACGTGCCGTCGCCGATGTTCTGGATGATGTGCGGCACGTCGGTGAACGGCGCCATGCCGACCCACTGCGCGCCCTCGGCGCCCATGTGCGTGCCCATCGCCACGTTGCGGTCCATCCACATCGCCATCGTGTGACAGCCGATGCCGGCGGCCACGATCGAGTCGGCGGGCGCGACCGTCGAGCGGTTGTGCGGACAGCCGGAGCAGAAATACGCGGTCCGCGGCAGCGTCGTCGCGCCGTCGCGCGCGCGCAGGCGCGCGAGATCGGTGACGCGCGCGTCGAGCGCCTCGTCGCCTACGCGTTGGCGCAGGCGACGCACCAGCGCGGGCGCGATCACGTCCGAATCGAACTCGCCGTGGGCCGGGAGCAGGGTCTCGCCGCGTTCGTCCGACTTGCCGACGATGCGCGGCGCGTTCGCGCGGCCGTAGAGCGCCTCTTTGGCGAACAGCTCGAGGAACGGCCGCTTCTCCTCGACGACGAAGATCTCCTCCAGGCCGCTCGCGAACTCGCGGACGATCTCGGGTTCCAGCGGGACGATCATGCCCATCTTCAGGATGCGGACGCCGAGGCGCTCGAGCGCGTCGTCGTCGAGCCCGAGCTCCGCGAAGGCTTGGCGCACGTCGTGGTACGTCTTCCCGGCGGTGAGGATGCCGAGCCAGGCGCCCGAGCCCTTCGTGACGATGCGGTTCAGGCCGTTCTCGCGCGCGTAGCGGCGCGCCATCTCGAGCCGCGCGTAATAGAGCGTGCGCTCCATCTCGAGCGCCTCGACTTGCACGTTCATGCCGAGATTCATGCGCGGCGCGAACGGCTTGCCGTCGAGCAGCAGCGGCGGCACCCGCGGCACGATGCGATCGGGCGAGACCTCGACGAGCCCCGTTCCGTCGGCGACGTTCGTGACCACCTTCATGCCGACCCACAGACCGGCCGCGCGCGACAGCGCGAAGCCGTGCAAGCCGAAGTCCAGCACGTCCTGCGCATCGCCCGGGAAGAGCGTGGGAATGCCGACGTGGTACAGCATCGCCTCGGACTGGCTCGGCAGCGACGACGACTTGCAGCTCGGATCGTCGCCGGCGAGCGCGAGCACGCCGCCGTTCTCGGCGATGCCCGTGTAGTTCGCGTGCTTCAGCGCGTCGCCGCTACGATCCACGCCCGGCGCCTTGCCGTACCACATGCCGAGCACGCCGTCGTACTTCCGGCTCGGCAGCGTGCCGAGCATCTGCGTTCCCCACACCGCGGTCGCGGCGAGGTCTTCGTTCAGTCCGTTGTTGAAGACGACGTGGTGATCGGCGAGCAGCCGCGCGCGCCGCTCCAACGCCTGGTCGAGCCCACCGAGCGGCGAGCCGCGATATCCCGAGATGAAGAGCGCGGTGCGCAGCGCCCGGCGCCGATCCGCGCGCATCTGGTCGAGTGGCAGACGCACCAGCGCGTCGATGCCCCCGATGAAGATCGTTCCCTCCTCACGGGTGAGGACTCCCTCGCCCGAGACTTCCCGTTCTCGCGACATCCTTGCAGGCCTCTCGTCATGGATTTGCGCCGCATCTCCGGGAGACGCAGCGAGCGTCGGCCGTGAGCGGACGAGCTTGCGGCTCAGCAAATCCGAAGCCAACGTGGCGAAAGGCGCTTCCGAAGCGCACTTCCGCCGCGCGGGCGCGCGAAGCGCCTGCCGAAATCGTCAACCGCGCGAGGCTCGGAAGCCGCGCGTTGATGATTTGATCGTCTACTCGACCGTCGCGCCCGGGTCGGAGTCGGGGACGTTCTTCAGGCGGTACGCGAGCTGCGGGCGCGTGAGCCCGATCATCTTCGCCGCCGCCGAGAGGTTGCCGCGCGCACGCTTGACGGCCGTCTTCATGATCGCATTCGCGACCGCGTCGAGCGGCACCTGCTTCTCGACCGCCTCGTCGACGATGCGCTCGAGCTCGGGCATTCCACGATCGGTCTGCTGGGAGACCGCGCAGAGGTTGCCGCGCTCGTCGATGTTCATGCCGTGCGGCGCCGGCGAAGCGGAGTCCGCGAACAGCAGGAAGACGTCGAGCGGCGCGTCGTCGTTCGAAAGGATGACCGCACGCTCGATCATGTTCTCGAGCTCGCGGATGTTGCCGGGGTAATCGTAGTCGAGCAGCGCCTCGATCGCGCGCTCGGTGAAGCCGGTGATACGCCGCTCGTGCATGCGCGCGAATTTCGAGAGGAAGTGCCGCAAGAGCAGCGGCAGATCGTCGCGGCGCTCGCGGAGTGGCGGGATGTGGATCGGGAAGACGTTCAGCCGATAGAAGAGATCGCTCCGGAACGTACCGTCCTGGACCTTCCTCTTGAGGTCTTCGTTGGTGGCCGCGACCACGCGCACGTCGACCTTCCGCGTGCGCGTGTCGCCGACGCGCTCGATCTCACGCGACTGCAGCGCCCGCAGCAGCTTCCCTTGCGCCGACATGGTCAGCGTGCCGATCTCATCGAGGAACAGCGAGCCGCCGTCCGCACGCTCGAAGCGTCCCGGCCGCGACGCGAACGCCCCGGTGTAGGCGCCCTTCTCGACGCCGAACAACTCGGATTCGAGCAGCGTCTCGGGAATGGCCGCGCAGTTGACGGCGACGAACGGGCCGTTCGCGCGCTTGCTCACCGCGTGCAGATTCCTCGCGAAGAGCTCCTTGCCGACGCCGGTCTCGCCGAGGAACAGCACGGTCGCCTGCGTACCGGCGACCTTCTTCACGTTGTGGCAGGCGGCGTTGAATCCCGAGGACAGACCGACCACCTCGTCCCCGCCGTCGTTCGTGGTCGCAACCGGCGCCAGGCGAGGCTCCGGGGCATCGCTCGCGTGCTGGGCCCGACGCGGGGCGCGGTTCACGAAAGCCTCGGATTGGAAGTAGCGCAGGTCTTCGAGCGAATCGTGCCAGTCGTCGATCGGCTTCCCGACGATGCGGCAACGCGAAGCTCCGGCACCGCAGCACTCGATCTCGCGATAGAGGATCGGCCGGCCCATGAAGACCGAAGTGAACCCCGAGGCATAGCCGATCTGCATCCAGCACACCGGCTCGGCGCTGAGACCGTAGTTCACGAGATGGCAGTGGAGCTCGACCGAATCGCTCCACACGAACTCGCCGTAGTACTGACCCTTCTCCACGTCGATCTCGACGCGCAGCGGCTCGACGCTGACGGCGCCCTCGAGCATGTGTAGCTGCGGCCCGACCAGGAACGCATCGATCAGGCTCTGCTCGCTTCGCACCTTGCGGGCGAAATCCGCGTCCTGAGCGCCCGAGGCGTAGCCCATGCGGGTGAGCAGGCCGCGCGCCGTGTCGACCCCGAGGATATCGATCAGCTCGCGGCGGAGCGATGCCAACGACTTCGCGTGCACGAGGGCCATGCGCTGATCGTCGAGCCAGATCCGCCCGTCGTTCGGACAGAAGCGGAGCCGCGCGCGGATGTCCTCGAAGTCGGGTAGCTTCTTCATCTTCGCCGCATAGACGGCGAGGCCGCCTTCCGGCGTGGACTTCGGCAGACCGCCGTTCGCGCCTGCGAGTTGAGCCATCGTACT
>JACXTT010008190.1_pt1 | contig 14551 bp, 7 predicted proteins | sample 9270951 | NCBI WGS metagenome assembly JACXTT01 (sample SAMN15532306, study PRJNA645909) | rock metagenome | isolation source: weathered quartz diorite | place: Puerto Rico | collected 2017-06-21
GGGGCGGGCCATGCATAGCGCCAAGACACGGGAAACCCGTCCGGGATGCCCCACCTTCCCATTTCAAAGCTATGGAATCCCAGACTCCGCGCCGGCGATCCCGGTTGCAGGCGAAAGTCTTTCTTTGCGGGATCTACGAACATAGGATCCCCGAAGACTGAATGGCGATCGAAGCCTAACTGCCGCCATTGATCGAGGGTGTAGCGATGGAACTCTCGCGACGGACTGTCTGAGGCACGCTCTTCACTGACCCTTGCGGAAAACTCACCTCCTGACTTGAAAAAACAGTTGTAATCCAGTTCCTCCATCCAGGGACCACGCGCGGGCGGTGCAATGAACGAATAGATGTCGTCCTCGGCCATTACGGCGATATTGCGGAAGTAACGGTCGTGATTCTGCTCATTGCCAACATGGATGGCAACGGCCAGACGGCTCTTATACCAGATATTGTTGTAGACGTTTCGATAAGCTCCCTCACGCAGCTTCATACTGACGCCGATTGAGATGTTCCGGTAGATTTCGTAGTTCGATGCGCCGTCATCCAGATCCAACCCCCAGCCGGACTTCTCTTCGAACAGATTGTTCCGTATAATTACCGGCTCCATGGCGTCCACCAGAACATCCCAGGCGTCGAGACTGTGAGATTGGGTATATGGGCCATGAGATTGACCCAGGCTCCACTGCCGTTCGCGTCCCCACGAGTTGAAGGGTCCATGATCACCGGTTTCGCGGACGGTGTGGTGTATGTGATTGTATTCGATCACGTGTCCGCCCCAGGTGCCATCTCCAATACAAATCCCGGAACGCGGCATGTTGTAGATCGAGTTATGTGCGGCTGTGATGCGTTTGGCCCGGGAGATGTAAATGCCGGCGATCTGCTTCCCGTAAACACCGCCGTCGTGGATCAAATTGTTGGACGCCTGACACTGATACGAAAATTGCCGCTGTGTGCCATTGGTCTTCGCCATATCGCCCACGAAGCAGACCGCGCTGTCGCCGGTTTCGGTGAACTTGCAGCCAGTCACAATGCTGTCCCGGTTGTAGTTGTTCAGAAAGACCGCGTTTCCGCCAACCGCGTCGAACCAGCAGTTCTTGATCGCACAGTTGCCTGCACCTTCCATCAAGATCGCTCCGCCGCGATGAATCGCCCAATCACTCAGCGAGGGAACCTCGTACTGTGCCAGAAAAGTGGAGGCGGTATGAGAGATGCGGAATCCGTCGAGCACGAGGTGGTGCACCGGAGCTTGCTGCGTACCGGCGAATTGCACAACTTGTTCTAAAAGCGGCGCCTCGACTACAGCGTCCAGCGGATCGAACTTCTCTTCTTCGGGCATGTAATAAAGAACGCCCTTTAGACGGTCGAGGTACCACTCCCGCGGCGCGTCTAGTTCTTCAAAGACGTTTTCGATAAAGAAGCGCGATCGTTCGTTAACTCGCGCCGGATCGCGATCCCACTTGGCGCCCATTTGATAGCCGCCATCACCAAACCAGATGCACCTGGTCTGGTATTCGACCGACTTGATGTGCCACTGCAGGTTGCCCCAATACCCAGCTTGAAAGATATGAATGACTGCCTCGCTGGACCTGGCCCACACCTTCTTCGTGAATGTAGCGGGATCGAAAACAATACCTCGGGGCGCTCCGCCGGAGAACGACATGTCATCGTCAGCTCCGGGATTCGGGTCCGGCACTTCCCGTGCAATGGCCCCCGCAGGCTGAATGTAACCGCTTTTCCCGGGAATCGACGGATCGTAATTGGGGTACCGCGCCTGAATCTGACGCACGCCGTTGACGAAAAGCTGTGTGAAGTAGAGGTTCCCCGACTTCACTTCGGGTAAGTCACACATTAGGATTCCATTGCGGTATGGCCGCCACCTGCAGTCGAGTCGCCGCCCGCCGCTCAGGGTGGCGCGTTCACCAGGCGCCACAGCGTAGGTAATGAGAGCGTCTGCCGTGCCCGAGTCCTCCTCTTTGAAGACGATAGGTCGTTCAAGGTAGTAAGTGCCCGCGTGGACCAGGACCCGAATCGGGCGCCGGACGGTCTTCTTTATTTCGCGGACGGCGCGCTGGGCACCCGAAAGCGTAGCCAGGGGATGTTCTTGCGTGCCGGGATTTTGGTCGTTGCCGGAATCGGAAATATGAAGGATTGTTTCGGCCCCTGCCGATGTACTCTGCCCAGCCGCGGCCAATGGAGCCGGTGCCATGCCCATCGCCAGCAGGAAATCCCTTCGGTTCATGTCAGTCATCGCCAGTTACAGTTGAGCACGCCGAGCGTTAGCGACGTTCATTCGTTGTGGTAAACCAGATCCATCATCGCCCAGGATTTTTCACCGCGGAGCGGAACTTGCAGCGGATCCGTTACGGATAGCCACTTTTGGTTACGCGGTCGGCAGCCAAGTGGTTCATGTCCGCCTGATAGTCTTTGCCGTCGTATTCATAGTAACCAAACAGATAATCCTTTCCGTCATCCAGCCGGTGAAGATAGATCGAGAAATTCCGCATGTGATATTTGCTCAACAGATCGCGTACACCAGAGTTGGAATCGGCATGCAAAGCTTTGTACTGGTCAACCTTTTCTGGTTTGATGGCGATCACCATTCCGATGCGACGCACCTGAGGTCGTGGACTGCCGATCAGGGCTCCGATTACTATTCCGACCAACAATAAACCTAGCGATTTTTTCATATGCTCTTTTCCGGTCCTTAGTTAGTTCCTCGTTGCCTAAGACTCTGGAATCATTGGAGTGGGTCCCCAAGATCCCGCAGCGATCGGCCGACTTCATCGTCTTTATCCGATGTAGTGAGATCCTCGGCCTTCGCCGCCATAGTCAGCGCCTTATCCGGCTGGCCCTCGGCCGAGTACAGGTCAGCCAACTCTGTGTAAGCATCCCGGAGCGTTGGCTGAAGCGTTATTGCGATCTCCAGGCTCTCGATTGCTTCCTGTCTGTGGCCTTGTTTGCCTAGCAGCTTTCCGCGCCACAAATAGGTTTCCGCGACTTTCGGATTGATGCTCAGCGCCCGATCCAGCTCGATCCTGCTCTTTTCGTACTCGCCAGACTTGCATTCGACCACCCCAAGTTGCCGATGATAGAGATCGGATTCTGGGTGGAGCCTGGTGGCTCGCTCCAGTGCGGCGCGGGCGGCGCTTAGTTGACCTTGTGCCAGCCTGACGGTTCCAAGCAGAAAGAACGCTCGATCGAACTCGGATGAGGATTGAATAGTATGTTCGCAGGCAGCCGCGGCTTCGTCGTACCGGCCAAGAAAGAAGTAACTGACTCCCATGCGATAGGAGATGTATGGCATCAGCGGAGCGAGAGCATGAGCGCTCTTGAGAACCTGCAGCGCTTCCGCGTACCGGCCTTGGATCTGGTTGAGCCACGCAAGCGTGACTAGGTATTTTGCGTTCCCGGGAGCGGCCTTAACGGCTGACGTTAATGCGAACTCCGCCGCATCGAAGTGTTTCATGAGCGCCTGCGCTTGGCCAAGCAAGAGCAGCAGTTCGCCGGGCTGGCCGTCTTGCGCCGGAACTTCCTTGAGAACGGCGAGCGCCTCAATGGGTTCTCCCGCAAGTAAGCTGGCTTTGACCAGCAGCAACTTGATCTGGGCGTTCTCCGGTTTAAGTCCGCTCGCATTCTCGAGCAGATAGCGAGCCTTCTGGAGTTGTTTGTTACGAATACACAGATCCGCAAGAGTAATCGCCAGGCGGGTATCCTCTGGAATCTGCGCAGTGGCCCTGTCAGCCATTTCGAGAGCGTGAGCTTCATCGCCCGCGGCAAAATACGCGCGAACCAACTGCGCCCAGGCGTCGGCAGCATGCGGGTTTGATTCCACGATTCCCTTCAGATGCAAAATGCCGTCAGCCGGCTGGCCGGCATCAACCAGCGCAACTCCTAGCGCATATTCCGCAAGCAGGTACTTCGAATCCGACACCACCGCCCTCCGCAACTCACGAATACCCGCATCAGATCTTTTGGCTTTTAGATAAGCCAGTCCCAGATTGTAATGAACGCCGGCTGACCGGTTTCCCATGCGGATGGATTGCCGGAAGTGAACGATAGCCTGCTCCACACTGCCTGAACTGGCTTCAGCCATCGCTAGGTAATACAGATTCTCCGCCGTCGGCTCCTGCTTGACGACGAGGGAGAGGATGCGTTTTGCGCGCCCAAAGTCCCCACTCTCCAGGGCAAGAACTCCGCGGCCAAGATCGGATTCCGGCGCTTGCGCGTAGCCGGTGCCAACGACAAGCGCGAACCAGATCACGGAAGCAGTGACTAGCGATCTTGCCATCTACCTGCTCTGGATCGGTTGGCCATATTACGTACGGCGCTCTGGTCCGGCAACGGGATGCCTTGCGCCTTAATCAGTCCCAATTGCGGCTGATTGAACCATCCCTTTCCGTCCTCGTACTGAATCAACATCGTCTTGTGGCGATACTGTTCTGATCCGACGTCCACGATGCGGTAGTTCGCCTGGCGACGGCTGTAGTCGAAATTGAGTTGAGCGGCAGGATCATGTAGTTGGTAACGAAGATTCTGGGCGTACTGTAGAGCGTTTGAGAAGTAATCGACAGCCGCCGTGAATAAAAATGGTGGACTCGGCTGGCCCCAGTTTCGATCCACCTCCATATCCAGAATCTCAGGAATGTTGATGTGGAAAAGATGGTCCGCGGTCACGTTGGCACGAATGGGAACGGCGCGCACGTACCGAAACCGGATCGTCTTGTTCGGAAAGAAGCTCGCAATCACCTTCATAAACGCGCTCTGCTGTTCCGGCTTGTCCTTCTCGTCGAAGTACAAAGCGGAAAGGTTCTGGTATGTCATCGAGCACGCGCCGCCAGTGTCGACGAGATGCAAACCGCTCAAATCGACTTGACCGTAGTGGCCGTCCTTCACCTGAAGGTATAAGGTCGCTTCACAATGGCCGTAGCTCGGACGGCCGTTCGTTCGACACGGACAGGGAACACGGCACGGACAACAGACCACACCCGAGCCATTCAAATGCCAGTCGGCTCCATCATATTGGGCGCTCTTCGCACAGGCCACCGGATGTTGGATGTCCTGCGCGCCCGCGGCAAACGTAAACAGGACGCTCACCGCGAATGCGAAAGCTCTCGTGCGCGGACTCATTGCACTCACACCACCAGCAGCCGGACGCGATGCAGCCAGTTCTGGGCGTATCGATCCAGCCGATGCGAATCCCGGACTTCAGGTTGCTGGTGGGAATGCTCGTCCCAAGCCCGCGCTACCAACTCGACTGCTCCACGCTGGTTCAATTCCAGCCGCGATTCCCATAGCACCCATTCATACTGCGGAGAGGCCTGAAACGCCGCTTTCTCCCACTGCGAGCCCTCATCGGCTGAAACTTCGACCCCTGTGATTTTCCCCTGGCCTGACCAAGCCATTCCCTTGACCTCCAGATGCCCGGGGGGCACGACACTTCCCGAACAAGGATACGCGATCACCGATTTGACCTCGATTTGTGGAAGAGACTCGCTGTGCAAGCCGGTGGGCTCGCGGATCACCTGGACATAGCTTTTCCCTGTGACGGGCAGGGCCGTTCTTGAAACGACGATTTTCTCGATCCATTTGACTGAGTCCATGCCGTACCATCCCGGAAAGAGTATCCGCCACGGGGAGCCGTGATTGCGCGCGATAGCTTTCCCATTCAGATGCATTACCAAAAGTGCATCCGTCGAGGCGCGCTCAAGGGGAACGCAGCGGGTATACCCGTCGCGGCCAATCAAGTGAAGAAAAGCACCGGCGGGCGATGGGTGCGCCAGCGCCAAGACGTCCGCCAGCCGCCAGCCCGACCAAAGACCGTTGCCCACCAGGCTGTTCGTCGACACCGGGTTGCCGGCACACTCCAGCACTGCTCCCAGTTCGACACGGGGCAGTTGCGCCAGCGCATTCGGCGTCAACGGTCGCAGCGCCTCGACTTCGCCCGAGATCTCCAGCGCAGGCGTCCAGGAAGGCGGCGCAGAATAGTGGTTGCGAATGTAAAAGTCCTCGACCGGCGTGTAACGGCCGTAAGCCGAGCACAAGTCCACTTCTACTTCATAAGGATCTGCGGAGACTACGTGGTGGTCGGCTTCCAGGGCCTGGAATGGCATCAGAGATCCCATCCCGAGCGATGCCACGAAGTCCCGCCTGCGCATGCCGCCAGTCTCCTATCTCGAGGCCACCCCGGTCCATGTGCTCAGAAGTATAGCTTTAGCGCCAATTGCAGCTGCCTTTCCGAGATGGCCGTGGAGGACACCTGCCCGAAGGTGGGATCGGTAATGAAGTTATCTGGAACGCCGAATACCGGTGTGTTCGTGATGTTGAATCCTTCAAACCGGAATTCCAACTTCGTGGCCTCATGAATCGGGAATTGGCGGAACAGCGAGACATCCAGATTTCTCCGCCATTCGGTTCGCAGCGAGTTCCGTCCCAAGTTCCCGAAGGTAAACGGAGCTGGTACCGCGAAGGCCGCCGGATTGATGGGCTGGAGCCGGTTCGTGCCGCTATAGGGATTGCCGATGAGATTCGCGCGCTCCGTGCCAAAGATGTTATCGATGTTCGGTATCTGGCCGGGCGCACTGACTTGGTAAGGCTGGCCGGTGGATACGGTCGCGATTCCATTAAACTGCCAGCCACCGATAACATAGTTCAAGAGCCGATTGCCGGTACTCCATTTCTGTCCGGCTCCTAACGGAAGCTGATAAACCCAGCTACCTGATAATACCTGAGTCAAATCAAACCCGGCGACGCTTTTGTCGTTCTGCCAGTGATTCGGATCCTGAACATTGCAATCGCTGAAATACCCATCGCAACCGAAATCGATGGTCCTAGACCACGTGTAGGCGATCAGATAGGTTAACTGTCCCGCCTTTTGTTCGAGCGACGTTTGCAGCGCATTGTAACTACTCTTTCCCCAGCTTCTCGTATAGGGTTCGGAGGGGATATAGGGGAAGGGAGCGCGCTCACGGGGGTCACCCGGGCCGGGTGTGAACGCCACGTTCTGAGACAGAAAGATGGGTAGGCGGGTCGAATGCGCACCTACATAATTGACCGACAAGACCCGGCCCCGACCGATCTGCTGCTGAACCCCCAAATTCCACTGATCCGATCGCCCGTTCTTCATGAAGGGATCCATAAAAGCGGTCACCTGACTGAATGGATTAGAAGGCGGCACTATTGGGCCGTTACCAAGGCTGAGGGGATCTTCGGCCCGTACCGACGGAATCGTTGGGTTCAGGTTCCCAGCCCCTATGGCGCCAAGATTGGGCCAGGTGAAGGCATAGTTGTTCACGGTCTGCGTCACTCCGGCCCAGTTGTCGTAGAATCTCCCGTACGAGCCTCTAAGTGCGGTATTGGGAGCTAGACGGTAGGCGAATCCAAACCGCGGCTGGATATTGTCCCAGGTGTTCCGGATGATCTTTCCATCCTTCGAAACCACCACATGCGGCGGGAGAACGCCGCCCGGGATGCAAGGCGCACCTTGAGAGGCCGAGCACGCCGGAGCAGATTTCTGCAGGATGTAGGTGCCGTTGTTCAGATCAAAATCGCCAACGGCGTCGCTTAGGTCTTTGCTAAGTCCGGATCTGGGAAGCAAAGTGATGTCATAACGCAGCCCCAGATTCAGTGTGAGCTTGTCGCTCACTCTCCACTGATCCTGAAAATAAAACCCGTCGACCCACCCCCCGTTGCTGATGATGTTTTCATTTCCGCGAAACGCACTATCTGGAACCCCAAGCAGGAACGAGGCAAGGGCGTTACCACCATCGCCAGTCCCGAGATTCGATGTTTCGAATGCGCAGAATCCTTCGCTACATATGCAAAAAACAGGATCTTGCATGCTATTCGTGGCAAAATCGGCGCCCATGCGGAAGGTGTGTTTCCCGAGAGTCTTCGAAAAGTCCTCCTTAAACTGATAGACGTCCGCCGCGTGAGCCTTATTCACAAACTCACCGCCTCCTAGATATCCGGCGATTGACATATTGGGTATCAGGGTCAGACCGGGCACCGCAAAGTTACTAACGTAGTTAGTTGCAAAACCGGCTTGTTTGACAAAGTCCGCGGAATCCACGCCTCTAAACTTGCTCGCGGAATTGAACTGCAGGGAGGTTCTGCCGAATGTGAATTGGGAAACCGCCGTCGGCCCAAAGTCATGAATCCAGCTCGCCGCCATGTTATAGCTCAAAAAGTCAGTGACATTCGCCAAGCCGGTGTATCCGCCGGAGCCAGTGACCGTCTGGCCTACCCTGGTGTAGCGGAAGAACAGCCTGTCATTTTCCTTAATCTGCTGGTCGATACGGATATTCGGCTCGTTCTGCGAAGTGATGATTGGTGTCGAATCCCGGCCATTGAATCCTGGCTGTCCGGTATTAATCGGCTTGGGGAAAAGTGTATTCGCAAAGAGGAGCATGCCGGGGTCCACCAGACTGACCGGGACGTGACCGTTTGGGAATACATCTCGGATAAATTGTCCGGGGTTGCTTGGATCAGGCCGCGTGCTAAATGGATTGTAGATGTTCGCACCAACATCGCTGAGGTCGCCGGCAAGCTCGGCGGGCGTAGGGACCAGATACAGGCTCTGTGCCGCGGTGTGATTGCGATAACCTTCGTAGCTGGCATAGAAGAAGGTCTTGTTCCGCCCGTTGTACCCGGGGAACAGAACCGGCCCCCCGACAGCCACCCCGAACTGATTTTGCTTCAGAGGCGTTTTATCCTGCACGAAGAAGTTCCTGGCGTCCAGCCGGTCGTTTCGTAGAAAATCCCATAGGTCGCCGTGAAACGCATTGGTGCCTGATTTCGTAACCACGTTGATGATTCCACCCAGAACCTGACCAAACTGTGCCTCATCGTTGTGGCCTTGAACCTTGAACTCCTGTATGTCATCGATAACGGGTTGCACGGCATAGGTGCTGGTGAACGCCGCATCGTTGATCACCCCGTCAAGCCGAAAGGAGTTGCTCCGGTTAGACTGACCATTGATCGAGGGGAACACAAACGCGCCGATCGGCTGAGCGGGCCAGCCGCCGCCATTCTGATCCGTGCTGATTGGAATAACGCCCGGCGTTAGCGTCAGCAACTCTGTGAAGTTTCGACCGTTCAAGGGAAGGTCGTTCACCTGCCTGGCGTTGATGACAGTACCCAATTCCGCCGTAGACGCTTCTATATTCGCGCCCGAAGCCGATACATCGACGGTCTGAGCAGTCGCTCCCACGGACAAGGTGAAGTCAAACGTAGCGGTCTGGTTCACAGCGAGCACGAAATCCGTTTGTCGCGACGTCGCGAAACCCTCTTTTACAACCTCCAGGGTGTAGAGGCCTGGAGAAATATTCAGGACCACATAATTGCCGGCGCTGTTTGTTATGGTGGTTTGCCGCACATTCGTTTGCACATTCCCCAATGTGATCCGCGCGTTGGGAACCACAGCGCTGGTGGAATCCCTAACGGTGCCATTGATAGAGGCGCTTGCGCTCTGTGCGTGACCAGTGGACGGCAGCAACCACATCAGGGCTAGAGCCAAACTAAGAATGAACAGCTTGGCCTTATCGCTTTGTACTTTCATGACCGTTCCTCCAATGAGCCATCACCGGTCGATACTGATCGGGCTTGGTCTGGCGCAAACATCTTCTTCTGGCGCAAACATCTTGTTAGAGATCTGTGAACCTTCACTCCCCGAGTGCCACACATGCCGGCCCGAATGCACGCCTTTGCATTTGGTGCAGCCAATTTTAGCCCGAGTTTAAATTTGTTGTCAAGAGCAAGAGCGAGCCAAATTGTGGGGGGCATCGAGGATGAAAGGCATGCTGCGGTATATCGGGATGGCGTGGTTTTCTTCCTTTGGTCCGCCCACTCCTGGTGTCTGGAGCAGCAGGCCGCCAGTGCCACCGCGAAGTCCTGGTGTGCATGGGCTTTGCCGGTCTAAAGCGTCCTAATGATCAGTTATTACGGCCGCTGCCGTCATGCTTCCTCCCCGCTGACTCGATGATTGAGAGTGTGCGGGAAACGTCCGGGTCTTGCTGGTTTATCCGCTGAGCTTCTTTGAGCTCACGCACACCGTTGCCGATCAGTCCAATACGACAATAAATCAAGCCTAGATTTTTGTGCAGTTCCGCGGATGAGGGGCATAGATGGCAGAGACTGGTCGCCTCCACGAGTGTTTTGACAGCATGCGTCCAATCACGCGCTGCGGACGAGTCGAGCGCCGAGACCATTAGCATTTCTACACGGTCTCCCAACCTCGTATTCGGGTGGAGTTCCTCAAAACGGCGCAGGTAGGTTCGGGCTTCGGCCGGAACGCTGTCGCCAAGGTGTTGGACCACACTGGAAAGTGCGCCGGAGTGCGCCGGATTAATTGCGAGCGCCGCCTTCCACACCTCGATGGCTTCATCCGTACGATTCAGTATCCAAAGGGTCTGTCCCAACACGAATCGAGCGTCAGCATTTCTTGGATCGAGCGCAACGACTCTTCTTAACAAGTCTGAGGAGCCCCGAATGTCCAAGGCATCTTTTTCGATCATTGCAAGCAGGTACAACGCGTCTGCAAATCCCGGATTCAAGCGAGTAGCCGTCTCGAGGTCGGTCTTCGCTTCGCCAGTCCTTCTGAGATCGAACAATAAACTAGCCCTTCTGTAATAGGCAAAAGGCGAGCGAGGCTCCAGATGTATGCTTTCCGTGAATTCCGCGAGAGCCTCCCCAGCTTGGAATTGTGCCGCCAGTGCAAGGCCGAGATTTGTGTGTGCTTCCGGGACCTTGGGGTCCAGCTGAATCGCCACTCGGAAACTAGTCGCTGCTTCTGGATATCGCTTTTGCTGCATTTGGACCATCCCAAGTACGATGACAAGCTTGAGGTCTCTTGGAGCGACCCAGTGCGCCTGCTGAGCCACCTCCGCAGCTTCGTCGAAGCGACCTTCTCCGGCAAGAATCAAGGCAAGATTCATAGCAGGCCGAACGTCTCTGGGGTTACTCTCTGCAACTTCCCGCAAAAGCGATTCTGCTTCCTTATATTTGCCCTCCTTACCGTAGAGCGTTCCCAGATTCGTCTGGGCCTCGTAACACTTCGCATCCAAAGACAAGGCGAGTTTAAGCTGCAACTCGGCTTCCGCCGGCCTTCCTTCTTCCGAATCCAACCACCCGAGCTGGTTGTGGGCAATCGCCAGGCGCGGATCCAACTGCAGGGACCATTCCAGGGCTTTTTGCTCCCCCGACCTGTCCCCGAGTTTTTCGAGTGCGAGCGCCAGATTATAGTAGAGGCGTGCGTCGTTTGGAGTCTTTTGCAGCGCCCGCTGATAGTTTTCGACGGCACTTTTTGGATCGCCTGCCTCCAGGTACTGGTTTCCTCGGGTGGTCTGTGCCGCGCTCAAATTCTGATCACGGCTCGCCCGCTTTTCTTCCTGCACGTAGCTCAGCTCTTCTTGTGCGCGATCGTATCTCTTCAGCGAGCGGAAGACGGTTGCGAGCTGCAGACGCACCTTGACCGACTGAGGATCACACGTTTTCGCTCTTTCCAACTGATGAAGCGCCTCTTCCAGCTTGCCGGTCTTGGCGAGCGCGTGCCCCAGGTAGTATCTTGTTTCGCAATCATCAGGCCGGCCTTCCAAGGCAAGTGCGAACTCCTGTACCGCCGCCTCATAATTTCCAAGTCCCCGGTAAGCGAGGCCAAGGACGTACGGTATTTCCAGATCGTTCGCGTTGCTCTCGGAGGCGTGAAGCAGGCTTGCAGCCTCGTCGTACTGGCGCAGGATGATCAGCCCTTTCGCGAGCGACGTGCGGGACACTTGATTCGAAGGTTCAAGACGCAGCGCCGCCCGATACTCGCCCACCGCTTCACTGAAGCGCTGCTGTTGCGCATATATGGTGGCCAAATTGAAATGAGCGATGGCGAGTTCAGGTTCTATATTAACGAGCCGTTCCAACGTGACGACGGCCTCGTCTGTCTTGCCGTCGTTTAAATACGCGGTTGCCAGATTCAGCTGGCAGTTCGGATCCTGGGGCGCGTTCTCAAGGTAGGGAATCGCCGCCGAATATCGTTTCTGGGAAAAATAGATCGCAGTCAGTTCATCGATCGCTGGTATCAGTCCGGGGTTGGTCCGTAGTGCTAGTTTGAGCTCTTCCCCCGCAGAGTCGAGCTGGCCCGCCTGCTTCAATGCGCGTCCCAGGGCAAGCCGCGCCGGAGCGTAATCCGGCCTCCGCTGGATTACCCTACGCAGTTCGTCGACCGCCCGATTGCGGTCACCATCCTCCAGCGACGCAAGTGCCAAATCGTAATGCGGTTTCCAGGCTTGAGGATCCAGTGCGATAGCCGACTCAAATGCTCGAATTGCGCAGGCAAATTCCTTTTGTGCAAAGTAGAACGTGCCGAGTGCATCGTACGCGGCAGAAGATGGAGGGCCCACCGTCGATGCTTCCAGGTCGTTCGGTCCGCGACAGGAAGCGCCCATTTGTCCCAAAGCCACATCACTTGCAGGCGCAAGAGAGAAGCAAAGCGCCAAGCCCAAATGGGTTCCCCACCTCATTAGATTCAGCCTAAGCCACACGACCAGAGGAACTGGGTGGAGAATCTCGAGTGTGCATAAGCGCGCGAAATGCGTATTAATTGCCAAGTCCGCCAATCGCAGGCTTGGGTTCCGAACGCGTTTCACATTGGTTGAACCAATGGCCTCAATTCTATCCGTCGAGCTCCAGGGCTGTCAACAGAGACACAGACACACGTGGCACTCCCAACGGAAACGGGGAGAAATGGCTAGGCAGGACGTGGCGTCGATCCGTTCACTATGTCGGTGGCTGCGTTGGCGCTGGTGGCGGTTGCTGCGTTCGCCGGATACTTGCCCGCGCGGCGCGCGTCTCGGGTCGATCCGATGGTGGCGTTGAGATGCGAGTGAGCCAGCTCACTCCGTTTTCTCAAAAACGGCTATTCGTCAGAGATATTGATTGTTGCAGCGACGAGAAATCCGCCCGGACGCCCGGCCTCGCCGGTGTTTTCCGACGCTCACCCGCGGTGGTCCGGCGATGGCGGGCGGCTGGCGTTCCTGTGCCGGTGGGGGGTAGGCGGAATTAGCGAGCCCATGCACCAGCGAGAGGTGTTGGGGGCATCGGCGATCACGTGCTCAAGGATGTCGCGGGCACGTTTGAGATCGCCTTCATCCTTCGCCCACACTGCCAGGCGTAACCGGCCATCGACTGTCTCTGGGATCGAGCGCAAGCAGCTTCGCGTTAGCTTCGTACGCAGTTTGACGGTACTCGGGACCCTTGGCTTCGTAGATCCTGACCAGATACCTGTAGTAGAGAGGATTGCTCGGATTGAGTGAAGTTGCTGTCCGAAAACACACTTCAGCTTCATCGATCTCATTCCGCGCGTAAAAAGCTGTTCCCAGAATAAAGTGACCCAGGTCAAACTTGGGGTCGAGTTGAATCGACCGCCGAAGTGACTCGATCGCGCTTTCGTACCGATGTAACCCCATCTGGGTGATACCAAACGTGTAATAGAATGCTGCGGAGCTGCTATTCCGGTTTTCGACGCGTGCCAGCAGTTCGGCAGCCTCTCCCTCCCGGTGCGTCGCTATCAAGGCTTCAGCGAGAGAAAGGTCCGCGTCGAGGTTGTCCGGAGCGAGTTCAAGTGCGCGCCGACCGGAACGAACCGCGGCGTCGGGATCCTTCATCGAAAGGTACAACTTCGAGAGTTCTGTATATGCCGCGGCATCGGTACCGTTCAACTTCGTCACTATTTCGAACGCCTTCGCCGCTTCCGGGAACCGCCCCTTGGTCGTAAGGAGCCGACCGTAGTTGAAAAAACCCGAAACGTTCCGATCGTCAAGCGCGAGGCCCTTCTCGAAGCTAGACAGCGCGAGGTCTATGTCCTTACGCTTCGAATAGAGTAGGGCAAGATTGAGATATGGGCGCGCGTCGTTCGGCTTGAGGGCGATGGCATGTTCGAAGGCCTCCGTCGCTTCCTCGGGATGGCCCAAGCACACTTCAGCCATACCCAAGTAAGTCCAACCTATTGGGTTCCGAGGCTCTGCATGAACTAGTTGCCGTGCCTCGGCCTGAGCCGAACTGAACCGTCCAGCGCGCAAATCGGCATCGATTTTGTCGCTCACTGTTGCTGCCGCGATCTCTCCGGCGATCAATGCCCCGACCATAAGACAACTCGCGGGGCGACAGCGGAGCATGCGTCTATTCTAACGCGTCGCGACGTTTTGTCGGGTCATAAAAAAGGACGTGAACCGCTAAAAACTAGGCAGGTTATCGCGAAATGGAGACACCGCTCGACCTCCTGGGAGCAGCAGGCGACCAGCAGGGGTTTGCCACCGTGAACGGGGACCCAGAGTCTATCGCGCAAACAGGCTGATTTCCTCCTGCTCGCCTCCTGCACCCATAGACATCTGCATCCTCCCGCAATAGTACTAAAGTACCAAAATGCAGAGAAACCTTCTCCTTGACAGGCTAGGAAAGTCGTATTAACATTCCTAAACGAATTAGGACAGCTGGATGGCAAAACAAGCAGAGCTTCTTCCGGGGACTCTGGATCTGCTCGTCCTCAAGGCGGTATCGCTCAGCCCGCAG
>JACXTT010008191.1_pt1 | contig 14549 bp, 18 predicted proteins | sample 9270951 | NCBI WGS metagenome assembly JACXTT01 (sample SAMN15532306, study PRJNA645909) | rock metagenome | isolation source: weathered quartz diorite | place: Puerto Rico | collected 2017-06-21
CGGCGCTGTCGGGGGACAATAGCGCTGCGACCACCGCGGAAACGACCGCGACACAACCGGCCCAGACCCAAGCGCGCGCGCAGCAATTCTACGAAAGTCTGCACCGCCAGACCGGATCAGTGCTCGTCGCTGGCGGCAAGGTGCGCTTGCAGGTGCCCGCCACCCATTATTTCGTCGGCCCCGCCGATGCACGACGGATCCTTGTCGATGTATGGGGCAATCCTCCCGAAACCGCTGACGGCGTCGAGGGCATGATTTTTCCCGACGGCGCCAATCCCGCGGCAGGCGCATGGGGCGCAGTCGTGACCTATAGCGCCGACGGCTATGTGTCGGACACAGATGCAAGTTCGACGAATTACGACGAGCTGATGCATCAGATGCAGCAAGACACCAACCAGCATAATGCCGAACGCCAGCGCCAAGGCTATCCTGCGATGACGCTCGTGGGCTGGGCCGAGGCGCCGCATTACGATGCGACCACGCACAAGGTCTATTGGGCCCGCGAGATCGCGTTCGCCGATGCCCACCAGCATACGCTCAACTACGACATCCGCGTGCTTGGCCGCGGCGGCGTCCTCAGCGTCAGCTTCATTGCCGGTATGGATGAGCTGCAGCAGATCAGGGCTGTCGCGCCCGCTGTGATGGCGATCCCGGAATTCACGCCCGGCAATCGCTACGCCGACTATCAGAATGGAACCGATCCGCGCGCCGCCTACGGCATTGCCGGCCTCATCGCGGGGGGAGCGCTCGCAGCCGTTGCCCAGAAGACCGGATTACTCGCAATTATTCTGCTCGCGGCGAAGAAATTCATCGTCGTCATTCTAGCCGGCCTAGCCGCCATCGGCAGCGCGATCCGGCGCATGTTCACAGGACGCAAACGCGACGACAATTCACCGTCGGGCTAAAGCTTATTTGCTGCCGCCGACCCGGTTTGCGCCGATGTCCTGCACCGGCACGGTGACTTGCACGCGGCCGTTCCCGCGTTGGAGCGTGAGTGCGATGCGCCCGCCCACGCCCACGCGATCGAGGGCGCCGGTGAGATCGGCCAAGCGATGGACGGGGTTGCCTTGGGCCTCGACGATGACATCGCCCAGAACCCCGCGCTGGGGGTCGGTGGCGCGAAGGCCTGCGCGCGCGGCGGGCGAATCGTCGGTCGTTTCCCACACAAGCACGCCGTCAACGCCCAGGCGCGCGGCGATCGATTGCTCGGCGGCGACGATGCCGATGCCCGCGACCGGTGCGCGGCCGTCGCGGATAAGAGCGGGCACGATGCGCATCACGGTGTCGATTGGAATTGCAAAACCAACGCCGGCATAAGCGCCGGACGGCGAATAGATGGCGGTGGTCACGCCGATGACGCGCCCGGCGCTGTCCAGCAATGGGCCCCCGGAATTGCCCGGGTTGATGGCGGCGTCGGTTTGGATGACATCGGCGATTTCGCGCCCGCCATTGGTCGGCAATTGCCGGCCGACGGCGCTGACGATGCCGGAGGTCAGCGTTTGGTCGAAGCCGAACGGATTGCCGAGCGCGAACACGGACTGTCCGACTTGCAGATCGTGCGACGTGCCGATGGCGAGCGGCGGGGCGCTCAAGGGACGGGCAAGGCGCAGCACGGCGAGATCGTAATTCGGCGCGGTGCCGACGATCGTGGCTGGAATATCGTCGTGACCTCCCCCGGCGCGGACAACGATTTGGGTCGCATCGGCGATGACGTGATTGTTGGTGACGATGTGACCCTCGCGATCCCACACAAAGCCGGTGCCGGCCGCGACTTGCGCTTGATTGAAGGCATCGCCCTGTGTGCCGCTGATGACGAGCACGACAGACGGAGAGGCCGAGCGAAAGATTGCGATCGTCGCCTGCTCGCTTTCCGCCAACGTGCCGCGGGCGGCGACCACTTGGGGGTTGACCGGCTCGCCGCGCGATTGGGTTTCTTGCGGCCTCGGCAAAAGATCGCAGCCGCTCACGAAAACCAGCGCCGCGAGCATCGAAAAAACCGGCAGTTTCATGCACTGAACTCCAGCGGCGATCTAAGCACGCGCCAGAATTAGGGCAACAGCGGCAAGGCCGCCGCGCGCGCGAAGAAGCGGTCAAATGAACGCTCGACGGCGCTGCGGGCGGCGCCGATGATGCTGCGCCCCCACGTGTAGCCAAAAACCTCCTCGTAGCTAAAGCCCGCGAGGCGTTCGCGCATGGCCGCGACCTCGCGCGGCAACATGGGGATGTAATTGGGATAGGAATACATGAAAGCCACATGTGCGCGGTCCTGCGCCACCTGCAGGGCGTCGCCGGGAAAGAGCGCGCCGCCAGGGCGCGGGCCGCAGCGCCAATGGAGCGCGGCGCCGCCCTCGAAGCGGCTCCCGCAGCGGACGAGCGTGACGGCGTTGGAGAGCTTCAGTTCATCGCCGCTCCAGAAGCGGATTGTGGGCGCGCCTTGCATCACCCCTTGCTTGTCTCTTTCGTGAAGATAGATCGGCGCCCCGCCAAATGCGCGTCCTTGAAGACGTCGCGGAAAACGATTTGATGAAGCTTGCTGCGCTCTTGCGCAAGCTTACGCTGGCGATTGAGCCAAAGCGCTAGCGGCTAAGCTCCTTCATGGCCCCGTCGAGCCCTTCGATGGTCAATGGAAACATGCGCTTTTCGCCAAGGATCTCGCGAACGAGTTGGATCGAGGGCGTGTGGTCCCAGTGGGCGCGTGGGGTGGGGTTGAGCCACACGACGCGTTCATAGATCTGGCCCACGCGCTCCAGCCACACCGCGCCCGCTTCCTCGTTCCAGTGTTCCACCGAGCCTCCGGGATAGGTGATCTCGTAGGGGGACATGGTCGCGTCGCCGACGAAGACGATGCGATAATCGTGGGGAAATTTGTGCAGCACGTCCCAGGTCGAGGTCTTCTCGTCGTGGCGGCGGCGATTGTCCTTCCACACGCTCTCATAGAGAAAATTGTGGAAGTAGAAGAAATCCATGTGCTTGAATTCGCTGCGCGCGGCCGAGAACAATTCCTCGCAGAGCTTGATGTGGGAATCCATGGAGCCGCCGATGTCGAAGAAGAGCAGCACTTTGATGGTGTTGCGCCGTTCGGGGCGGAGCACGATGTCGAGATAGCCCTGGCGGGCGCTTTGCTTGATCGTGTTGTCGAGGTCCAGTTCTTCAGGCGCGCCATCGCGTGCGAACTTGCGCAGTCGGCGAAGCGCGATCTTGATGTTGCGGACGCCGAGCTCGACGCTGTCGTCGAGGTTCTTGTATTCGCGGTTTTCCCAGACCTTCACGGCGCGTCCTTGGCGGGCGCCCTCCTTGCCGATGCGGATGCCTTCGGGATTGTAGCCGCCCGAACCGAACGGGGAGACGCCGGCCGTGCCGATCCATTTCGCGCCGCCTTCGTGTCGCTCTTTTTGCTCCTTGAGCCGCTCGGCCAGCGTCTGCATGAGCTTGTCCCAGCCGCCGAGCGCCTCGATCTGGGCCTTCTCTTCGTCGGTCAGGAATCTTTCGGTCAGCAATTTCAGCCATTCGGCGGGGATCTCGGCGTTGATGGCCTCGCCGGTGTTTTCAACGCCCTTGAAGACATGACCGAAGACGCGGTCGAATTTGTCGAGATGGCGTTCGTCCTTCACCAAAGCCGCGCGCGAGAGATAGTAGAAGTCCTGCACGTCGGGCTCGATCGCCGCCTTCTCCAAGGCTTCCATGAGCACAAGGTATTCCTTGAGGCTGACCGGCACGCGCGCGGCCCTGAGTTCGGTGAAGAAGCGCTGAAACATTCAAGGCCAGGATAGACAAGCTGGCGCCGCTTTCGCCAGCGGTTTCCTCCGCCTTTCTAGAGGCGCCCGCTCGCGACTTCGCCCAGCACGCTTTGCCAAAGCGCATGCGCGGCGACTTCGCCCTGGTGGGCGGCGGCTGCGTCGGCGGCCGGCGCGCTATAGCGCAGCACATAGACCCAGCCGGAGATCATGGCGACGCTGACATGCGAATAGATCTGCGCATGATCGCTGGCGCGCGTCAGCAAAAAGTCGGCCTGGCGCGTAGCTGGCAAGCCGGCAAAGGTCTGCGCGACGGTCGCTGCATAATCGCGCGCGTCGGGCGCGGTTTGGCGGATGGCGGCGACGGCGCCGTCGATCTGGTCTTCAAGGGTCGTGCGGAACGAATAGCGCGTGGCGTAGAGGCGGATCGTCGTCTCGCCGTTGCTCGATTCGCACGCAATGTCCTCGCCGCGCGCAGCGTCGGGGAAGATGACGATGCGGTTGCGCCAATTTGCACGCATGCGGCAGGTGAGGCCGCTGCGGGTATGGCGCACGACGATCTGGCTGTCGGAGGGCAGCGCTTCGAAGAGGTCTTGAGCGCTTGCCGCAGCGATCAAGGCGAGCGCGGTCGCAGGCGCTTGAGGCGGCGAGGCCGAGGAAGCTGAGGAGACCGACGAGGCAGGAGCGACAGGCGCGACAGCGCTTTGCTGCGCCCAGCTCGGCGCGGCTGCCAATGCAAACGCAAAGGCGCAGACGAGCCGCCGCATGCGAGCGTCCTCCACCCACCCCGCAAGAGCGATTTTACCGGGAGGTCTGGTCGAAGTCGACGCCCCGCTTCAGCCTAATTGGCCCCGCCGCGAGCTTCGCGCCGCGCCAAGAAGGCCAGGCGTTCGAACAGCATGACGTCGGCTTCGTTCTTCAAAAGCGCCCCGGCAAGCGGGGGGATCAGTTTAGAAGGATCGCGGCTCTTCAGGGTCTCAGGATCGATGTCGTCGGTCATCAAGAGCTTCAGCCAATCCAGGAGTTCGCTGGTCGAGGGCTTCTTCTTCAGCCCCGGCACTTTGCGCATGTCGTAGAAGATCTTCAGCGCCTCGTTGACCAGCCGCTGCTTGATGCTGGGATAGTGGGCTTCGATGATCGCTTGCATCGTCGTTTCGTCGGGAAAGCGGATGTAGTGGAAGAAGCAGCGGCGCAGGAAGGCGTCGGGCAATTCTTTCTCGTTGTTTGAGGTGATCATCACGATCGGACGCTGGGCGGCCTTCACGGTGCGATTGAGTTCGTAGACGTAGAATTCCATCCGATCGAGTTCTTGCAAGAGGTCGTTGGGGAATTCGATATCGGCCTTGTCGATCTCGTCGATGAGCAACACCGGGCGCATGGGGCTTTCGAAGGCGTCCCACATCTTGCCGCGCTTGATATAGTTTTCGATGTCGCTGGCGCGCGGATCGCCGAGCTGGCTGTCGCGCAAACGCATGACCGCGTCATATTCATAAAGGCCCTGCACGGCCTTGGTCGTGGACTTGATGTGCCACTCGATCAGTGGGGCGGAGAGCGCCTTGGCGACTTCGATTGCGAGCATGGTCTTGCCGGTGCCGGGCTCGCCCTTTATCAACAGCGGCCGCTCAAGCGCGATCGAGGCGTTGACGGCGACCTTCAGGTCTTCCGTGGCGACATAGTCCTTGGTCCCTTCAAAGCGCATCTTCGCTCCCGACATTTCGCTTAAGCAATAAGACCCGCAACTACGCCCGGCGCAAGCGCGCGCAATGTCTCGTTAACCTCAAGGCCCGACTCTTCGCCAATTGACTCCCAGAAGCGGGAGGAGGGCTTTTATGCCTCTGAAGCTGTCGCTGCGGCCGGGTGAGAAGTTCGTGGTCAATGGCGCTGTCGTCCAGAATGGCGATCGGCGCGCAGCGCTTGTCCTTCAGAACAAGGCCTCGGTGCTGCGCGAGAAGGACATCATGCAGCCGGAGGACGCCGATACGCCCGCCAAGCGCGTCTATTTCCCGATCATGCTTATGTATCTCGACGAGCCGGGGCGCGAGAAAGCCTATGCCGAATTTGCGTCAAGGTTGACGGAATTCATGGGTGCGGTTCGCGATGCTGTAATTCTCGGCGAATGCATCGGGGTTTCCAAAGAAGTAATGGCTGGCGAATACTACCGAGCATTGATGCGCTGTCGGAAGCTCATGACTTATGAGGCCGAGCGCTTGGGACTTGGGCATGTCGATCAAAGCCTACCAGCGCGCGGCCACGCAGGCTGACAATCCCCGCCAGCTCGAGTACCGGGCCTTCGGCCAGGTGACCGCCGGGCTCGTGCGCGCCCAGGAGCAGGGCGTCGCTGCAGCGCCGATTCTGGCTGAAGTCCTCGACGCCAATCGCAAGCTCTGGAACGTGCTCAGCGCCGATTGCGCCACACCGGGCAATCAACTGCCCCTCTCGTTGCGGGGACAGATCGTATCGCTGGCGCTTTGGGTGTCGCGCTATTCAAGCGATGTGTTGCGCAACGGCGCCGACATCGGCCCGCTGATCGACGTCAATCGCACGATGATGGAAGGACTTGCGGCGGCTTAAAGCGGCGCCCGGCAAATTTTGCCGGGCGGTATTTAATGCCGCGCATAAAAGTTCCAACGCGTGTTTGTTTGAAACTCGGAATTAACTAGTCGCCAGCGAGAACACAGCCTGCTGCGGGCTAAGAGCTCAATAATTCGCGTTGAGTGCGGCGCTTGCGGAATGGGCAAACGCCCAGCCGGCCAAAACGACCGGATAACATCGTCCAGAAGGACCACATAAATGGCTAGCGTCAACACCAATTATGGCGCGCTCGTCGCGCTTCAAAGCCTCAACAAAACCACCAAGCAACTCGCCGACGTTCAAAACCACATCAACACAGGCCTCAAGGTTTCCTCCGCGAAGGACAACGGCGCTGTGTTCGCGATCGCCGAAGGCCAACGCGCCCGCGTTTCCTCGCTGGGCGCAATCGCCGACGGCATCGATCGCGCCTCTTCGACCATCGACGTCGCGCTCTCGGCCGGCCAAGCGATCGGCGACATCCTGAAGCAGCTGAAATCGCAAGCGGTCGCGGGGGAAGCCACCGACTTGAGCCAAGACCAACGCGACGCGCTGCAGGCCAACTTCTCGGCTCTGCGCGCCAACATCGACCAAATCGCCAACGCCGCGACCTTCAACGGCGCCAACCTCGTCAACGGCACCAACCTGACCGGCGGCGCGAGCGCATTCAGCGTGCTGACGAGCGACCAGACGACGGCCGTTCCCTATACGCTGACTGGCGCGGCCCTGGTCGGGACCCCGACAACGGCCACCGACTTGGCGACCGCGACCGGTCTCACCTTCGCCGCCGGCGACGGCGTCCAATTCTCGCTCGTCAACGGTTCGCAAACGACGACCTACAAGGTTTCGACCGCTGGCACCGATACGATCCAAAACTTCTTGGACAACGTCGTGTCGCAAACCAACGGCGAAGTGTCGGCCACTTACGATTCCACCACGCATAAAATCTCGTATAGCTCGTCAAAGGCGTACGCGATCAAATTCGTCGATACGAGCGGCGCCGGCAAGTCCGACCTCGCGATGTTCGACAATGGCGCAACCACGTCAGGTTCGACGCTTGCGGGCGGTTCGGCCGGCGCGACCAGCCAATTGGCGATCTCGGGCTACGACTTCCGCATTGGCGCCTCGGGCCAAGCGCTCTCCACGCTCACGTCTTCGCTCGACATCTCGAGCGCGGCCGGCGGCACCGCCGCGTCGTCTGCGATCGACACAGCGATCACGCAGCTCAACAAGAACCTCGCCACTCTCGGCTCGCAATCGAAGGCTCTCGAAACCCAGAAGACGTTCCTGGGTCAACTGAGCGACTCCATCACCAACGGCATCGGCAACCTCGTCGATGCGGACCTGGCGAAGGAATCGGCTCAATTGCAAGCGCTGCAAGTCAAGCAACAGCTTGGCGCCCAAGCGTTGTCGATCGCCAACCAAGCGCCGTCGATCGTTCTTTCGTTCTTCAAGTAAGGACACGGGGATTGGCGGGGAGCGGCTCGCTCCCCGCCAATTATCCGCCAGTGAAGAGGAATGGCCTCGCTTCCTCCTATCGCAAGTTTGCCAGAAACCCGATCGGCCGAGCCGATGCGGGTTTTGTCCGCTGATGGCGAAGGCCCGGTGGCGCAGGCAGCAGCGAAGATCCGCGCCGAACAGGAGAGCCAGCGCAAACACGACTTGCTGCCCGCCAATCTGATGGTGCGGCTCGATGTCGAAGCCGAACGCTTCGTGCAGACTTTCACGGATGCAACGACCGACGAGACCGTGCTCAAATATCCAAGCGATGGTCAGCTTGCCTTCTCGCGCGCTGTGATGGCGTATCTTCGCGCCCGGATAATCCGGTAAACGAAAGGTAAATTTTCCGCTCCGGCATACCGTTGCGTTAACGTTTCGTTAACGCATTTACTGTTTCTTCACGCCTGCGGCGAAGCGCGCCGCGCGCTTCACTGGTCAAGCGCGCGATCCGAAGGAGCAGGTGATGGTTTCGAGCATCGTCCCAGGTGCGACGGGCGCAGGCGCGCTCGCCGTCGATCCGCGTTTGGCGCGTTCATCGTCGCCGTCGGGAGGGGCGATCAGCCAAGAGCAGGGTTTGGCCCAAGATCGCGTTGAGGTGAGCGCGCCGGCGGCGTTTGCGGCTGCGCGCGACAGCGTGACGAACGGACTAGCGCAGGTTCAGCAAGCGCTTTTGCTCGCGCGCGATGCCCAGGCGATGCTCTTGAAGGCGCAAGGCGCCGCCGCCGACGGCGCTGCGGGCCAAGCCGATCTCAACGCTGCGCTTGACGATTATGGGGACCGCTTTAGCGCCGCGCAAACCAACCCCCTCGTCAAGGGCCAGGATTTGAGCGTCAATGCCGAGCCTGGCAGCCCGCCGCTGACGATTTCAGGCGCCGATCTCGCGCTTGGAGGCGATATCGTGGGCGTCTCCCACGATGCGAATGCTGGCGACAGCGCGCTCTCCGACCTCGTGCAGACCTCCCTCGATCGCTTGCAGGGCGTCATGGAAAAGCTCGGCGAAGCCAGCAACGCTCTTGAGGCGCATCAGGGTTTCCTCGGCGCGGCGCAAAATTCCATCAGCGGCGTCACCGATCTCAATGCCGATTCTGCGCGCCTGCTTGCGCTCCAGGTTCGCCAAGGACTTGAGGCGAACGGGGCGCGCGCCATCGCCAATGTCGATCCCCAGGCTGTGCTCGCGCTCTTCCGCGCCTGACAGCCCCTCAATGCGCCTGAATACGACCTGTATACGCCTGAATGCGCCTGAATGCGCCTGAATGCGCCTTGCGTGCGCCTGCGTGCGGCTTGAATGCGGTGCGGACGCGGGCGCCCCCTTGGGCGAGGCTTTGGCCGCTCAAAGGCCGCGGACCCCGCCTAGATCGACCAATTCGCCGGCGTAATCGTCATCGCGCATGCGCGCGATGATGCGCCGCACAATTCTCAGCACCACAAGCGTCGCCGACACAAGCGCGCCCAAGAGCGCAAGTGCGGCCACCGTCAACGAGAGCGCCAGGTCGCGCGTCATCTTGAGATCGCCGTGAGCGGCGGTCAGCAGGCGGCCGTCGCGGGGAAGCCGCTTGGCGGCGGCGGCGGCCCGGTCGCGCGAGGATTGTGCGATCAACAGGAGCCGCGGGATATCGCGAAGCGATTGTGCGTGGGTCAATAAAGCGACCGCCCCATTGCGGGAGGCTGAAGCGCTCATCGCACCGATCCGGTCCAAGGCGCTCTTAAGCGCCTCTAGGCGATTGGCGTCGAGCGCTGCTTGAAACGCCGGCGCCGAAATGGTGAAGACGCCGGCGTCATCGCCTTGCGCGCGCGTCATGGCCACGCGTCGGAAATCCTCGGTGTTCAAGGTGGCGTCGACGAGCGCTTGCATCTGCACGCCAAAATTCTGCGGATAGTCCTCTCGCCGCGCCGCCGTCATCAGCACGGCGGCGCCTTCGGTCATGCGCGGCGTGAGCCCGCCGCCCAAGCCTAGATGCAGTCCCGTGATGATGAGCTGCATGGGCTCGGAATCAGGGTCGAGCATGATCGAGCGGGCGATGGTTTCGAAATCCTGCTGGGTCCCGAGCAGAGCGCCAGGATCGCTCACCACTTGCGGGGGCAGTGCGCCGTTGCTGCTGCGGGCAAGCAGCGGCACGGTCGATTCATAGCGCGCGCGCGTGCCGGGCGTGAGCAGTTCGATGGCGGCGCGCTCAACTTGCGCATCGCTCGATCCCGGTGGGGCGAGCCGGTTCAACTCGCCGACGTCTTGGCCCGACAACATGCCCGGCGCAGACAAAAGCATGCCGCGCGCGGCCGCCACGTCGTGAGCCATGAGTTCATTGGCGACGAGGTCGTCCCATTGTTGCTGACGGTCGAACTCGAGCGGAATGAGGCTAGCGTTCAGCCGCTCGACGCGCGCAGCGATGGCGCGCGCGCCCTCGGGCGAATAAGAGTAAACGTAGAGGTGGTCGCGGGTTATCAGCAGGAAGGCGATCGCCGCCGCGAGCGCGAGCACGACCAAGCACACGTTAAACGCGAGGGCGCTGACGTGATGGGGATGGTGGGGAGCGTGACTTTGCTGGGTACGGATATTCGCGTGCTTCATTCCTCCCCCACGAGCTCGCATAGAAGCCGTTGCCGCAGAGCCAAAGCAAGATGAATTACAGGAAAGGCGAAATCATCGCCGAAACAGGGTTGTGCGGGGCGCGGCGGCGACGTCAGGCTGTGCGGTCGAGGATTGCCGGTCGCGGGCCTGACGGGGCGTTCAAAGCGCCGTTTGCGGCGTAATTGTCCGAACGACTGCGCTGACGCGAAAGCTCTTCGGCCATAGCCTGCACAAGCCCTTCGCTCACCAGCTTGACGGCGTTGAGCGCCGCCTCGTGGCGGGCGAGGGCCTCGTTCAAGTTGACGGTCTGCTCTTTCAAACGATCGAGGAGCGGCTGGGGAGCGCCTTTGATGAGGGCGACGTCCTGTTGGACGCGGGCGAACTCGAGCCGGTAGGCGTTGGCCAGCCGGTTCTTCTCCTCTGCTTCACCGCCTTCGAGCAGAGGCAGGCGGGCCTCTATCCGCGCCGTCTCGGCCGCGACCAGAATTGCTAGGCGCTGGCTCATGAGCGCCAATTGCTCGACGCGGTCGCCGGGATGATCTGCGAGAAGGGCCATTAACGGGGTTCTCTTTGAGCAGCGCCGCCGACGGTCTGCATTCGCGTCAGCTCGTGGACGATTTCATCGGCCAATCCGATGCCGCCAGCGTGGCTGATTGCTTGTGCGTACTGATCGATCAGCATCGGGCGAAACATTTCTTCGCCCGTCCCGCCCCCGCCAAGCCCGTCGGTGCTCAGCCCCTCAAACATCGGCGCGAGCATTTCATTCAGGAACACGGCCTCGAATTCGTTGGCGGCGTGGCGCGCGCGGTCGGTTTCGCTGTTGTGGGCGGCGGCCTGGCGATCGAGCGGCAGCGGCGCTCCCGTCAAAGCACGATCGGCTGGCGCTATGGGCGCCTGCGTTTGCAAGGGCAACGGCGCGCCCCGAGGCGCCAGCGGAATTGGATCGGTCATCTACATGACCTCGATATCGGCTTGGATTGCGCCGGCCGTCTTCAGCGCCTGCAGGATCGCAATCATGTCGCGCGGGCTGACGCCGAGCGCATTTAATCCGTTGACCAGCTGGCGAAGCGGCACGCCGCCGGGGACAACGACAAGACCGCCTTTGTCTTCATCCACCTGCACGCCGCTTTGGGGCACGACTTGCGTCGTGCCGTGGCTGAGCGGCGCCGGCTGGCTGACGAATGGGTCCTCAGTCACCGATATGGTCAAATTGCCCTGTGCAATGGCGACCGTCGAAACCCGCACATTGTCGCCCATAACGACGATGCCCGAACTCTCGTCGATGACGATGCGGGCGGGATTGTCGACCGCCACTTCGAGGTTCTCGATCGAGCCGATGAGCGAAACCATGTCGCCCGAATAAGCATCGGGACGATGGAGTTCGACCGTGCCGGGGCTCGTTGCGTGCGCCACAGCACCGCCGACGGAAGTGTTGATTGCGGCGGCGATATGCTGGGCGGTGCTGAAGTCTGGATTGCGCAGCGAAAGGCGCAGGTCCTGGCGATCGGCGATGTCGAAATTGACCTCGCGCTCGACGAGGGCGCCGGAAGCGATGCGTCCCGCTGTCGGCACGCCGCGGGTGACCGAGGTGCCCGAAGCGCCCGAGGCCGCAAAGCCGCCGATGGCGAGGGGGCCTTGGGCGACGGCGTAAACCTGTTGATCGGCGCCCATAAGCGGCGTCACCAATAATTGTCCGCCCGCAAGACTGCGCGCGTCGCCGAGCGCTGAGACCGTGACGTCGATGCGCGAACCTTGGCCTGCGAACGGCGGCAAATTCGCCGTCACCATGACGGCGGCGACGTTACGCGTGTTGAGATTGCCGTTGGTGGAATTGACCCCGAGTCGTTCGAGCATCGCCGCCAAACTCTGGCGCGTGAACGGCGCATTGCGCAGGCTGTCGCCGGTGCCTGCAAGGCCAACAACAAGACCGTAGCCGACAAGCTGGTTTTCGCGAACGCCTTCGAAATCGGCGATGTCTTTGATGCGAGGGTTCGCCCATGCGGGTGTCGCCGCGATTGGCGCTCCGATCGCAGCTGCCGAGGCCACAGCCAGCAACGCCAAGCGCCCCGCGTGGGAAAGAGAACGCATGGCAGCGATACGCGAGCAGTTCGGTTAACGCTTGGTTCAAGTTCAAAACGTTAACGAGGTGGAAACAGCTGCAGGTCCACGAGTCCGCGTCATGAAGGTGGAAAGCGGCCGCAATGTCGGCGCCTCCCTAGGCGCCAAGCGCGCATCAGGCGTTGCAGCGTCGGGTTTTGCACCGGCGCCTTTGGAAGAGACGCCCCATGTGGCCGCAACCAACGGCGTCGCCGGCGCAGCCGCCCTGGAGACGATCCTGGCGCTGCAGGCCGAAGAGCCGCAAGCCCAGCGCCGCGCGCGCCAGGCCAAACGCGGCGGGGCGGCGCTCGACGCGCTGGAGCGCCTGGAAGAGGGCCTACTTGCAGGGCGCGCGCCCCGGGCCCTTCGCCACGAATTGGAGCACCTGCGGCGAACTGCAGAAGCCACTGGCGAAGCGGGTCTCGACGGTGTTCTACGCGAAATCGACACACGATTGGCGGTCGAGCTGGCAAAGCTCGACCGGCTCCTGGGAAAGGTCTGATGCTGCAGTGCAACCCTATGACTCTAGGCCGGGTTTGGCGCCGTCCTTGCTCAATGGACGCCGCCAGGGGCCAACGTTATAAGGCGGCGCCTCGCGAGGGCGGTCGGAGCTTCTAATGGCCACGGTCACGAAAGAATATCGTCCGAGCGAGAAAGAGCCGTTCATGAACGAACGGCAGAAAGAATATTTCCGGGCCAAGCTGCAGGCTTGGAAAGAAGAGATCCTCGAAGAGTCGCGCTCCACCATCGCTTCTTTGCAGCAGGACACTGTAAACGAGGCCGATCTCGCCGACCGCGCGACAAGCGAAACCGATCGTGCGCTTGAGCTCCGCACCCGCGATCGCCAGCGCAAACTCATCGCCAAGATCGACGAAGCGCTGCGGCGTATCGAGGACGGCACCTACGGTTATTGCGAAGAGACCGGCGAGCCCATCTCTCTATCGCGCCTCGATGCGCGGCCGATCGCAACCCTGTCGCTCGAAGCCCAAGAACGCCACGAGCGGCGTGAGCGCGTGCATCGCGACGATTGATCCCATTACCACGGGCCGAGGACATGTTGACGGACGCGCTTCTCGCCTGGGTTCACTTTCTGCTCGCCTTTCTCATGGTGAGCGTCCTTGTCGTCGAACTCTTCATCCTGCGCTTGCCTGTCGAGGCGCGCGTGGCGCGGCTGTTGAGCCGCGTTGATGTCTTTTACGGCGCCTCAGCTGGGCTCCTCATCGCCGCCGGCGCGGCCCGCGTGGTCTGGGGCGCCAAGGGGTGGGCCTATTATCAGGCAGAGCCGTACTTCTGGGCGAAAATGGCCACCTTCGCGCTTATCGGGCTCATCTCGATTTTCCCCACGTTGACGTTCCTGCGCTGGAATAGAGCGGCCAAGGCGGACCCAAGCTATGTCGTCCCAGAGCCCGAGCGGCGCCGCACCCGACGCTACGTCATGGCTGAGACCCATCTCATTGCGCTCTTATTGCTGTTTGCGGTGCTTATGGCCCGCGATATCCATTAGCGTCATTTTCGCCCCTTTGGGGACGAATTGCCCGTCGTCGGCTGCAGCCGACGCAAAAGTGGCTTTGACTTGGACCCAATGTCATGCTGGTTACGACCCACGTCGTGGGCAGTTTACGGGAGTGATTGATGCGTTTTGCGATGGCTGTTGGCGCTTGTGTGCTGTGGGCGAGCGTCGCTTATGCGCAAGCAAACCCGGACATGAACCACGCGGGCTCCGGCATTCCTGCGGCCTCTGAGCCGTCGTCTTCGCAGGCCCAAACGTCTGCGCCCACGCCTGAGGCGCAGACCCCAAACAGCGCGCTGCAAAACCAGACTACAGACGCCAACCACCAAGTGATTTGTCACACTTCGGTTGCGACCGGCAGCCGCTTGGCGCGCCATGCGACCCGGATTTGCAAAACGCGCCAACAATGGGAGCTTGATCAGCAACAAGATCAAGAAATCATGCGCCACATCGGCACCGTCCAAGGTCAGACGGGCTGATCGACTACCAGGGCAGAATGGCGTCGGTGATGCGCTGACCCCAATTGGGGCGCTGCACGGCGCTGATCTGTCCTTGGCCGCCGTAAGAGATGCGC
>JACXTT010008192.1_pt1 | contig 14546 bp, 7 predicted proteins | sample 9270951 | NCBI WGS metagenome assembly JACXTT01 (sample SAMN15532306, study PRJNA645909) | rock metagenome | isolation source: weathered quartz diorite | place: Puerto Rico | collected 2017-06-21
GCGCGGACCTCTTCTGTGGGGGGGCACGGACCGCCCGGGAGACAAAGGCCAAGGGAATTCGCCTGTTCGGCGTCGAGGCCACCAAGCCCGGGTTCTCGCTCGGCCGCAAGCTCGACAAGGTCGGGCAGCCCGAGTCCGACACCGCCGAGCTCGCGTTCACCGACGTACGGGTCAGCAACGACGACCTGATCGGCCCCCTGGACACCGGCTTCATCTCGATGATGCAGTTCCTGCCGCAGGAACGGCTCAACTGCGCGGTCGCCAACATCGCGCACGCCAAGCAGATCTTGCTCGAGACGGTCCAGTACGCCCACGACCGCAAGGCCTTCGGGCAGTCGATCGGCAACTTCCAGTGGAACAAGTTCCTGCTCGCCGAGCAGGTCACCAAGATCGAGGTCACCGAGGCCTGGCTCGACCAGTGCGTGCTCGCGCACACCCAGGGCAAGCTCTCGGTCACCGATGCCGCGAAGGCGAAGTACTGGACCTCCCAGGTCCAGAACGAGGTGATCGACCACTGCGTGCAGATCCACGGCGGCTACGGCTACATGAACGAGTACCGGGTCGCCCGCGCGTGGCGCGATGCCCGGGTCACGAAGATCTGGGCCGGCTCGAACGAGATCATGAAGGAGCTGATCGGGCGCGACCTCGGCTTCTAGGCGGGTGGCCGGCCAACGCATGTTCGTGGCGGCGCTGCCGTCCGCCGCGGCGATCGAGGACCTCGACGACTTCCTGTCCGTACGCCGCGACGCGGCACCCTTCCGCTGGACCGACCCCGAGCAGTGGCACCTGACCCTGGCCTTCGCCGCCGAGGTGCCCGCGCGGGCGCACGACGACCTGCTCGAGGGCCTTGCCGTGGCGGTCGCCAAGGCCCCGCCGATCACGGCGCGGATCAGCGGCGGTGGCGCGTTTCCCCATGCCGTGCAGGCGAAAGTCCTCTGGGCAGGCGTCGCAGTCGACGACCCGGAAGCCCTCGACGCGCTCGCGACGCGATGCCGGAACGCCGTCACCCGGGCAGGGGCCGCGGTCGCGGGTGAGCGGTTCCGTCCGCACCTCACGCTCGCCCGGATGGCACGGCCCGTCGAGGCGACCCGGTGGATCCGGGTGCTCGAGAGCTACGCCGGACCCGAGTTCACCCTCGACCGGGTCGCGCTGGTCGCGTCGTACCTGGGGCAACGCGGGCAGCGGCCGCGCCACGAGGTGGTCGAGGTCTTCCGGACCAGTACCCAGGGGTACGGGCTCGACTAGACCAGCGCGAACCACCCGTAACCACAGTCCCACCAGTGTCGTCCGGTCGCATTCGTGCGGGTGATCCCGCCCGTTGGGGACTAGTCCCCCGAGCGCAATCCGGACACCCCATTTCGAGACCCCCGCGTTCTAACGGAATCCGTTGACGCTGCATTCAGGTGCGCGGAACTATTCGCTGGCTCGCAGTTTGACCTCACCTGACCCGGGAGTTTCCTGATGTCCAAGCACACCTCGACTGTCGCGCGCCGCAAGCGCCTGCGGCTCCTCTTTCTCGTGGGCACCGTCATCGCAGCTCTCGGAATCTCCTCGCCTGCGCTCGCCGTCATCGGCATCGTGCTGCCCATCCCCAGCGCCGGGAACCCGACGACGGCGATCACGGTCCACGTGAACGACACGTCGACCGGCACCGACCTGACGACGCCGAGCCAGCTGCTGGACCTCAGTGCGGTGAACCCGAGCCTTGCCGGCGTCCTGGGTCTGACGAACGTCCCGGGCGGACTGACCCAGACCTCGACGACCATCTCCCAGCTGCTGGCCGGCCTCAAGGGTGCTGCCGCGGTCGCGACACCGGTCGTGAGCGCCACTGCCACGGCTGCGGTGGGCACGGCGATCACGAACCTGGCCTCGCGGGCGCAGCAGATCATCACCGACACCTCGAACCTCGACCTCTCCGGCGACCAGGCCCAGCTCCTCGGCGCCGTGACCGACCTCGAGGGCCAGGCCACCAGCACGATCGCCGGCCTGCTCCCGCTGGCACTGACCAGCGGTCTGCAGGTCGCCCAGAACGTCATCTCCCCGGTCTGCTCGCTGACCGCCGTCCCGTCGTCGTTCGTCCCGGGCATCGGCGTCGACACGACGCGCCTCTACACGGCCGCGGCCCCGGTCATCCAGCAGGTCGACCAGAACACCAACCAGCTGCTGCGTGACACCTACACGAACGTCTACAACGACACCCTCGCCTCGGTGAACAACATCCCGAACATCGGGCCGATCGCCTCGGCGCTGCTGCTGCTGCTCAAGTACAACTGGACCTCGACGTACACGCCGCCGGGCTCGACCACGCCGATCGTCACCACGACTCCCGCGCTGATGGACGTCCCGACGCCGATCGACGTCGACCACGACGGCATCTTCGACCTGTGCGGCACGACCAGCTTCGCGCTGACCGGCTCCGGAACCTCGATCTCCGGCATCAAGATCACCCAGACCATCACCAAGATGCCGCTGGCCAAGCCGGTGCTGCCGGTCGAGATCAGCGGTGGCCTGCTCAACGTCCTGAACTTCGGCTACGACACCACGGAGTCGACCGTTCCGATCGTCTACACGAGCGCCGCCACCCTCGACTCCGCCACCGGTGGGCGTCTCAACGTCGACGACACCTACGCCGTGCACCGCGGCACCAACCTGGTGATCCCGCCGTTCTCGCTGAACGCGCTGAACCTGCCGGCCGGCGTGCTGCTGCCGACGTTCCCGCCGCTGCTGACGCCTGCCCCGAAGCCGATCGTGACGCAGGAGACCTGCATCGGAGCGTGCTCGGGCAGCTCGGCGATCGCGATCAAGGACCGGTTCGAGAACGTCCCGACGACCACGCACGTGGACGCACCGCTCGCGTCCGCCGGCGTCAACGTGAACTACTCGGCGCCGTCCGATGCGGACTCCTACACGCACACGTTCTCGCTCGGTTCGAGCATCACGCTCTCCACCGGTGCCGGACGTGACCAGGTCGCGCCCGAGGTGACCACCCCGACGAGCACCTCGGCGCCGCAGAGCTTCACGTCCTGCCTCTCGGTCAGCGACGGCTCGTGCTCGCCGAACGCGGCCTCGACGGACAAGGGCTCGATCGGCTTCACCTCGAGCGAACCCACCCTGGTCGACGACAACGTCGCGATCGGCGGCGCAGCGGTCAACACCTGCACCGGGGTCGCTTCCCTGGCCGAGACCGCACACGTCCTCGGCTCGAAGTTCTTCGAGAGCTTCACGCCGTCCGGGACCGGGGTCGGATCGGGACGCTTCGCGCTCGACTCGGCCAACCAGCCTGCCAACGGCTGCATCGGCGCCGGGTCGGTACTCGCGCTGACCGGATCGCCCAACGTGACGATGCCGACCGGTTTCGTGGCGAACAACCGTGTCTCGACGTACCACAACACCTCGACGTTCGGGATCCTCACCGGTACCCCGATCGACTCCAAGACCGGCACGATCACCTGCCCGGCCGGGACGGCCGCGGGGTACACCTCGCTGTCGCCGATCGGCACGTTCAACCTCCAGCCGGTGATCTGCTCGGTGCCGCCGATCGTGAGCAAGCCGACGATCTCCGGCCAGGCACTCGTCGACGCGACCCTGACCGGCACGCCCGGTGCCGGTCAGCCGCCGGCGCCGAACGCTCCGACGTACAGCAACAAGATCTGGAGCAAGTGCGACGCCTCCGGTGCGAACTGCGTGGCGATCCCTGGAGCGACCGGCGACACCTACACGCTCCAGTACGGGAGCTACCCGAACGAGCCGACCGACTTCGGTCACCGGTTCACGTTCACCGAGACCGCGTCGAACCTCGACGGCTCGGTCGCGTCGACCTCCGACCCGACCGCCGTGGTCGCCCTCCCGCCGCCGCCGACCATCGCGTCGCCGCCGGTGCTGGGTTCGAACCGGCACGTCGGTGACCCGCTGACGACGACGAACGGCACCTACAACAACGGCGCCACGACGTTCGCTTACCACTGGCAGCGGTGCAACGCGGCCGGGGACACCTCGACCTGCGCGGACATCCCGGGTGCACCGAACGCTGCGTCGTACGTCGTCCAGACGGCCGACAAGGGCATGACGCTGCGGGTCGGGGTCATCGGCTCCAACCACGGCGGCAGCGCTCCGATCAACTACAGCGCGACCGTCTTCATCCCGCCGAGCCCGGTGAACACCGTGCTGCCCGGGATCAAGAACGGCCCGGCGAACGCGATCGGTGCTCCGGTCGCCACCGGTGACAACCTGTCTGCCTCCTCCGGCAGCTGGAACTTCACCACCTCGCCGTTCACGTTCCAGTGGCAGCGTTGTGACGCCTCGGGCAACAACTGCGCCGACATCAGTGGTGCGACGGGCGCGCTGTACAACGTCCAGCACCCCTCCGACGACGGATCGACCCTGCGCGTGGTCGTCACCGGTCACGGTCTGAACGGCGACACCCCGCAGGCCTCCGGCACGACCGGCGTGGTCAGCTTCAACGACCTCTCCGCCAAGCCGGTGACCCAGATCCCGGATGGCACCGTCAACGCGACGGTGGCGGGTGCCGGCACGACCACCTACGTCGGTGGATCCTTCGACACGGTCGGCGCGCCGACCGGTGGTTCGGGTCTCGTCCCGGACACCGGCACCGGTTCGTCGGTCAGCCTGGCCTCGGCCACGGCGGGTGCCGCCAACGGTGGCGTGACCGCGACGGTGCCGGACGGTGCCGGCGGCTACTTCCTCGGTGGCTCCTTCACCCAGGTCAAGGGCGTCCAGTGCCCGTCGCTGGCGCACCTGCTCTCCGACGGCTCCGTGGACCAGAACTACTGCTACAGCGGGCTGACGGGTTCGGTGAACGCACTGACCCGGATGACCGGTGCGGTGTCCAAGGTGCTGGTCGTCGGTGGTTCCTTCACCCTCGGCGGTCACAAGAACCTGATGTTCATCGACCCCGCGTCGCCGGCCACCCCGGTCTTCGACGCGGTCGGTGACCCGAACGGTGCGGTGAACGCGCTGACGGTGAACGGCAACAGCAACGCTGTCGTCTACATCGGCGGCAAGTTCAGCCAGGCCGGGAACACCTCTGCTGGTCTGCTGGCAGCCGAGTCCCTGACCTGGACGTCCGGACAGCTCACCTCGGTGGCTCGCAACAACTGGGTCGCCGGTGTCTGCATCGGTACGCCGAGCGGCACGTCGGCCTGCACGAACCCGGCGGCCTCGGTCAACACGATGACCTGGGTCGGCATCGGCTCGAGCGGTCTGGTCATCCTCGGTGGCCGGTTCGACACCAACTACCGGGTCACCACCGGAGCGCCGACCAACACCGCGACCCGCAACAACGCGTTGATGATCGGTGACAACGGCACGTCGCCCGGTCTGGCCGGCTGGAACCCGAACATCGGTGGCGGCAACCAGACCGTCAACGCGATCGTCGGTGGTCCGACCAACAGCATCAGCAACATCCCGGTCTACATCGGTGGCGACTTCACCACGATCAACAACGTCGCCATCAAGAACCTGGGTGAGTTCGGGACGACGGTCCTGCTGGGCAGCGCCGGTTCGGGCACCAACAACAACAGCGGGCCGATGACCAGCTGGGTGCCGAACCCGAACGGTCCGGTCACCAGCCTGGCCTGGGCCGGCACGAACGCTGCGGCGACGATGGTCGTGGGTGGAGCCTTCACCAAGATCAACACCGGTCCGACCGGATCGCCGACGACGTTGGTCCGGCACCGGCTGGCGATGATCACCCTCGGCGGCTCGACGGGCGCGACCCTGCCGGTCGTCAACGCGACCTGGGACCCGAACGCCGGTCGCACGGTGCGCACCGTGTCGCGGGACACCGCGCACGGCACGGTCACCGTCGGTGGTGACTTCGTGGTGCTGGGTGGCACGACCCGCAACAACCTGGCCGAGTTCGACCCGAACTCGGGCATGACCGGCTGGAACCCGAGCGCGGACGGAACGGTGAACGCGCTCGCCTTCCGGTCCGGCACGGTCTACGCAGGTGGAACCTTCGCCAACGCGGGTGGGGCGGCGCGCGCCAGCCTGGCCGCGCTCGACGGAGCCACGGGCGCCGCGACCAGCTGGAACCCGGGAACCAGCGGGACGGTCAACGCCCTCGCCACGGACGCGACCAACGTGTACGTCGGCGGCTTGTTCGGCACGGCCGGCGGCCAGTCGCGGACCAACCTGGCGGCGATCGACGGAACCGGTGCAGCCACGGGCTGGAACCCGGGGGTCGACGGCGCCGTACGGGCGCTGACGGTCTCCGGTGGCAACGTCTACGTCGGCGGAACCTTCGCCAACGCGGGCGGGGCACCCCGGGCCAACGCTGCCGCGATCGACGGCACGGGTGCGGCCACCGGCTTCGCTCCGAACCCCGACGGCGCGGTCAACGCGGTGTTCGTGGACGGCAGCGGCGCCTACCTCGGTGGCGCGTTCGCGAACGCCGGTGGGGCAGCCAGGGCCAACATCGCCCGGGTCGACCCCGGGACCGGTGTCGCGGACGCCAGCTGGAACCCGGGCACCGACGGTGTCGTCAACGCAGTGTTCGTGTTCGGCAGCAACGTGTTCGCCGGTGGGTCGTTCGCCAACGCGGGTGGGGCGGCACGCAGCAACCTGGCCGCGATCGGGACCGGGACCGGCACGGCGCTGTCGTTCCACCCGGACCCGAACGGTGTCGTCAACGCACTGAGCCGGACCAGCGGCGGATCCATCGCCGTGGGTGGAGCGTTCGCGATCATCGCCGGCCAGGCTGCACCGGCCCTCGGCTTCTTCGGAGGCTGATCCGCAGGACCCGTTTCATGCCATGATCGGGGCCGCCCTTCGGGGCGGTCCCGATCGTGTCTGCTCTTACCCCAGGAGTCTCGGATGACGACGCCGGACAAGCACAAGCACGCGAGCCCGAAGCGTGCCGGATCGCGTCCCGCCGGCAGGTCGACGAGTCGTGGCGGGGGCGCCCGGATCGCGAGGTCCGGGCCGACGGGCACCGCGGCCGCCGCCGGCCTCCTCGGCTGGTTCCGTACGACGCAGGGTCTGGTCGTGACGGGCCTGGTGATCCTCGCGCTCGCGCTCGGTCTCCGCCTGCTCGTCCACGGGGGCAGCAGCTCCGCACCGAACCCCGATGCGTCCGACGGAGCCGTGGCCACCCCCACCGGTCCGGGGACGACGACGTACGGGACCGACTGGAAGACCGCGGCGGGTTCGTACCGGATCACGGTGACGCCGCAGACCGAGCTCGTCCCGACGGCGTCGGCGATCGGGTGCATCCCGGCTGCGGCCCCGGGCAAGACCAACCTGCGGTTCTCGGTGCGGATCGACAACCTCTCGGCGAAGTCGGTGCCGGTCCCGGTGGTGTCGTTCGGGGCCAACACCAACGCCTCGGGCGTCGTCCGGCCCGCAGCACTGACCTACGCGTTGTCCACGCACGTGATCGAGGTGACGCCGTTGTCCCGGACGGGCGGGTGTGCGGATGCGTTCAGTCTCGGGCCTGCTGGTCGGGACCCGATCGCGCGCGGGTCCGGGGTGACCTACACCGGTCTGATCGGCGGCGTCCGGACCCCGGTCGCCACCGGCCTCTCGCTGGTGGTGCGCTATCCCGAGATCGACGAGACCGCGGCGGGCGGGGTGCAGCAGGCCGAGGTGCTGGTGCCGTTCCCGGCGTTTCCTACGGCCCGGTGAGCCGGGCGGCGTACCGGTCCAACGCGACGCGGCGCTCGACGTCGTGCTCGACGACCGGGTGCGGGTAGTCCCCTTCGTAGCCGAGCAGGTGCTTCCAGGGTTCGTGGACGGAAGCTCCCGGAAGGTGTGCCAGCTCAGGGACCCACCTCCGGACGTAGTCGCCGTCCGGGTCGAACTTCTTGCCCTGGCTGGTGGGGTTGAAGATCCGGAAGTACGGCGACGCGTCGGTGCCGGTTCCGGCGACCCACTGCCAGCCGTGGCTGTTGGAGGCGAGGTCGCCGTCGATGAGGTGGTCGAGGAAGTGACGGGCGCCGATCGGCCACCACGCGTGCAGGTCCTTGGTCAGGAAGCTGCCGGTGATCATCCGGACCCGGTTGTGCATCCAGCCGGTCGCGATCAGCTGGCGCATCCCGGCGTCGACGATCGGGTAGCCGGTCCGGCCGGTGCGCCAGGCCTCGACCGCCGCGCCGTCGTCGTCGTACGGGATGACGAGCGGACGCAGGTCGGACCACGCCGAGGTCGGCCGGTGCAGGAGCACGTCGGCGTAGAACTCGCGCCAGCACAGCTCGGTGGCGAAGCGGCCGCCCGCGTCGACGCCGTCGAGCAGCTGCCGGGGGTGGACCGCCCCCACCTTCAGGTACGGCGAGAGTCGTGACGTCGCATCCTTGGCGGGGAGATCGCGATCCACGTCGTAGTCGGCGAGCTCTCCGGAGCGGAACGCCTGCCAGCGATCGAGAGCCGCTCGGGTCCCGGCTGCCGGAAGCGCGATCGGGCACTGCGCGAGCGCGTCGTCCAACAGCGCCTCGGCCTGCGGGTCGGAGTCGAGGTCGGCCCACCGCAGGTCGGGCGTCGGCTCCGGGTCGCTCCAGCCGTGCTCGCGCCAGACCCGGCTGAACGGCGTGAACACCTGATACGGCTCGCCCTTCAGCGTCCGCACGGTGCCCGGATCGACGGCGTACGGCGTCCCGGTGGCGACCAGCTCGACGCCGGCATCGCGCAAGGCAGCTGCCACGCGCTCGTCCCGGACGACCCCGTAAGGCGTGGTCTCGCCGGTGACGTGCACGGCGCCCGCCCGGGCCTCGGCGGCAACGGCGGGGACGACGCGGGCCGGGTCGCCGTACCGGAGCGTCAGCGCACCGCCCATCTCGGTGTCCAGAGCCCGGATCGAGGCGGCCAGCCAGGCCCGTCGGACGGGGCCGACCCGGGACCAGAGGGCCGGATCGATCACGAACAGTCCGAGCACCGGGCCGGCATCGGCAGCCCTGGTCAGCGCCGGGTGGTCCTCGATCCGCAAGTCACGGCGGAACCACAGCACTGTCGTCACCTGAGGAGCCTATGGTCGGAGCATGAGGATCGCAGTCATCGGAACAGGCACGGTCGGTCGGACGCTCGGTGACGCGTTCCGCACGATCGGTCACGAGGTCGTCACCGGCACCCGTGATCCCGACGCCACCGCGGCGCGGGACGACTGGAGCGGCGGTGAGCTCGCGACGTACGCGAACGCGGCGGTCGGCGCCGATCTGGTGGTCAACGCCACCGGCGGCGGGGTCAGCCTGGCGGCGCTGGCGGAGGTGGACCTGGGCGGCAAGGTGCTCCTCGACGTCGCGAACCCGCTGGACTTCTCGAACGGGTTCCCGCCGACGCTGAGCGTCAAGGACACCGACAGCCTCGCCGAGCAGATCCAGCGGGCGCACCCGGAGGCACGGGTGGTGAAGTCGCTCAACACGGTCACCGCCGCCGTGATGGTCGACCCGGGACGGCTCGCCGAGCCCACCACGATGTTCGTCGCCGGCGACGACGAGGCCGCCCGTCACCTGGTGCGCGGCCTGCTCGTCGAGCTGGGCTGGAGCGACGTCGTCGAGCTCGCGTCGCTGGATGCCGCACGGGGTCTGGAGATGTGGCTGCCGCTCTGGGTGAGGCTGATGAGCACGCTGGGGACGGCCGATTTCAACCTCAAATTGGTCCGTTGAGATGAGAAACGAGCCGGAAACGCCGGTTCAGTAGGGTCGAGACCATGTCCTACCTGCTTCGCGTGGAACTGCCCGACATCCCCGGTTCGCTGGGTCGACTGGCGAGCGCGATCGGTGACGCGGGGGCCAACATCGACGCGATCGAGATCGTCGCCAAGGACCCGGTGGGCGGCTTCGCCATCGACGACGTGTTCATCGCGGCCGACGGGATCATGCCGGACAGCATCGTCTCGGCCTGCACGGCACTGGACGGAGTCAGCGTGCTCTGGATCTCCCGGTACGCCGCCGGCGGCAACCTCTTCCTCGACCTCGAGGCTGTCGAGTCGATGACGCAGGAACCGGCGACCGCGGTCGAGAAGCTGGTCGACGCGGTCCCCGACGTGTTCCGCGTCGACTGGGGGATGCACATGGTCCGCAGCGGTGACGGCGCGGCGATCGTGCACGGGACGGTGTCGGCACCGACCGAGGTGCCGAACGGGGTCCGGTGGCCGGAGAACCTGGAGAAGGCCCAGGTGATCGACGTCGAGGAGTGGTCCGAGCTGGTCGTCGCGGCCTCACCCCTGAACGCCGACGAGCTGGTCGTGGTCGGTCGGCGCGGCGGCCCGGTGTTCCTCGACTCCGAGATCGCCCGGCTCGCGCACCTGGTGGCCATGGCGGCGAGCATCCGCCGCAACGCCTGACCGTTTCCGGTGGTTGAGGTGCGAGCGCGCTGGCGCGAGCCTCGAAACCGGGTAACGTCCCCGCGACCTGTCGCACGTCACCGCTAGCCTGCCGACGTGACCCTGCACCTGCACCACGCGCCCAGCACGGACGTGCTGGCCGGGGCGTTGGCGCAGCTGCTCGCCGAGCCGCTGGCCGACCCGTTCGACCAGGAGGTCGTGGTAGTCCCGGCCAAGGGTGTCGAGCGGTGGCTGGCCCAACGGCTGGCGCACCGGCTCGGGGCCGGCGAGCGCGGTCAGGATGGCGTCTGCGCCGGCGTACGGTTCCTCTCCCCGCGGTCGCTGGTGGCGATGCTGACCGGGACCGAGCTCACGGACCCCTGGGACCCCGACCGGCTGGTCTGGCCGTTGCTCGAGGTGATCGACGCGAGCCTCGACGAGGACTGGTGCGCCACCCTGGCCCGGCACCTGGGCGCTGAGGAGACCGGGGTCGAGGCGGAGCTGCGCCGAGGCCGCAGGTACTCCGTCGCCCGCCGGCTGGCCGGCCTCTTCGCGGCGTACGCCGTGCAGCGACCGTCGCTGATCACCGCCTGGCGCGAGGGCCGCGACGAGGACGGAGTCGGGCACCCGGTCGCCGAGGACCTCGCCTGGCAACCGGAGCTCTGGCGTCGGCTGATCGCGCAGGTGGATGCACCGCCACCGGACGTCCGGCACGCGACGACGCTCGAAGCGCTGCGCGACGGCGACACCCTGGACCTCCCGGGCCGGCTGTCGATGTTCGGCCACACCCGGATGCCGTTGACCGAGATCCAGCTGCTGGCGGCGCTCGGTGGACGCCGGGACGTGCACCTGTGGCTGCCCCAGGTCTCGGCGCCGCTGGCCGATGCTCTCGCCGAGGTGGTCGCGGCCGGTCCTGTCCCGCGCGCCGACGACCGGTCGGCCCGGGTCGTCGGACATCCGCTGCTGGCCTCGCTGGGGCGGGACGCCCGCGAGCTGCAGAGGTCGCTGGCGGGAGTCGGGCAGCTCGAGGTCACGACCGCAGCCGGAGACCGACCCGCTGCCGACACCCTGCTCGGCTGGCTCCAGCACGACCTGCGCGCGAACGCCGTGCCCGAGGCAGTGCTCGCCGACGCCCGCGTTCTCGGTGGCGACGACCGCTCGGTGCAGGTGCACGCCTGTCACGGCGGTTCCCGGCAGGTCGATGTTCTGCGCGAAGTGCTGGTCGGCTTGCTCGAGGACGACCCGACCCTGGAGCCGCGCGACATCCTGGTGATGTGCCCGGACGTGGAGACGTTCGCGCCGTTGATCGAGGCCGGCTTCGGCCTGGGTGAGGTCTCCGAGGGTTCGCACCCGGCGCACCGGCTCCGGGTCCGGCTGGCCGATCGCGGTCTGGCCAACACCAACGCCCTGCTGGCGGTCGCCGTGCAGCTGATCGACCTGGTCGGGGGGCGGGCCACTGCCAGCGAGGTGCTCGACCTGCTCGCGCACGACGCGGTACGCCGGCGGTTCGGCTTCGATCTCGACGACCTGGCCCAGCTCACCCGGTGGGTCTCCGAGTCGGGTGTCCGCTGGGGGCTGAGCCAGGAGCACCGGACGCCGTACCACCTCGGTTCGCTCGCGCAGAACACCTGGCGCGCCGGGCTCGACCGGATCCTCCTCGGTGTCGCGATGGCCGAGGACCAGACCCTGCTCGGACGGACGCTGCCCCTCGACGACGTCGCCTCCGGTGCCATCGACCTGGCGGGGCGGTTGGCCGAGGCGCTGGACCGGATCGAGTGTGCGGTCGACGTCCTGCGTGGTGCGTCGGGAGTCGGCGACTGGGCCGACGCGCTCGGCGACGCGGTCACCTCGTTGACCGCGCTCGATCGCGACGACGCCTGGCAGACGGTGCAGTTCGAGCGCGAGCTGGCCGGGATCAGCGGGGGCGATCGTGATGTCGAGCTCCGGTTGGCCGATGTTCGGTCGCTGCTGGACCACCGTCTGGCCGGGCGACCGACGCGGTCCAACTTCCGGACCGGCTCGCTGACGGTTGCCACCCTGGTGCCGATGCGCTCGGTGCCGCACCGGGTGGTCTGCCTCCTCGGGCTCGACGACGGCGTGTTCCCGCGGATGCTCACCGCCGACGGCGACGACGTCCTGGCGCGGGATCCGCTCACCGGCGAGCGCGACCTGCGCAGCGAGGACCGGCAGCTGCTGCTCGACGCGATCCTGGCCGCGACCGAGACGCTGGTGATCACCTACTCGGGGGCCAGCGAGCACACCGGCCAGCCGCGCCCGCCGGCAGTCCCGGTCGGCGAGCTGCTCGACGCCCTCGACCGGACCGGGCCGACACCGGTGCGCGGTCGGGTCTTGGTCGCACATCCGCTGCAGTCGTTCGACCCGCGCAACCTGGTCCCCGGCGAGCTCGGAACGCCGGGACCGTTCAGCTTCGACGCTGCCGCTCGCGCGGGTGCGTTGGCAGCACGGCGGCCGGCCCCGGTTCCCGCGTTCCTGACGGCCGCGCTGCCCCCGGTCGCTCCTGACGACGTGACGCTGGCCGACCTGCTCGCGTTCTACCGCAACCCTGCACGCGAGCTGCTCCGCCGGCTCGACGTCGCCACCCCGTACGACGCCGACGAGGTGCGCGACGCGATCCCGATCGACCTCGACAGCCTGGAGACCTGGTCGGTGGGCGACCGGATCATCTCCGAGATGCTCGCCGGCGCCGATCCGCAGGCGTGCGTCGACGCCGAGCTGAACCGCGGCTCGCTGCCGCCGGGCGATCTCGCGCCGGACAAGCTAGCGGACATCCTGCGGGTCGCCCAGGAGGTGCTCAACGCCAGTGCCGGGCTCCGCGCCGGTGAGCCAGCATCGGTCGAGGTGCTGCTCGACCTCGGCGGTGGTCGCCGGTTGGTCGGGTCCGTGCCCGGGGTGTACGGCGACACCGTCGTACGGCTGACCTATTCCTCGCTGCGCGCGAAGCCTGCGCTCGGGCTGTGGCTCGACTTGCTTGCGGCGCAGGCATCCTCACCGGATCGGGTGCTCACCGGGCACGCGTTCGGCAAGGGCAACCGCAACCAGCGCGGGCAGGCGCAGGTCGGTCCGGTCGATGCCGAGTTCGCGCGCACCCACCTGCGACGGCTCGTCGAGATCCGGGATCGCGGTCTGACTGAGCTGGCACCGCTGCCGCTGGCGACTGGACGCGCCTGGGCCATCGGTCAGACGAGCAGTGCCCGCAAGGCGGCCTGGCAGGCGGGCGACGCCTGGCGGACCACGGAGTCCTCGCCGGTGCCGGGCGACGACCAGGACGTCGCGTTCGTCCGGCTGCTCGGCGCACACGCGCCCCTCGACGCGCTCGCGGACCTCGGGTCGATCGCGACCGCTGTCTGGAGCCCGCTGCTGCCCTACGAGCGGGGGTGGTGATGGACGAGTTCTCGATCACCGCGCCGCTGCCGAGCGGCACCGTCCTGCTGGAGGCCAGTGCCGGGACCGGCAAGACGTGGACGATCGCTGCCCTGGTGGCCCGGTACGTCGCCGAGGGGCGCGCCACCCTCGACGAGCTCCTGGTCGTCACGTTCGGACGCGCTGCCAGTCAGGAGCTGCGCGAACGCGTCCGTGAACGGCTGGTCGCCCTGGAGGCGGTCCTCGCCGACCTCGTGCTCACCGGTACGACGACCCGGGACCGCGACGACCTGGTGGACTTCCTGGTCGCCGTCAACCACGACGAGCTGCGCCGCCGGCGTGCCCGCGTGCGGGACGGTCTGACAGCCTTCGACTCGGCAGCCATCGTGACGATCCACCAGTTCTGCCACATGGTGCTCAAGAGCCTCGGCGTGGCCGGTGACACCGACGCCGGTGCCACCCTGGTCGAGGACCTCGACGACCTGCTGGTCGAGGTGGTCGACGACCTCTACCTGCGCGATCACGCCGACGCCGTGTCGGCCCGGTCCTTCCCCCGCCGTGAGGCGCTCCAGCTCGGGCGCGAAGCCGTCCGCGATCCACGCGCCCGTCTGGAGCCGGCCGACGCGGCACCGGACACGGCACCCGGCGTGCGGGTGCAGTTCTGCCGCGACGTGCGGGCCGAGTTCGACCTGCGCAAGCGCCGCCTCGGCGTGCTCTCGTACGACGACCTGCTCGGCCAGCTCGCCGATGCGCTGGAGGACCCGGCCTCCCCAGCGCGGGTGCGGATGCGTCGACGCTGGTCGGTGGTGCTGGTCGACGAGTTCCAGGACACCGACCCGGTGCAGTGGCAGGTCTTCGACCGGGCGTTCACCGGCGCCGCGACGATGGTGCT
>JACXTT010008193.1_pt1 | contig 14544 bp, 10 predicted proteins | sample 9270951 | NCBI WGS metagenome assembly JACXTT01 (sample SAMN15532306, study PRJNA645909) | rock metagenome | isolation source: weathered quartz diorite | place: Puerto Rico | collected 2017-06-21
ATTGCCGCTCTCGACGGAAAAGAAATGGGAGGCCGCAACCTCAAGGTCAACGAAGCGAGGCCCAAAGGCGAGCGCCCCCAGCGCAGCAATAGCGGGGGCGGACGCCCCGGAGGTGGTCGCGGCCGCAGCGGATTCTCGCATGAAGATTACCGCGAATCGGCTCGCCAGCCGCGCGAACCGCGCTGGTAACTCTACAACTCTCAATGATGTTGGCGTGGCCCCGTATTTTTGAGGAGACCTATGAGCATCACGTTCAAAAAGCGCCAGAAGGAACTGAAGCGTCAGGAAAAGCAACGGGCGAAGGCGGAAAGGCGTGAGCAGAAGAAAGTCGCCAAACGCGCTGCAGAAGAGGCGCAAGGTACGCCGACAACGCCGCCGTTGGCTCCCGAAGAGCGGCCTGAATCTGACGACAAGCAGCGGGTCCCACCCGGATAACCTTAGAGATTTTCGGATGCCTGCATCAGAGCAAGGATGTGGGTGTCGCCGCGATCCTCTGGCGTGCGTTCGATAAATCCGACAGATTCTTTATTTTTGCGATTGCGCCCGAGTCACGGGCTGACCGGAAGTTGCCCACCAAGTCTGATCTCAGCTTCCGGCTTGCCGCTTGCTATTGCCGCGATGTCTCTGAACTGTGCCCAATTTTGTGCCCCATCTCGATAATGATCCATAGCAGTTGGGCACACTCGAAGGTCTGAGAGAATTGCGAACAACACCCTTGAATATCAATGTGGTAGCAAACAATCGTACTGCATCTCAATTCCGTTTGGTCGGTCTCTTAATCAGCGGGTTGGAGGTTCGAGTCCTCCCCGGTTCACCAGAAATTCCCCATAAAACACTGTCAGTTCTCATTGAACGAAAATTTCAGGGTCTGGTTCGTCAAAAGCTTAATAAACACCACCGTCTTACTTTCGTTTGAGCCGTCTGCGCAATTTCGGTTTGCCTCGCGTAATTGACCTGTTGTATTACACACAACGACGTCTCATGTTGATTTATCTCGGAATCTTCGGTGGCGGAAACACCTCGGAGGGAACACACGCCAGGGCAGCGCGGGAGAATCCTGGAGATCACAGCGGTCTACGGAATTCTTATTCCGTTGTTTGTGCGCGACACGAAGGCAACTTAACAAGGCATGGTACCGCCACTCTCAAAGAGGACTTTTCTAAGAAAAACAGAGGAGAGTTCAGATGAGCGGACACAGCGGACGGATGAATCGGCGCGAATTTCTCCAAACGAGCGCGATGGCAGCGGCAGCGAGCGCTACAAATAACAGCGCGCTGTCCTATAGCCGCATTCACGGCGCAAACGATCGCATTTCCATTGGTCATGTCGGCATCGGTACCCGCGGAACCGAGTTGGACGGCATGACCGCGCAGCTCAAGGGTTCAAAAAACGTCGAAATGACAGCGGTGTGTGATTTGTGGACAGGAAATCTGGAGCGGGCGGTCGCAGCGAATCAAAAATATTATGGACGCGCTCCGCGGGCCATCCAACACATCGAAGAGTTGCTAGGACTGCCCAACATTGATGCGGTGATCATTTCGACGCCGGAGCACTCGCACTCATTGCTGCTGAAGATGGTCGCGGAAGCGGGCAAAGATGCCTACTGCGAAAAGCCCATGGGAAATGTGCTGACCGAAGTTAGGGCCGCGCGTGATGCGGTGCTGGCCAAAAATCTAGTCGTGCAAATCGGTACGCAACACCGGAGTGAGCCCTACCAGATTGCCGTTCACGATCTGATTCTCGACGGAGCCCTTGGCCAAGTGACCAAGTATGAGATCGCCTGGAACTACCATGGCCCGAGATGGCGAGGGCGCCGCGAAGTGAAACAGATCCGCGAGCGGGACACGGATTGGCGTGCCTGGCTTATGAATAAGCCATACCGGCCGTTCGATCCTCAGCTCTATTTTGAATACAGACTATACAAGGATTTTTCCAGCGGGATTGCGGACCAATGGATGAGCCATGGGATCGACCTCGTTCATTATTTTATGGACGAGAAATATCCGGAGTCGGTGGTGGCTCACGGGGGAATCTTTGCGTGGCATGACGGCCGCGAGAACCCGGACACGTTTCAGGCATTGTTGACTTATCCGAAGGGCTTTATGGCGAGCTACTCCACGAGTTTCGGAAATGATGCCACTGGTTACACGCGCATCATGGGGAAGAATGCGACGCTCTACAACACGGGTGGAGAGGGAAGTCCGCGTTGGAAGATTGTGGAAGAGCTCGGCAATCACGAGCAGGACAGCAGCGTCGAGGAAAAACGCAAGAGCAGGGATATCTTGCTACCCGGTGACAAGACTCTGCCGCCCATGGAGATTCCCGACGAGGATTTGTCCCACCTTACGAATTGGTTTGACTGCCTGCGCAGCCGCAAACAGCCGAACGCGACCGTGCGGCATGGCTTTTCGCACTCTGTCGCTTGCATTATGGCGGCACAAGCTTACTGGTCAGGGAGGAAAATGTACTTTGATTCGAGCAGGGAGCTGATTGTTGACCAACCCGTCGGAACCTAAGTTTCAGGTTCTGGTGTGATAGGCTTGAGAGGGGCCTGCGGCCGCAACTATTAGAAAGCAATCGCAAATAAAGGAAACCTTTGTCCTTGGTAAAGTTCGAAATGGCAGTGGCTGAGTTTGCATCTCATGGAAATTTCTAACGCGAAACGACAACGACTTGCGCGCGTTTCCGACGCGCGCGGGATTATCGCGGCGTTGGCTATCGATCAGCGAAGCGCCTTGCGCAATCTGCTTGCGAAGGCTAAGGGGACCGATCCAGATGCGATTCCCGGCACCATGTTGGAGGATTTCAAGGCAGCGGTGAGCCGAGTGCTTACGCCTCACGCAAGCGCCATTCTTTTGGATCCGGAATATGGTCTTCCGGCAGCAGGAAAACGTGCGAAGTCTTCGGGCCTCTTGCTGGCTTACGAACGCACAGGCTACGACAAAAATATTCCGGGGCGATTGCCGCATCTATTGGATGATTGGTCCGTGCGTCGACTGGCGGAAGCGGGGGCCGACTGCGTGAAAGTATTGCTGTACTATTCGCCGTTCAGCCGTCACGCAATCAACGACGTCAAGCATACTTGGGTGGAGCGGGTCGGCGCCGAATGCGCGGCATATAGTGTGCCATTTTTTCTCGAGTTGGTTGTCTATCACGATGAGATGGATGAGAAAAGCCTGGAGTTTGGGCACATCAAGCCAGACTCGGTTGTCGAAAGCCTGAAAGAGTTTTCCAAGCCGCTGTACAGCGTCGACATTTTCAAAGTTGGACTGGCCGTAAGCATGGCCTATGTGGGCGAGGGCGGCGGCACAGCTTTCGCATATACAAGGGAAGAGGCAAAGGCTCATTTGCGACGGGCCGGAGAGGCGGCTTCCAAACCCTTCATCTATCTGTCCGAGGGCGTAGACAATAAGACGTTCGACGACGCACTGGAGCTGGCCACGGAAGCTGGCGTGCGTTTCTCGGGCGTGTTGTGCGGCCGCGCGACTTGGAAAGACGGAGCTGAGATTTACGCGCGAAACGGCATGCCCGCACTGGAGGAGTGGCTGCAAAGCGAAGGCGTTGAGAATATTCGCCGCGTCAACAGACGATTAAATGCGGCTATCCCATGGTTTTCCTTCTATGAGAACAAACCTGCGGCGGAGTCTGCGCGGTAGCGCCGCGGCAAATCATGTTTCTCTGCATCAGCGCCAATCCTGCCATAGACAAGCGATTGCGCGTAGCGCAGCTGGAACCGGGCACTGTGAACCGGGCCACGGAGGCAGTTCCCGAAGCCGGCGGCAAGGCTACCCATGTAGCCATGGCGCTGAAGGCGCTGGGTGCGCGCCCTCTGTGGATTGGTTTTGCGGGCGGGGCAAGTGGTGAGAGCTTGCTTGCTGGTTTGCGGAAGTTAGGCATTTCCGCACTTTCAGTTCCGGTTGCACAACCGACGCGCGAGAATCTGTCCATCGTGGATGATTTGGGAAGCGTGACAGAAATTCTGGAACCGGGACCGGTGCTTTCTGGCAAAGAGCTCAATCAATTCAAGAGGCTATGCGCGAAAGAGTTTGCCCGCGCGAAAAGTAATGCCACAGTGGTTCTCTCAGGAAGCTTGCCTCCTGGTGTGCCCAATGACTTTTATGCGGAGTTGATACAAAGCGCGCACGATCGCAGCTGCTGCGTCGCGCTAGACACGAGCGGAGATGCGCTGCGACTCGGAATGCAGGCGAAGCCCGATCTTGTAAAGCCCAATCGAGAAGAAGCCGAACGGCTTACAGGCAAAGAGGTTAGAGATGCCGCTTCGGCTCGCCGAGCGCTCATGGAGATGCTGTCCTTGGGAGCGAAAAGCGCCGCCGTGAGCCTCGGTGAAGACGGTCTGCTGTGGTGCCCTGGGAAGGGCGAACCGGTTTTGCATGCAAGGCCGCAGCCAGTGAAGGAATGTTCGGCAGTTGGGAGCGGCGATTCGGCGGTCGCAGGTTTTGTGTGGGGCATGCAGAGGGAGCTAACGCCGGAGGGGATTGCGCGCCGAGCCGCGGCTTGCGGTGCTGCGAATTGTTTTACGGATTCGCCTGCCCGGATACGGTTATCTGACGTGCGGAAAATCGAAAAGGCTGTGCGAGTCGAAATCCTTCCGGAGTGAAAATGCCGAAATTCGACGTGAGTGTCGTGGGCGAACTGAATCTGGATCTGATCTTTTATGGTCTGCCCAGCAGACTGGAACTGGAGCGCGAGCATTTAGCGAAGGACCTGACGATCACGCTGGGAAGCTCTTCAGCAATCTTTTCGCACAATCTGGCTTCCCTTGGTAATCGTGTTGGGTTTAGTTCCGCAATTGGAAACGACGCGTTAGGAGAATTGGCGTCGCAGCAACTGGCTCAAAGCGGCGTCGACGTTTCGGGTGTGAAGAAGTTTGCCGGCAAACTCACCGGCCTCACCGCGATTCTGCCCTCGGGCAGCCAGCGCTATATCTTGACGTATCCCGGCACCATGTTTGAGATGCGTTTTGAGGATCTGAATCTCGCTCACGTATTGGACGCGAAACATCTTCACGTCTCGTCGTACTATTTGCAGCGCGACCTTCGTCCGCGGTTCCCGGAACTTTTCCGAACGGCGAAAGAGGCTGGGCTGACAACCTCGTTGGATACCAACGATGATCCCGAAGACAAATGGGGAGACGACTTAATGAAAGTGTTGCAGCACGTGGACGTATTGCTGCCGAACGAGAGGGAAGCTTGCAAGATCGCTCACACCGATGAGCCGGCTCAGGCCTCAGACATCTTGGCCGCGCGAGTTCCGCTCGTGGTGATCAAACGCGGAAAGGAAGGAGCCATCGCGCGAAGAGGCGGTGAACGATTTGCGGTGCCGCGTTTCGATGCGATCGCGGTTGATTCCGTTGGTGCCGGAGACAGTTTTGACGCCGGCTTTTTGCACCAGTTTGCTCGTGGGGCGGACCTCGACCAATGTTTACGATTCGGCAGTCTGACGGGGGCTTTGTCGACGACTCGTGCAGGAGGCATAGAGGCGTTTCGGGACGCCGGCCACCGGGAGCAGTTCCTGCACGAGCGATGGATGAAGCCTTGACAAGCAGGTGAAAGGGAACTACTTACTAGAACGCAAGCAAACAAATGACAACGAAAGCATGAGTAACCCTGCAATCCTTAAGGATTTCGAGCGTAGAGCTGGGTGTTGGCCCCAGCGGCTTTTCGTGGCCGCAATCTTACTTACGATGTTAGCGATGATTGGTGCTCGAACGACGGACGCCCAGGAATGGCGATACTACGGCGGCGATCCTGGTGGGACGCGATTTTCGCCGCTGACGCAAATCACTCGAGAAAATGTGAATCGTTTGAAGCGAGTGTGGACCTATCACACCGGGGAAGTGGAGCGAAGCGGAAATGCTACAGACCGGCACAGCATTGCTCCGTTCGAAGCGACGCCGCTGATCGTTGATGGCGTTCTCTATTTTTCGACGCCATCGAATCGAGTGATTGCGCTCGACGCCGAGACCGGATCGGAGATCTGGAAGTTCGATCCTCAGGCGGAAAGCGGAAACGCTCGCCGTTACTACCAACATCGCGGCGTTTCATACTGGGAAAGCAAGGACGGCACAGACCGGCGCATTCTCTTTGGAACTTTTGATGGGCGATTGATCGCTCTCAATGCGAAGTCCGGGCTGCCATGCAAAGATTTTGGAAAGAACGGCACGATTGATTTGCGAACAGGCTTGGAAGGCGATTGGCCCGGGACGCTGTATTCCATTACCTCTGCGCCGGCAATTTACAAGGATTTGGTCATCACGGGTGCCATGGTTCCGGAGTTTCCATCGAAAGGGCCGAGCGGAAAGGTACGCGCGTTCGATGTGCGGACGGGAGAGCTTGCCTGGACGTTTCACACTATTCCCCGGCCCGGGGAAAAGGGACATGACACTTGGGCGGGCGAAGACTGGAAGGGTCGCACCGGGGCGAACGTCTGGTCCACGATCAGCGTGGACGAGCAGCGCGGCTTGGTGTTTCTGCCCGTCGGTTCTGCTTCCTACGACTTTTACGGAGCCGATCGCAAAGGACAGAACTTATTCGCAAATAGTCTGGTTGCCTTGACGGCGGCGACAGGAAAGCTGCTGTGGTACTTCCAGATGGTTCATCACGACATTTGGGACTACGACATGCCGGCGCAGCCGGTGCTGATTAACGTTAAGCGCGAAGGAAAGACGGTTCCCGCGGTGGCTGAGGTTACGAAGATGGGATTTGTCTTCATCTTCGATCGCACAACAGGTAAACCATTATTTCCGATCGAGGAACGCTCAGTTCCGAAAAGCGAAGTAACCGGTGAAGCTACCTGGCCAACCCAACCTTTCCCGTCAAAACCGCCTCCGCTGGTTCGCCAGAAGTTTACGGAGGCGGACGTGGATTCCGCGACAGACGGAAACCAATACTGCTCGCAACTTTTTCGCTCGCTGCGGGGTCGAAGCATCTTCACACCATATGGCTTGATGCAAACGCTAGTCGTGCCCGGAACGCTCGGTGGAGGAAACTGGTCGGGTGCGTCATTCGATGCGGAGACTGGATATCTATTTGTCAACGCGAACGAGCTGGGCGCGGTCGGTGCGATGGAGCTGCAACCGGAAGACTCGCTGGAAAAATACCGCCGAAATAACCCGCGCGGGGAGTATGCGCGCTTCTGGGATGAGGAGGAAAGACCGTGCCAGAAACCTCCATGGGGCACGCTGAATGCGGTGGATATCAACAGCGGGGCGATTGCGTGGAAGATGCCCCTTGGTTCAGTTCCAGGTGTCGCCGGAAAAACGGGGTCGCCGAATTTGGGCGGATCAATCGTGACGAACGGTGTTGTGTTTATCGGTGCGACGACGGATGCGAAACTTCGCGCGTTTGATGCGAAAACGGGCGAAGAGCTGTGGTCCGCCGACCTGGAAGCGAACGCTCACGCCACTCCGGCGACTTATCTTGGCAAGAAGACGGGGAAGCAGTTCATTGTGATTGCAGCAGGTGGCGGCGGTTTCTTTCACGGCAAACTTTCGGACACGCTGGCGGCGTACGCTCTGGTGGAACAGTAGCGCGTAGGCTCGGGGGTGAGGATGTCTTTTGACGGAACTGCAGTTCGATTTGCGCGAATTGTCCCGTTTATCCTCCTCTTTGCAATTTTGGCTGGAGAGACAACCGTTGCGCAGAGAAACGTTGTTGTTGTGCGACCGAAGGAAATTCAGGATGTGCTTATCAATCCGGGGATGGGGATCACGACATTCCAAAGATTTAACGGGCAAGAGCCCAATCCGCCGTTGAAGTGGTCTGAGATTGGTCCGGAAAAGAAGCTGCTGCAAGCGTCCACGAAGCCGGATTTTCCCGATACTTCGATTTCTTATTGCCGCTGGTATTGGAACGTTCTGGAGCCGGAGCGCGGAAAATACAACTGGCCGATTGTGGATTTAGCGATCGAAGAAGCGCGCGCTCATGGGCAGAAGCTCGCGATCCGTTTGATGCCCTATTCGAACGAGGACTCGTTGCCGGAGTGGTACAAGAACTCCGGCGCGAGGCGCGCAAACAAGGATTCGGACAAAGATGGAAAAATCTGGCAGCCGGATTTCACGGACCCGCTGTATTTGAAGTATTGGGGCGAGTTGGTTGCGGAAGCCGGAAAACGCTACGACTGGAACCCGTATCTGGACACAGTAGACATTTCTTCGATCGGGTACTGGGGTGAGGGCTGGAGTCCTTACATGCCAGCGTTTTCTTATCAGAAGGCATTGATTGATATCTGGCTGGAGGCCTTCAAGCACACGACTTTACTGATGAACTTCGACGAGCCCGAAGCGCTGGCTTACGGTACCCAGCAAGGTGCGGGATGGCGGCTTGATTGTTGGGGCGACATGCGGACGAGTTCAAGCGATCCATATTTTCCGGCGGAGATGTTGGAGATCTATCCGCAGCAAATTGTTCGAACGGGAATTCAGAACGTTTGGGAGCGCAGTCCGGTTTCGCTCGAAACGTGCTACACCGTTGCCGGATGGAAAGAGCGCGGATACGACGTGGATTACATCATCGCGCAGGGGCTGCGCTGGCATGTAAGCACCGCGAATATCAAATCGTCTCCGATTCCTCCTGAGTGGAAAGCCAAATTCGACGAGTTCCAAAGAAGGATGGGCTATCGGTTTATCTTGCGCAGACTGGAGTATTCGAAAGTGGTGAAGCCCGGAATGATGATGCCGGTGCACATGTGGTGGTTGAATGCAGGCGTTGCGCCGGTCTACACCGAATATGACTTGGCGATGGAACTGCGATCGATCAGAAACTCAACAGTAATTCATATTTCTGTAGACGTGCGCAAGTGGCTTCCTGGTGATGCGGTCTACGACGGGACAGTTTACGTACCGGAGCACCTTGAGGATGGCTCCTATGACGTGCGCATCGCCATGCTCGATCGGCGGACTGGCAAGCCGGCGATTCGCTTTGCAAATGAAGGCCGGCAGGATGACGGCTGGTACGCAATGGGTTCCTTGACGGTACAAACCAAGTGAATTGCCGGCGAGAATCTGTGCAGTTTTTAGCCTTCGTCCTTCTGAGTGCGCTCGCGACTCGTGGCCTGGAAGCGCAGGAAAATCCGCCCAAGGATGCGTTTCGCGTCTTAGAGCAGCTGCCCGCCGGACCACGCATCACTCCATTTCTTCGGTATCAACTTGATCTAGCGTGGCGTCAGGATGAAGAGCGGCGCCGCCTCTGGGAGGCCATTCGCACCGAGAGCGACCTGCTGAAACTGCAAGCAAGCACGCGTGAAAAGCTTCTACAAATGATTGGCGGCCTGCCGACCGAGAAGACGGAACTGCATCCGCGAATCACGGGCAAGATTCAAAGGGAAGGCTATTCCATCGAGAAACTGATTTTCGAGAGTTTGCCCGGGATCTATGTGACCGCGCTGGTGTACGCGCCGGATGACCATTCGCAAAGGCACCCCGCGGTACTCGTACCTGCGGGCCATGCGACCAATGGAAAAATTCATTACCAGGGATTGAGTCAAAGACTGGTCAATCGCGGCTATGTAGTGATTGCTTGGGATCCCGTCGGGCAGGGAGAACGCAGCCAGTTCTGGAACACGAAGGAAGGGAAAAGCCGGTACAACCTAGTGTGTGCAGAACATGCCGTGATGGGAAACCTCGCGTATTTGGCCGGAGCAAATCTGGCGCGCTGGGAAATATGGGATGGCATTCGTGCCGTGGATTATTTGCTGACGCGGCCGGACGTGGATGGCGATCGAATCAGTATTACAGGCACGAGTGGTGGTGGCACGCAAACGGCCCTGATCGCGGCACTCGATCCCAGAATCAAGGTTATCGTGCCGTCGTGCTACATCAGTTCGCTGCCCATGCGCATGGCCAACCGCATTTTTGTAGATCCGGACAGTGATCCCGAACAGGATCTTTACGGGATGGTTTCGAATGGTGTGGATCATGCGGGCCTCTTGCTTCTGATGTATCCGAGGCCAGTGATGGTCGCCGCCGCGGTGTTGGACTTTTTCCCGATTGAGGGAGCGCGCAGGACGTTTCGTGAAACGCAACGTTTGTACGAAAAGTTTGGCCGAGCCGACCGTATTGCAATGACGGAAGGCTATCACAAGCATGAATACTCTGTGGAGAATCAGGAGGCCGCGGTCGATTTTCTTGACGGATTCAATCGCATGCCGATTCGGCACGGGCTTACAACGGCCAAGGAACTGCCTGATCGAGATCTGCTCTGCACGACGTCCGGACAAGTGATGCTGGAGATGCAGGATGCGCGCTCACTCATGGATGTGATTCGCGAGTATTACGAAGAACGGAAGTCAGAATCGAGAGGCACGCTGACGAGGGAGTATCGCCGAGGGCAGGGAACAAGCATCGCTCAATGGAATGTGGTTGAATTCGATGGCACGCCGCCAAAAGACCAACAGATCTTGTGGGAGTTGCGAGGCTCAACCAAGATAAACGATGTTTTCGTGGACAAGTTTCTTTTGCGTCACAGCAGGACTCTGGAGATGCCGCTCCTCTTTCTGCACAAAGAGTCCAAAGAAAAACGGGATGTGCTGCTTTGGTTCGGCAAAAATGGGAAAGCGGGGCCATCCGATTGGCGGACGCTGGGAAAATACATCGAAGCTGGGTCTGACGTAGTGACGTTCGATTTTCGTGGAATGGGCGAGACGCGCATGCCGTTTACGGCAGTGTCCCCGGATGATCCGACGTTGGGAAAGCTGGATTTCGATCGCGCTTACGCCAATTCCATCTCCAGTGTGTTGGCGAACTATGTATACAACTCACTTCTGACCGGGCGGCCTTATTTTTTTCAGCTCATCGAGGATGCCGAGATTGCTAGCCGGTTCACAAAAGAAAAGTTGCAGCGAAATGTGACGCAGGCCGCGGCTTCCAGCGACGATGACACCGTCGCGTCCGCGGTTGCGCAAGTCCTTCCCGGGATCAAACTCCTGCCACAGCAGAATACGAACGTCCTGAAGTGGGCGGATTTGGTCGAAGAGAAGCGGGAAATGTGGCCGATCCAATTGCTGGTTCCGGGCGGAGCCTATATTCATTAGCCAACGGATGGCGTTGCGCTTACTTGACGAGGCGCAAAATTCCGAAGCGGCTGGGCATGTGGAATGTCGTACCTTCTGGAATGTTACTCCAGGCCAGAAACCTCCGGCCAGTATCGTCGCCTTGACCCGCTGCGCGGAAGAAGTTTGCGCGCCACTTGGTGTCTGGTTTCACTCCTGAGACATTCATCGAAGCGAGAGGGATCCGCATTTCCGCCGTCCAAACGTGAGTCGCGGAATCGATGTGGGTTGCGTGCTCGAAGCCCGAATTCCACCCTGCGTCATGATTCGGCTTTTCGCCCCGCGTAATTTCCAGATCGATCCACTGGTTGTTCGGAGCCACTTCGAACTCGTAGTAGTGGAGTAGCCTGTCTGGTTGAGGGTTCAGAAAAACTTCGGCAACGTCGCGATTCCATAATTCCCAGCGTTCTTTCGAAATGTCCTCGCCTTCAAACACGTTCAAGGAGTCATACTTGCAGGAAAACGCAAAGTAAATATATTTGTCCGTCCATAACGAGGCCACTCGCGTCTTGTCGTCCGGATGGCTGGCCTTACCGGACATAAACGAGGCCACTCGCGTCTTGTCGTCCGGATGGCTGGCCTTACCGGACATATTGCGATCGAACTCGGCCCACTTCGCTTCGACCCAAGCTCTTTTGCTTAAGTCTGCATCAGGTACAAAATCGGCGGGCGCGCGCTTTGCATCTAGTTTTACCGTGGCGGAATACGTTTCCGCCGATTCGACGACGCGAGGATTCGAATGAAGCAAACCCAATTCAATGAGGATTGCGCAGAATACGAGGCGCCGAAACATGATTCTCCTGGGCCGGATTGACCGGCGAAAATGAAGCTGGAAATTTATGCCACTTTGACAAGCGAAAGTAAACGATATAGAAAGAAGTAAAACGAAATGCATGGAGCGAAAGCTGGAGTGACCGGGAGGAAGCTACATGGGCAAAATGGACCGCAGGAGTTGGCTAGAGAGCATGGGAATGATTGCGGTTGCCGGAGCCTTGCCGTCGGCCGATCTTTGGGCTTCGCAAGTCAAGTCCCCGGGAGGCGCAGGCCGGATGAGACTCGATCTTTCGGAGTTCCAGCCGAAGAGCATGTTGCATGTACAGGAGACAAAAGTTCCGCGCTCGCGTTATCCCGTCATTGACGTGCATACGCATCTGTCCTTCCGCACGAAATCCGTGAACGGCGTTGGGATAGGGGACGCCCTAGAGTTCTTGGCGAGTCCCGAGACTGTTCTGCCGGTGATGGACCGCAAGAACATTCGAATGATGGTGAATCTGACCGGAGGCTCCGGCAAAGGTTTGGACGAGGCCGTCGAGAAATTTCAGAAGCGCTATCCAAACAGGTTTCTCACTTTCACGGAGCCACTTTGGGATCGGACTAACCAGGCCGGGTATGGCAAGCTTCAAGCGGATGAAATTGAACGCGCACACAAGGCGGGGGCACGTGGCCTCAAAGTGCTCAAGACGCTCGGACTCTACTTGCGAGAAAACGTGAGTGAGGGCAGCTTAGTGAAGATTGATGACCTGCGATTTGATTCAATGTGGGAGGCTTGCGGGGCTCTAGGCATGCCGGTAGCAATTCACGTTTCCGATCCGGAGGCGTTTTTTCTGCCAACGGATCACTTCAACGAGCGATTCGAAGAATTGAACAATCATCCCGACTGGTCGTTTCATGGGCGCGACTTTCCCAGTAACCGAGAACTCCTGGAAGCGCGCAACCGGGTTTTGGCGCGTCATCCAAAAACGCAATTCATCGTGCTGCACGTAGGAAACAACGCGGAAAATTTGAGCTATGTAAGTGAGTGCATGGATCGTTTCCCGAACATGTCTGTAGAGCTGGGAGCGCGAATTGGCGAGCTGGGGCGTCAGCCACGCACGTCGCGGAAGTTTTTCGATAAGTATCAGGATCGTGTTCTTTTCGGAACCGATGCAGTGCCGAATGGTACCGACACGCCCCAACAAATTTTTGGCGACCAACTCTACGAAATTTATTACAGATTTCTGGAAACCGAGGATGAATACTTCGACTACGCACCAGCCCCAATCCCTCCGCAAGGGCGCTGGAGAATTTATGGCATTGGTTTGCGGGACGACGTTCTGAAGAAGGTGTATTACGAAAATGCCGCGAGACTGTTGAAAATCAAGGTCTAGAGGAGATGAAAGGAGTCGGCGGAAGGCCGTTGACAAAGGGAATTGAATTTGACAGAAAGAAAGTGTAAATAAGACAACGAAAGCAAAGGAAGGTACGGGATGGTATTTGGGCTGTTGCTCTGGATGGGACTTGCGTTGACGGGTTCGGACGACAGCCGCCCAGGGAATTTCACGGTGATCGGCCCAGGGGGTGGGGGCGCCATGTTCCATCCGACCATTAGTCCCCACGACGCCGACACTGTCCTAGTCAGCTGCGACATGACCGGTGCATACGTTAGCCATGACGGGGGCAAGTCGTGGCGCATGTTTAATCTTCGGGGCGTCGTAGAGTTCTTCGTGTTCGACCCCAAGGACAGTAACGTGATTTATGCGCAAGCCACTGGGCTTTGGCGGAGCAGCGACAACGGCGAGACCTGGAACCTTGTTTATCCGAAACCCGCAGCGGTGAAAGGCATAGCGATGAATTCAGACCACTCCGATGAAGACATCATCGCTGATCCTGATCCCCTCACAAACATTTCTGCGATGGCCATTGACCCAGCCGACTCCGGGATTTTTTATGTAACGACAGCGAACCGGAAAAAGGCAGTTTATTCAGTTTTCGTTTCACGTGATAGCGGAGATTCTTGGAACAAACTAGGTGATTTGCCGGACCTGGCGACGAGAATTTGGGTGAATCCACATTCTTCGCGAGAGGGCAGAACATTGGTCATTGCGGGACCCCATTTCCTAGCAAGAAAGCGAGGCTCTGCAGCTTTAGAAAAACTGGTTGCTCCGTCCGACAAAAGTATGACGGACATTTCGGTTGGCTTTTCGGGTTCGGGAAAGGCTGCCTTTTATGTGATTGCTGATGAGTCTGCATTTGTCTCGAGTGACGAAGGTGCGAATTGGAGCAAAGTGATGCTCGGCGCAGGTGCTGTTAAGACGAGGGCGATCGCCACGAGTTCGAGGAATCCCGAGATTGCCTATGTTTCGTACCGGGACTTGGAAGAAGGTGGCTCGAAGTATATCGGAGTCGCCAAAACCACGGACGCCGGCACGACGTGGAAGCTGGTGTGGAAGGAAGATAGCAACTCAGGCAAGCCGGGAGCGAATATCCGCGATGCGTGGATCACGGAACGTTTTGGCTCCGATTGGGGCGAGAATCCGCTGGCTTTGACCGTCGCCGACCAGAATCCTGATCTGAGTTACGGCACTGACCTGGGCAGAACGATGCGCACGACCGATGGAGGCGCTACTTGGGTCGCCGTCTATTCGAAGAAGGTCGGCAACAGCGGTTGGACGAGCACTGGTCTTGACGTCACGAATGCATACGGCTACCACTTCGATC
>JACXTT010008194.1_pt1 | contig 14544 bp, 18 predicted proteins | sample 9270951 | NCBI WGS metagenome assembly JACXTT01 (sample SAMN15532306, study PRJNA645909) | rock metagenome | isolation source: weathered quartz diorite | place: Puerto Rico | collected 2017-06-21
GATTGTCCAGAACAGGAACATGATGGTTGCCCCGCTGGCAAGCGCACAGGCCATATTGGTGAAGTAGGCGACCTTATGGACATCGCCAAAACTCAATAGCGAGAACACCTTGCAGATCATGGCAAACAGCGGGTATCCTGGCTGATGCGATACTTGCAGACGGTAGGCGCAGGAGATAAATTCGCCGCAATCCCAAAAGCTTACGGACGGTTCGAGGGTTAGGATGTAAGTAGTGGACGCAATGACAAAGCAAAGCCAACCCAAAAGGTTGTTGATCTTGTTAAAGTGCATGGTTTATCAGGGTAAATTTTATCAATACCCTAATATCCGGCTTATTTGTAAGCTATTTATAATGAGGCGCTTTGGTTTAACATCTTTTAACATTATTTAACGATTGGGGTGCCGCGCAGATTTGAGAAGTGAGATATGAGATTTGAGAATTTAAATATTTAGTTTTATAGAGATGAACTTACCTAAAAACGACACTGACGAAAAAGAAACCTTCGATCCATCTGATGAGCAGTTAGAGATATTGGAAAGGGAACAGGAATTACACCTTAGTGGACAAAACAAATCTTATAGCCGCGATGAAGCCCGACAGATCATAAAAGGCGAAAGATCATTTTAGCTTTGACAACTTTTTGAAAGTTGTCAAAGCTCTAAAAGACTAGAATTTCAACGCCATCCCTGCCTCAAAATAGAACACGCCCGAACCGGCTACCATACCATTGGTAACACGTGGTGGCAGCTTATTTTCGGCAACGGCATAGGTTGGTGTAAAGCTCAGAATCAGTACACCTGCCTTATACTCAACGGGTGCTGAAAGTTCATAATCGAGTAATTTAAACTTGCTTAGTTTACCTTCCTTTGTTGCGATCAGACTTTCGGCTGCTTGTAACAATTGCGAGGCTTTTTTGGTCAGTTTATATTTTTTGAGCACAAAGTAGGCATCATAGAAGTTCTGCGTGCCTGCATTAACATTAACCGACGGCGAAATGATCAAAAGGTCCTTGTCACCCAATATTCCGTCGATAGCAAAATCATGAGAAAGGCCTGCATTTAGGAAAATATCATGCCCAAAATCCTGTTTCAGAAAATTATAATCGGCGCTGATCATCGGCGTAATAACGTCGGCAATATTATAACTCAAATTAGCATTGATAGTACTATTGATAGATGAACCGATCTGCGTACTATTGGTGTTATAAAAAAGCTTGGTAAACGATAAACCTCCGCTAAAGGCATCGGTAATATCAAAATCATATCCAAATGCGGCGCTTCCACCATCCAATTTATTGGCTACTCGGTTTGGGATATAATCGGCCGTTGCTGCCAGGTAAATACCGTTTTTGAAAATGTATTTCATTTCTGGCAAAATAGTGGGTGTTTTAACCGTATCTGCCCGTCCCATAAAGACATTATTACTTAGATAATTTACACCAATTTTAAAGGATGCTTTTTTATCCTGCTTAAGTTGGGTTTCCAACTTATCCAGCAAGTCTTCAGGGTCTTCGGTGGTGGTGGTTTGGGCAAACGCGCTGCCTACGCTAAAGAGTAGCAGGACAAATAGGGGTACGTAAAAAACTCTCATCAAATAGTTTTAATAATATATAATAAAGCCTGATAGACTGTAATACGAAATTATGGTTTAATTAGTTAATCGAAAAAAAGATATTATCATCATATTAAACCATATATCATTCTTTATAGTCATAATGAAAACAAACAACGAATTAAACACAAAAACTAAAAAGAAAAGTTATGAAAAGAATTGGTTTAACAGCAGTAGCACTATTATTTGCAGCAGCTACCTTTGCCCAAACAAACACCGCCCCTACAACTACCACACCGACGTCATCAACTGAAGTAAAAGCACAAATGAAAGATATGCGTAAGGATATCCGTGCATATAACAAAGAAAAGGCCGAAGCCAAACAGGATATAAACCAGGGAAAGCTGGCAGAAGCCAAAGCTGATCTTTCCGCCGCAAAAGCCGACAAACAGGAGATCAAAGCGGATGCTAAAACCCTTAAATCAGAAGGCGTATCCCACCCGGTTAAACTGGCCGATAAACAGGTAAAGAAGATTGACGAAAAAGATGTCAAAAAAGACCTGAAAGATGTTAAAGCCGATGCAAAAGCTGAACAAAAAGATGTGAAAGATGGTGATCTGGCAGCTGCAAAAGCCGAGCGGAAGGATTTAAAAGCCGACAAAAAGGACTTGAAGAAGGATATAAAAGCCGCCCGTCGTGATGGCATTAAACATCCGGCACGTCGTGCCAAATAACCCCCAATTTATATACTAATTAATTTAAACTGCTCTATTTTTAGCGAAAGGGTGCCGCAAATGCGGCGCCTTTTTATTGGTCATTTTTTTTCCTGAGCTCAGAAAACAATATCATCAACACCATTGCCAGCAGGATACCTATGGGCATATCGCGCGTAGCAATACCTACGGACAAACCGATAACTATCGCAGCAACGTAATAACTTTTTGAACGCGGGCTTATCACGGCGGCGAAGATAGATTTTTTTGGATTTTATTCTATTTCATTCAAAACATTAGCGCACATCAACTAAGTTACTAGATTAATAATACCCGGTATAAATACACATCATAACACAATCAGAATATATTATTGTTGATTATATAAGATTGCAATTGTTTTTTATACGGCTATCTTTGCTGCATATTAAGAGATATTAAATATCTGCCGTAATTATTTAAAAACATACAAATCATTGACTATGAAGAATTTGAAGATCAAAGTTGCTACATTAAGCATTTCCCTTGCTACAGCAAGTATTTTATTTTCGGGCTGCAGCTCATTCACCAAAACAGAAAAAGGTGCCGCTATTGGCGCGGGCGGCGGTGGTCTTATCGGCGCGTTTATAGGCAAAGCTGCGGGTAATACTGCATTAGGTGCCATCATTGGTGGCGCGGTAGGTGGCACTGCAGGTGCTTTAATCGGCCACAAAATGGATAAACAGGCTGCCGAGATCAAACAAACCGTCCCAGGAGCTACGGTTACCCGCGAAGGCGAAGGCATCCTTGTAAAATTTGATTCAGGCATTTTATTCGACATCGATAAAACAAACGTAAAACCTGTTGCTCAAACCAGCTTGAAAAAGCTGGCCGTATCGCTGCAGAATAACCCTCAAACTAATATACTGGTAGTTGGCCATACCGACAGCACCGGTACTGCAGCTCATAACATGGATCTTTCCATTCGCAGAGCAGGTGCGGTAAAATCATATTTAATTGGAGAAGGTATAGACGGATCACGTTTAACTACCCAGGGCAAAGGCGAAACAGAACCTATTGCTTTGAACAGCACTGTCGAAGGCCGTGCGCAAAACCGCCGGGTTGAAATTGTAATTGTTGCTAACGATCAGATGAAGCAACAGGCTACACAGGCTGCACAATAAGCATCGAAATAACATGCAAACAAAAAAGGATAAACCAGTTCGGGTTTATCCTTTTTTGTTATCCGGTTTTCCAGTTTACTTGTTTTTGCTGAATGCATAAACCACATAAGCGGTTTTATCACCAACGCTTACCGGGGACTTTAAAGTCATATAATTATCGTCGATACCGGTTACCACCAGTTGATAACCTTCCTGTACCTTCCTGGCGCTATCGCCCTGGTAAAGTTTCTTAAATTGGAATACTTCGCCATTTGTGTTGTTATATGACCAGAATATGGTTTGCGACGTACCGTTGGCTAGAGTGTATTTACCATTGCCGCTGTTGGTCAAATTCCAGGTGCTTCCGTTGAAATCTTCGGGCGCACCCTGGTCAAATACCGTTTGAACCGCCCCGGGTACCAGGCCCTCATAGCTCACCCTGGTAAGCGTCCAGTTACCTACAAAGCGGGCACGTGATGCTCCAGCAACAGTGGCGGGCAATTTTTTAACAGTACTACATGCTGTAAAAGCAATTATTGATACTAAGATCAAGGCTGATGTTTGCAATAATTTTTTCATAAGTGTATGTATTATTTGCTACAAAAATAATACAATTCATTTCAATGATAATATTTAAATAAACAAGTGTGTATAAATAACAAAAACTGGCTTGTGCAGGCCATAACGCAATATTTCTGCCGAAAATCTTACATCCATTTTACATTTTTTAACACTGTCGCTTAAAATAGGTTAAACCTATTTTCGTTTATACAGTCATAAGTGCGCTTTAGGAAAGTTTTAATTCATATTGATTTGAATGGAAAGACCTTTACACAACAACCCCTTATTTAACAAACACGATTATGCTAAAGCGTATATTGGTATTAGACGATAACCCGTTTATACTGGAAGCTGTAGAGGAAGCGCTCACTTATGAGAAATTCCAGGTATTGATCACCTCTGACAGCAGCAACCTGATAGAAATTGCCAAAATTTTCCAACCCGATCTATTTATACTTGACGACAGGCTTGCCGGGCGCAAATCATCTGATGATATCTGTCACCAGATCAAATGGCACCCGCGGTTTGAGAACACGCCGGTTATGCTATGCTCTTATTTTTACCACCATGGAGCCGATTTTTCGTCTTTGCCATGCGATGACATTATCGCCAAGCCTTTTGGCCTGGATGAACTGGTAACCAAAGTAAACAATCTCATCTTAGATTAATTTAAAAAAACGTTCGCAAAAAAACTTTTTCCTGTGTGGCTTAGTACGTTGGTCAGCAATCGCCCAAACATGGATAATATGGGCGATAAATCCACGTTTTAAATATGGGAGTTTACGTCCTGCCAGGATGCATTTCACCCAAAAGCATCAAGCTTAATTATTACAAGCGTGATTTGCCTGTTTCAAACAGATTGTACCTGTGCTAAATTGATTTAATGAAATTAACTTATACCAGAACCCTGGCAAGGAGGATATTCTTTGCATTTCTTGGAATTATTATCATACTTTCCATAGTCGCGTTATTCGTCCGCGACTCCATAAATGATAAATTAACTAAGATATCACAGGTATCAAACGATATCGAAAACAACCGTGCAGAACCCGAAAAAGTACTTTTGCTGCTGCATAAGGCTGACGCCGACTTTCAGCAATCGCTGGTAAAAAACGACGGGAAATTAAAAACAAACTACCAGCAGGAGATATCCCTGGCTTTTAATAAGATTGACACGTTACTTCACAAACAAGTGTCGGATTCATCAAATCTTACTCTGCCCGAAAGATCAAGGATGAATTACTGGTATCAGCGAAGGATCTCTTTATCAGGGCGGCTGTATTTGCTTCGTCGCAGTTTTGATTCATTGCTAACCGCCTATGCCAATGTCGACTCGGCCGGGCTTGCCAAAACAAGCGAGCCAGCCACCAATCTGCAGTTTAAGAAAACTGAAATCATTAGCCAATCCAACACTGCTAATAAAACGGCTGCAAAACGCGGCCTCATTGAACGTATTAAAGATGCCATCAACAACAAGGACGAAAACAGCACAAAACACCAACGTGATACCAAAGAAGTTAATGCAAAAGCCCTAAAGGTTATCAAACAAAACCAGCAGGCTTACAATAAAGCACTGCAGCAATTGAAGCATCAGAGTGCGGAGCAATTGCATACGCAGCGCCAACTGGTTACCACCAATTCATACATTATAAACGAACTGGGAAATTTAATTAGCCAGGTAAAGGATATCAATTACAATATGGCTGATGAGTTTAAGAGCATGGCCCTGAAATCGTACCAGGACAGTACAACGCAACTGAATAAATTATACCTCACTGCGCTTTGTCTCCTGGCGGTGTTTTCGGCATTACTGATCGTGTTTATTACACAGCTTCACCAATCTGAGGTTTTGCTGCGCGATGAAATAGAAAGCTCTGTAGCTATAGCCCAGCAAAAAATGGATCTGTTGCACCACATGAGTCACGAGGTGCGTACGCCCCTTACTTCGATCATGGGCTTCCTGTACATTTTTAGCAAATCCGAAATGACCACTAAACAGGCTGAGATGCTGGAGTCGATCCAGCTATCGTCGGATATGGTGCTGCGTACGTTGAACGATACCCTGGACGCAGCCAAAATGGAGAATAGCGAACTGGCAATCTATACCGAACCATTTAATCCCGATTATATTTTAAGCACGGTGATTGAAAGTATGGGGCCCATCGCTACAAAAAAGAAGCTCTACATTAAATACAACTTTAAAGGCAATAAAAATGCCCTGGTGTTGGGCGACAGTTTCAGGCTAAAACCAATTGTTGTAAACCTGCTGAGCAATGCCCTCAAATACACTTATGAGGGCGGCGTTACCGTAAATGCGCAACTTATAGCAAATGAGACCCGTTTGCAGGTAGAGGTAACAGATACCGGCGATGGTATCAGTCAGGAGCAACAGGCTGGACTTTTCTCAAAATATTATCAAACCAGCTCATCAAAAGGTCAGGTTGGTACCGGCCTCGGCTTATTTATTTGCAAGCAACTCATTAAACTGCAAAACGGGAGAATTACAGTAAAAAGCGAGCTGGGAAAAGGCACCACTTTCACCTTCTTTATACCTTATCAGAAAAAGGAGAAAAATCAGGCTGTGGTGGTGAGTGGGGAGTAGTGGTTGGTTGTAATAGTTGTGTGGTTGTAATGGTTGTAATGGTAACTGAGCTGGTAAGCTTTTTCTGACTTCTGACTTCCAGCATCAAACCCTCTTCTTCAATGTGAGCACGGTGATCTCCGGCCAAATGCCCAATCGGCCTGAAAATGCGAGGAAGCCGAAGCCCCGGTTTACGTAAAGCTGGCGGCCACACTGTTCCATCCATCCGGCCCAGTCGAGGTAAACGTATTTTACGGGACTCCAGCGCAGGCCTTCTGTTTCTACACCAAATTGCGCGCCATGTGTATGTCCCGCCAGTGTTAAATGTATCTTTTCAGGATAATAACGTACCTTTTCTTCCCAATGGGTTGGATCGTGCGAGAGCAGTATTTTGAATGCATCTTTGTCGACTCCGTTCATTGCTTTATCCAGGTCGCCTTTTTGAACAAATCCCTTGCCCCAGTTTTGTACTCCGATCAGGCTTATCTTTTGGCCGTCCTTCTCAATCACTACATTCTCATCAAGTAAAAGCCGGTAGCCCAATGTGCGGTGATGCTCTTTCAGCTTTTCCAGGTTGGCATCTTTCACAGCATCGCTATCCCAATAGATGTAATCGCCATAATCATGATTTCCTAATATGGAAAACTGCCCATGTGGCGCTTTCAGCTGACTAAACATATCCAAATACGGTTCAATCTCCCATGCGGCATTATTTACCAGGTCGCCTGTAAAAACAAAAAGGTCGCTCTTCTGCGCCTTTGCCAGATCGATCCCCCGCTGAACAGCATCCTTATTGTCAAAACTTCCCGAATGAATATCTGAAATTTGCGTGATGGTAAAGCCATCAAAAGCACCAGGCAGATCATCGAAATAAAGTGTGTGTTTATGCAGCTTATAATCATATTTTCCTTTGAACATGCCATACAGGAAACCTGTAAACGGCACCGCGGCTACCAATATGGCAATCTCGCTGATAAACTTGCGCCGGGCCGGAAAGAATGGATCAGCAGGTTTCCTTTTATTACGGTTGATCGCATAATCTCCCACGCCATAAAAAAGTCGTCCTATGTCGCCGATAAGTAATACCAGGGAGAAAATTATTTTAGTAATAAAAAGAATGATCAGCAGGCTCAGCATCCATTCGTGGTAAGGTGTCATTCCTTTGGCGGTACGGAAACTGCCGGTACCTGCCACGAATAAAACCGTAACCCCGATGGAAACAAACAAATACCCCCAAAGCACGATACGCTTTAGCCGGACTGACTTCCAACCCTTGACAAAAGTTTTCAGGCCATTAAATACATACCAGTCCAGCAGGAGGCTGATGGCCGCTATGATCAGGAATATTTTTATAAATCCGCCCCGGTGCATAAGTTGATTTGCGTAACGTGCAATTTATAAAAGCCCGGGTAATTAAAAAGTCATTATATCATATTGTTATTCAAAAAAACAGTATCTTTTTCCGGTACTTTTCGCAAACCGGTTATTAAACCTGCATATTTTATCCATGAAGAAGTTGTTGTTTGGTGTTTTGGGGTTGATGGTATTCACGGCGCTTTCCTGTAAAAAAGGTGAACGCATTCAAAAAGTTAACTTGCTTAGCGAGCAAATAATTGACGCCAGGGCCGATGGCCTGCCTATTGATACGACGAAGTTTTTTTATGACGACCAGGGTCACCTGACGCTGGTAAAAAATGGCGATGGGCATTACTTTACCATCACCTACGATGCTGCAGGAAGGGTAAATGTGGCCAAAACCATAAATCCAGGCGGAAATCTTGCTAAAGAATTTGATTTCTTTTACACACCATCGATTGGCTTTATCACCAAAATTCCGTCTAAAGAACCCGACACCGCCTATTTTGACTTTGACAATAAACATGAAGTAACCGAAATACGGACGCTTCACGCCGGGCACTCCACATTTACATACGATGAACGGGGAAACGTAGCCAGCTTGAAAAACTACAAATCCGACGGCACTATCGACTTGTATGACGAAGTGTTTTATACCTATGATAACATGAAAAGCTATTTCTCGGCCGTGCCACCCAACAATTACTTTTTAATGTACCTGCTTTACCCGGATGCCAATACCGCTGTTAACAATGTGGTTACCAAAAACGCCGATGTTTATACTTATACCTACAATAATGCGGGCTATCCGATTAAAGCCAGTGCAAAAGTTGTTGGTCGCTCATTGACGCCGATTTATTATAATTACATCGTGAAATAAACCAATTATGAGAACCTTTTTCCTTTTATTTTTACTGGCATTTATAGTGTCTGTGCCATCCATCGCGCAGCAAAAAGCCAAAATTGATACGGTATTTTTTGAAGATTTTAACGGCAAAAGCCTCGACCGCAGCAAGTGGAACGTTGAAGTTACCGGTCAGACGGTTAACGATGAACAGCAGGCCTACGTTGATTCCACTTCGGTGCTTTATACGGTACATGGCAAGGCAGCTGAAGGGGCCAAAAACGGCGCGTTAATGATCAAGCCGAAATACCTTCCGGGTTATACCAGCAAGGAGCAAAAGAAATACGATTTCATATCGGGCAGGATAAACACCCGCGCCAAAATGGAATTCACCTACGGCAGTTCATCAGCACGCATGAAGCTAACTTCGGGTGAAGGATTATGGCCTGCATTCTGGGCATTGGGCGAGGGCAAATGGCCTGATTGCGGTGAAATTGATATGATGGAAACTGTAGGCGACGGCAGCTGGATAAGCAACGCGATGCACGGACCAAATTACTTTGGCAATACCCCGCTCACCTTCCGGTATTTTCTGCCAAAGAAAAGCACCGTAGACGACTGGCACATTTACTCGGTAGACTGGACGCCCGACAAAATGGTATTTAAAACCGATGGCATAGTGACCTATACCGTAACCAAAGCCCAGGTTGAACATTATGGAAAATGGGCCTTTGACAATCCAAAGTTCATCATACTCAACTTCGCGCTGGGCGGCGGCTATCCAAACGGCGTGAACAAGATCACCAAACCCTATTTCGGAATGTCGCAGGCAACGGTTGACAAGATCAAAGCCGGGCAGGCAAAGGTATTGGTCGATTGGGTGCTGGTAACGAAGGCGAAAACTAATTAATCCATAGGTGGTCACGAGTAGTCTTTGCGCTAAGCTCTACCCATCATACTCGCGCCAGGTTGGGGCCTTTCAGGAGACCCTGCTGAGACGGTAAAAGATAATTTATATGAAAAATAACTTAATCAAAAAACTTGAATCGGTAGGAGGAATTGAAAAGAATCTCTTTTGTACCGATGATAGACAACATATAGAGAAGGCCTTTCTAAGTCTAGAAGCAACATTTAATTCACCGTTGCCACAATCTTATAAAGATTTGTACATAGAAGTAAGTGCATTTTCTTTTTTAGAACTTGTTTGCGTAAAATGTATTGATGTAAATCGATTTATGTCAAAAGGAAATAAGGTAAGCGTCGGTGATTTTTATTGTACGATCGGAAATGATAAATCTTCAGTAGCTAAAGTCCTGTCAACGTTCCAAGAACAAATACCCATTGGATTGTTACCAATTTGCGATGGTGAACTAGGGGATATAATATGCATGAGCCTTCGTGAAACTGATTATGAACATATTTATTACTTCCATCATGAAAGCGCATCTGATAATGATTTATTTTTAATTGCGACAGGTTTTGAAGATTTCATAATGAGATTAGAAGTTTTTAAAGAATCGCGTGGTGATGATGATTTGGTAAAAAAAATGACAATGGAATTGAGCCCCGAAATGTTGGCTCTTCTAAAGAAGTCTGGATATGGGCCTAAAGAATAGGAGGTGTTTACCTCTCAACTGGCGCGAGGTACTGCCATAAAGAGCAAGAGTTTTTATCCGTCCCCTACTGGCGCGAGTATGCAGCGAAGGGTATGCGGGTTGAGTACTCGTGACGTTATTTGGTCATGAGTAGCCTTTGCGCTAAGTTCTGCCCGTCATACGCGCGCCAGTTGCGGGGACAATCGCGAATAGTTGGCAGTTATCGAGACAATTCTTACATTGCGAATACTTAAACATTATTCATGAAAAAACTACTGCTAACCCTTTGCCTGGTTTCGGCAACTGTCTCCGCCTGTTTCGCTCAGTCCATTAATTTCGGTATCAAGGCCGGGCTCAATCTATCCAATCAATCAGTAAACCCGCCCAATACCTGGGGTACTAAAAATCTGACGGGCTTTCATGCCGGTGTGATTGCTGACATTGGCTTAAAAAACGTTTCTATACAGCCCGGATTATTTTTTACCACTAAAGGCGAGGTAACACCTGAAAATTTGAAACAGCTTACCGGACAAGGAGGCACCTATAATGCAAAAGAAGTATTGAATTATATCGAAATGCCCGTCAATTTATTATACAAGATAAAGACCGCACCTGCGGTTAAAATTTACTTTGGCGGCGGCCCGTATTTAGCTTATGGAATTTCCGGACATGGTACTGAAGCAGGCGCCTTTCCTACTTATACCGTGCATTTTGATAGCAATGGTTATAAAAATCCCGATTATGGCGTCAATTTTGTAGCGGGGGTTGAACTGTTCAAGAATGTACTGATTGATGCCAATTACGGTTTAGGTTTGGGTAACTTATCACGAGCGTACGGCCAGACCATTCGAAACAGGGTAATAGGTGTCTCCGTTGGTTATTTGTTTTAGTCTGTTCCGCCTGTCCAAGCGTGTTGCCCTGCCTGGAATTAACATATATGAAAGATATAACAGAGTGTATAAAACAGGCCATTAGCACCGAAGTCCTTTGGGGTTTAGAAGAGTTCTATTTTTTCCTGAATAGAGTAAAGGAAACGAGCTTTAAAATTTCTTATTGGGATGGCGAGGAAAATTGGGCCACAATATCAGTTAATGGTGAGGCTATTGGTTATGTGTGGCGAAAATACCCTCTAATTTTCCTTGTAACTGAAATGGTTGAGAAATTGACAGAGCTTACTGATGAATTTAACTACGTCATTTTAATCCGAGTTTCAAGTTTGACCTCAAGAGAGTTGGTAGTCCATTCAGAACTATATTTGATTGACAGACTGGGATGTATTAATTATGAAGTTGCAGTATCTGCATCTGATATATGGTTTGATACAATTAATTGACTCTCCCAACTGGCGCGATGATATTCGAAAAAAGTTTAAAATGAAATTGATTGTTTATTTGACGCTATTCCTAACGTCCATATCTTTTAATCTACATCCCTCAATCGAAGGTAAATGGATAGACAAGGACGACGCCAAGAGTGTGCTTATAATTACAAGTAATAGATATATCGATGTCTATTGTCGGGATACAATTTATTCAGGTAAGTACTCTAGAAGCAATTATTCTTGCGACAGTGTATATTGGAAAGATGACAATGTGAAGAAATTAGACTTTATAAAAGTAAGTGATGGGCGATGTTTTGAAATTATTGGACTTACGATGAATAGCCTATCATTAAGGTATACAACTTCTGGTAGATTACTTGTCTTTCGCAAATGGAGTGCTTTCTAAACCAACCTTAATTGGGTTGACTCAATTAAGCCCCCCAACTGGCGCGAGTATGCAGCGAAAGGTATGCGGGTTGAGTACTCGTGACTTTATTTGGTCACGAGTAGCCTTTGCGCTTAGCTCTGCCCGTCATACTCGCGCCAGTTGGAGTAAGTTCTAAAAGCGCAAATGGACTATGTAAAAGCTTTTTTAAAAACCGCAATATTGGAGAACGCTAAGGATGCCGTTAAAAATGAAAAAGATAAGCCCGAGCAGTATAGTTGTAATCATTCTATTTGTGATAGTATTTTCATTTGCATTTATTAAAAAGTGTAATAGGGAAAATCATCCGATTTATACAAAGGGATTATCGCTTGGCATACATACAGGAGTAAGGGGTAACCATATCCTAACTTATAAATTCATAGCCGATGGAAAAGAAACAGAAGGATTCGTTGTGAGCAGTTTTTGTGATAAATGCCCGAACTGTTGCATTACTGGTGACACAGTAATCGTGAGATATGAAAATGGCAACCCCAAAAACAACGATTTGGTAATGAAACTACCTAAGGGTGAAAGCTTTTGGTAGGCAAAAAAACAATCACAAAACTAAATGTCAAATGAAAAGAAAAATCAAAATTTGGTTACTTTCAATTGTATTGATGACCGTTGTGCTTAATTTGGGTATGTATATCGAAATCAAGATCGAACAGTGCCAAGCGAAGAATCTATATGAACAGGTTAAAAATCATGATAAATTATATGTTTACGAAACCTATTTTGGTGTTCTAAATCCAGTTCTTTATGTCAAGGATTTAAAAGATACTGCCGAATTAATTAGTTATTACTCTAAAGTTGAAAAAAATGACACATCTGCTTTCTTTAATTTCGAAATAAAAATGATGCGCACAACTATGTATGAGCCAATGTATGTTAATAGCTATCTAAAAAAAGGCTCAAAAATAGTTCAAATGATTGATTTTGATACCCACTGTTGGGGTTATGTAAAAGGGTATCTTTATAAGCCGACTACTCATCACTATGCGCCTCCCGATAGTCTAATTAAAAAAGAAGAAGCATTCATCGTCAGACATAACCAAGATAAGCGTGTTCAAATGCTGAATAGGATTGCTAAAAAGATAAGTGACTACGGATGGTATTGCAATGATTAGATTAAGGGCGGTGTTGGGTTTGATTGGAAGGTAGTGCATACAACGCAGGGGCCCTTTCAAGAGACCCCGCTGAGACGGGAATGAGTTCAAGCGACACGCTTGATCAGGCGTGATTTTAATATCCATTAAATATTTTGTATTTTAACATTTTATGCGTTCGGAACAGTGATTAAACCAATTAACGCTCGTGGAACCATATACTTTCCATATTACCCTTTATGACCTTGCATTTCTCGGAACGATATTTCTCGGCCTGAATTTTACCCTGCTTTTATGGTTCACCAGGAAAGCAAATCAGTCGGCAAACCGCTTTTTGGCAATAGCATTGGGTATTGTAGTTTTGTGGATAGCCCGGATATTGGCAATTGATATCCGGCTGGCAGACTATGTGCCTTTTTGGAGCCGGCTACCGATGCAATATTCGCTGGCACTTGGTCCGCTCATTTACTTTTATGTGCTTAAAATAACCCGGCCGGAATATAAATTCCGGCAGAGGGATTTGCTGCATTTCAGTCCTTTATTACTTGAACTAGGAGCTCATCTGTTTGAGCTCAAAGCAAGTATAAAAACAGGTGCAGCTAATTATGATACATTGATATTTCACCGATTGAACCCGGCGTTACAATTTCTGGCATTCATTTCGGTCATTATCTACCTATATAAAGGTCACAGGCTAATTGAAAGCTTTTACCATCGGCAAAAGTTTAATGGTGGCGACCGCTACCGGCACGAGTTACGGTGGCTGCATCGCTTATTGATAGGTTTCGGCCTGTTATGGCTATTGTGGATACCCCTTATCACCGTAGATTATTTCCATTACCATTATCAGTTAGGCATAAAGGCTTACTACCCTTTGTATTTCCTTTTATCGGTAATGCTCATCTGGGTATCGGCAAAAGCTTTCTTAAGGCCGGAAGCAGGTGCCCTGGCAGATGGCGCTTCGATACTAAAACCACTACTGCCGGCTGAGTTGAAGCAAAAAGGTATTTGGCTCAAGAAAGTGGTTAAAGAAAACCGCTATTACCAGGATCCGGAGTTGAGCCTGAGTGCACTTGCAGAAAAGCTTGACCTGCATACGCATGAATTATCAAGGATCATCAATACGGTCCTCAAAAAAAGCTTCAATGATTTTATCAATGAATTCCGCGTTCAGGAGGTGGCCCGGAAAATGCAGGACCAAGCTTATGATCATCTTACTTTGTTGGGCATTGCATTTGAATCAGGGTTCAATTCCAAAACCACTTTTAACCGCAATTTCAGGCAACTTACCGGGAAAAGTCCGCTGGAAAATAAAAAAGAACTTAAAAAAAAAGCAACAACTTAAT
>JACXTT010008195.1_pt1 | contig 14543 bp, 9 predicted proteins | sample 9270951 | NCBI WGS metagenome assembly JACXTT01 (sample SAMN15532306, study PRJNA645909) | rock metagenome | isolation source: weathered quartz diorite | place: Puerto Rico | collected 2017-06-21
AATCTAATGTTCGAAACCAGACATTGCACCGATCGTGTGTCTTTCAGAACAAAAGGCGCAACCGACCGCTGATCGTTGGTATCGCGTCCTCGTCGATGACAAAGTTGGCAGCGAGCAGGTCACGCAATTCGTCGGTTCGATTCCTCCAGGCCGCGCGCCCGATCATTTTCACAACTACGAAGAAGTGCTGTTCATCTTGAAAGGAGAAGGCCGCATGTGGGCGGGAGAGACCAACACGCCAATCGGCGTCGGCTCATGCATCTACTTGCCGAAGGGTCAGGTGCATTGTGTCGAGAATACCGGAACCGGTGAGTTGCGATTGTTGGGGGTTTTCTATCCGGCTGGAAGTCCTAGTGTGAGATATGACACCTGACTGACCCAAAGCCTACTTTCGCAGCGATAGCGTCTGATATAGTAGCCCTATGAACACTGATGAATTGCGGGGTGTCGTACACTCCGATCCACAAATCATGGGAGGGACGCCGGTTTTTGTTGGCACGCGCGTTCCGCTTGAAAACTTGATTGACTCCCTTGAGGGCGGCGAATCAGTCGATGATTTTCTAAACGCGTTTCCCACGGTGAAGCGTGAGCAGGTAATTGCCGTTATCGAAGCGGGCAAGCTCAAAATTCTGGAAACAGTTTGAGCGATGCGTGTCCTCGTAGACGAGTGCCTTAATTGGCGAATCTGTCGCGCGCTCGTTGGCCATCATTGCACTTCAGCGCAAAGAATGGGTTGGGCCGGGCTCACCAACGGCGATCTGTTGAGGGCGGCTGAGCAGGAATTCGACGTGCTAATAACCGGCGATCGTAACCTGAGCTTCCAGCAAGACACTTTGAATTTCAACATCGCCGTTATCGTCCTTCACGCGAAGACTACGAAACTTGATGACACGCTGGCTCTAATGGACAAAGTAAGAACGATCCTGGCAACGATAACAAAGGGTGATTGGTTGACGTTTATCTCTGATAAGAGATTAATTCTGCCAAAATCTCCATCGCTTCCCGCACCTCTTCATCGGTGTTGAAGAAATGCGGCGACATCCGCAGGCCGACTCCCGGACGGCAATCGACAAAAACTTTTCTTTCTGCAAGTTGCCTGACCATCGCCGGGCCGTCTTCAACGTAGACCATGACCGATCCGCCGCGCTGATTCACATCCACTGGACTGTTCACCTGCCAACCGCGCTCTAACGCAAACTCAATCATCGATTGCGTGCGACGTTCGGACTCAGCGCGAATGGTCTTCACGCCCACGTCTGAAATGATCTCGAGACCCGGCAACACGGAATAGAGTGCCGGAATGCTCGGCGTGCCTTGCGCGAACCGGCGGACGGAACTGTCGTAACGCATCGGCGGATTGGCGAAATCGAACGGCGCGGAGTGCGCCACCCATCCCGTGAGACGCGGCGCCAATCTCGTTTGCAAATCGGGACGCACGTAAAGATATCCGCAGGCGGGCCCGCCGCACAGCCACTTGATCGTGCCGCCGATCATGAAATCGATTTCCCATTCGCGCGCTTTTAGTTCCATCGCTCCCGCGGACTGATAGACATCGAGTAACACGAGCGCGCCGTGCCGGCGGGCGCGTTCCACAATCGGCTCGACCTCGACTCGATACGAACTGCGAAAGGAAACGTGCGAAAGGGCGACCAACGCAGTTGCGTCATCAATCGCATCCAGAATGCGTTCGGTCGGAATCGCGATGCCGTCATCAGACGAAACGCTTTCCAGGCATGCGCCCATGGGTGTTTGCGCATCGAGGAGGTAGCGCATCGAGGGAAAGTCGAGCGTGCCGGCGACGATCTTGTTGCGCTTGGTAGATGTGAAATCAAAACACGAAAGCACGCTCGAAAGCGCGATCGAAGCGTTGGGCTGAATCTGAACCGAGTTTGCGTCGCCGCCGAGAATCGTTGCGATGTGATCGCCGACCTGGGCAGACATCTCCCACCAACTCGTGGCCCACGCGTCTTCGCTGGTGTGATGTTCCCAGGCGTCGTAATAAGCGCGCATCGAATCGCGCGCCGCGCGCGGCACCGGGCCGAGGCTGTGACTCAACAGGTGAATGCCGGAAGCGAGCGTGGGGAAGAGTTCGCGGCGGCGATTGATCTGGGGATCAGGTTTCATCTTGGAGCGCGATTTGGAGCCCGCATGCTGCGGGCGGTGCGCCGATTTCCTGTCGGCCCTTTCTCTTGGAAGTGTGCGCGCAGGATGCGCGCGACCCGCCTGCAAGATGCAGGCGCTCCGGTTACGCACGAATCTGGGAAAGCATCTGCTCTAACGCCAGTGGATCGTTCTTTAATCCATCCAGCACGCCCGCGGCTTCTTCACCGATTGGTGGGTCGATTGATTCGTCGCGAATATGACGGAGGATTTCACCAGCGACAAATTCTTGCGTCATTTTCGGCACATTCGCGCCCTTGCTCATATCGCTGTCAAAAGTGGTCGGCATCACGGTCATCACGTGCACGCCTTTGTCTGACAAGTAAGCTCGCAAAGCCTGGCCGAGCGACAACAGTGCGGCTTTGCTCGCGCAATACGTGCCGACGATTGGCAGATTAATTTTCGCGAACGCGGTGGCGACGTTCACGATCATTCCTGCTCCACGTTCGATCATCGCCGGCGCCAGCGCGCGCGTCATGCACAACGCGCCAAAGTAATTCACATTCATCTCTTCAATCGCCGCGGACAAATCCATCGACACTGGATCACCGTAACCGGCGACGCCTGCGTTGTTAACAAGAACGTCGATCGCGCCGAGCTCCGCCGCAGCGGCCACATCTTCATTGTTGGTCACATCCAAGTGAATCGGTCTCACCGGCGCGCCGACCGCGGCGGCATCTCGTTTCAACGCTTCAGCGTCTTCTGACTTTCGTGTTCCCGCGAACACCTCGCTCGCGCCCGCGTCAGCAAAAGCAAATGCCAGCGTGCGGCCGAGGCCGCGACTTGCGCCGGTGATCAGAACTCTTTTGCCGTCGATGTTCATTTGTCTACGCCGTTTTGTTCTTCCCCATCCATCGCGAAACGACATACAGCGCTGCGCCGAATATCGCCCAAAGGATCGCCAACTCCAGGCTGGTCAGCGAATGCTGCACGATCCGATCACGTAAACTCTGTGTGCGGAGCGTGTCGATGTCCTGAATGATTTGTACGGCAATCATGCTGCCCATAGCGATGACTGAGAGCACCGCGCTCGCGAACAGAATCGGTCGTGGTATCCCGACGGTGATTTCGTCATACAACTCCCGGTTCAGATAGGGCAGCAACAGAAAGGCAAGACCATGAAGGAAGTAGAGAATGATGAGAGCAAAGACGGCGATGTTCAGAGCCAGCGATAGCTGCCTGCTCAGCAGGAGCACTACACAAGCAATCAGGGTCAGAGTCAGGCCGCGAATTGGCGTTGCGGTGCGCGGATTGATTGCCGCCACCCACTGCGGCGCCAGGCGATCCTTTGCAAACATCAGTGCCAGCCGCGAAGGCACGAGCATGGTGCCATTCAGCGCGCTCATGATCGCCATGATCGCTCCGAACGTGATGAAAGCTGTCGCGCCGGCCGGTAAGTAAACCGACGCCACTTCGGCCATCGGTGCGCTGCTCGCTTGCAGGCGTGCGCCGGGCAAGACGCCAAACGAAACAACCGCCATCAGCACATAGATGAACGCGGTAAGGCTGATCCCTTTGAGCAGGATCATCGGCAAGCGCTTCGTTGAATCTTTCACTTCACCTGCGGTTTGCGCCAGGGATTCAAAACCGGCGTAAGCAAAGAAAATTGGAATCATGCTCGCGGCGAAACCCTTGAAGCCATGCGCCACAAACGGCGAATAGTTTGCCGACCGAATCGCAAACAGACCCGGCACCACCAGGACCAGAATCGCCAGGACCTTGAGAGCCGACATCGCTACTTGCATGCGCCCAAACCACCGCACGCCCGCGACGTGCACCCCATAAAAGAAAAGCAAACTTGCGATGGCGATCGCCAAATGGAACCGTTCGCCCCCGCCGACGAGGGACGTGAGATAACCCGCAAGCGCATCAGAAAGATAAGCACCAGCTCCCACGTACGAAATGATTTTCAGCCACGTGCCGATGTAAGCGATGCGAAATCCGCCGAAGGTGCGCGAGATGTGCAGATACTCGCCGCCGGGTTCTCGGCCCAAAGGCGTCGAGAGATACGCAGCGTACGGAATTGAAGTCGCGAGAATCGCCGGCATCAAGACGGCATAGCCAAGAATTACACTCGGGCCCGTAAGCTTCCACGCGTCGCCGGTGACTTTGAATATTCCGGCACCAATCAGAATTCCGATCAGCGCGGCGTACGATTCAACGGTGCCGAGATCTCGACGCAAGCGAGATACAACATCAGCAGATTGGGTCGACTGAGCCATTAGCGATTCATCAATTCATTGGAAGGCAGTTTTGGATTGAGAACCTTCTCGGCCGTCGCGACGCCGGCAACCGGCAGCTTAGTCGCATCGATCAATCCAAGCTGCGCCAGCACCGAAGCCTGATCCCAGTAGATGTGCTCGTGCGCGAGTTTGCCTTCGCGGAAATACACGACGACGATCAGCGGCACCTTCACGTGTTTGTTCGTTGGCGCAACGCCGGGTAACATCCAATCCATCTTGATCGTGTGCGTGAATTCAAAAACCATTTCATCTACCACGCGATCGACGCCAATCGTGCGCGACACCGGCGTCATCGAAGTATCCGGCGGCATCTGTGGAATGAATCTCTTTGAGTAGAACTGGCGCAGTTGATCGTGACCGACGCCGCCGGTCATCACCGGCACATGATTCACGTACGCGTCGGCAACCATCGTCTTGAGGGTGTTTTCTGTGTCGCGCGTCGCGAATTCATATTTGACGTGTTCATCCCAGCGATCGGAAAGAACCTTTTGCGCATTCGCGAATCCTTCACCCGCCAAATTGCGGACAAAGAATTCGAGTGAACGAAGGTGCGCGAGTTCTGCCGCTTGCGCGTCGTAATGTTCACCACCCACGCGACTGAACGCATGATCTTGATCAGGATAATCATGAATCGTGACCAGCGGATTTGAATCGAGCGTCGCGTGAATCTGCTGCTGCGCTTCCGGTGGACAGAACTTGTCCTTGCCGGCGACGTGCAGCATCAAAGGCGCGGAAAGGTTGCCCTCTTCGTCCAAAGCCTTCTCGATCCCCACTCCGTAATAACCGACCGCGCAGTCCGGTTTGAATCTAACCGACAATAACCACGCGAGTTTGCCGCCCAAACAAAACCCAACCGCGCCCACGCGGCCATTACAGGCTGGATGTTTACGCAGAAAATCCAGCGCGGCGGCGGAATCTTCTATTGCTTTGGTTTCATCAAGGCCTTGATACAACTGAAAAGCTTTTTGCCATTCAGCTTCGGTCTTGTCCGTCATGTTGACGCCGCGTTCCTGCCGCCAAAACAAATCCGGACAGATCGCCACAAAGCCACGCGCCGCATACCAGTCGCAGGTGTCGCGCATGAATTGATTTACGCCAAAGATTTCCTGGAGCACGACGATGCCGGGACCGTAGCCGCTCGCCGGCATAGCGATGTAGGAATCGAACTCGCCGCCGTCGAAAGATTTGATTGTGGGCATGATGGTTCTCCGCGCGAAGGGTTATACGCGAAGTGAAGAGAATTGGCTACTGCTTTCGCAACCAATCTTTTCCCGACGGACACAAGTCAACGAAGTTGCAAATACGACAATGGGTGGCGGGCTCTGGCGGAAACTGATCGGCGTCTAGTGTGCCGTCGAGAATCGCTATCTGCTTCATCGCATCATCAATCGTGTGGGCGCAAACCGTTGGCTCCAGCAGCGCCGCGTCTAAACTGATTTCCAAATTGGGATCGAGAAAGTGCAGCGTGGCCCGTAGCGAATTGATCTTCACTGAGTCTGATGCAAACAGTTCACTTAACGCGAGCACGTATGCTTGCATCTGCAAATGATAATCGTGCGCCGTTCTTTGAACTTGATCCACGATTGACGGTGACCGATCGATTTCAACTTCTGCAGCGATCACAGTCTCGGAGACAGATTCAAAATCGAAAGTCGCTTGTCCCTTTCGGCTCGCAACTCGTGCTTGGGTTGATGTCGCCTGCGCGGTTGCCACGGCGCGGGTGGCTTGCTTGCCCGATGGTTTCGCCGACGGAGAAAATCGGTTGGTTTTGAAGTCGATGATTTCAACGTCGACTCCTCCGCCATCAGCCGCGGGCGTAATCAGAAGCTTGTCGATCGTGCCGGTGAGAATTCCGAGCGGCCGACGCAGACGAAAGCGCAACTCACTCCAAAGACCGGGCGTAGAGCGGGGATTGTGAATCGTGGTTTGCGAAGCTGAAGTCAGCTCTCCGGAATCGACAGACGCTTGCGCCGCGAGTGTTCTCCGATGGACATCGCTCTTCAAATAGTTCTGCGCCAGTGGTAACAACGCGCGCACCGCTTCGGCTCGATTGATATCGAACTCGCGGCCGGCTAATTCGGATTGCCGCTGCGAAGTGACTTCATCAAAGCTCGCGGCCAAACGCACTTCCGGCTCATCGCCTTCTCGGAATGTTTCGCAGAAGCGGTGAATGACTGCGCCTTTCAGCGTCGCGTTTAGATTCGCGGGCGGCTCAGGCGCTTCCGCTTCGTTCCAGACGTTGCGCTCGTCCTTGCCCGGCGTGCGCAGCATCCGCTCGAAATAATATTGCCGTGCGCATCTCTGGAAGTTGATGAGCTGCGTCACGCTGAAGCGACGCATTCCTGCTCCCAACTCAGGTCGTATCGGCTGAAGCATAGGGAAGCTCTCTGTCAGCGGGCGCGTGGGATCGATTGATGACGCGACTGGTTCCGCCGACTGGTCTAACTGATCGAAAACGATCGGTTCACGATTGATCGCGAGTTGAATCTGCACGCCATCGCCATAGTCCACGACGCCGCTTTCTGGATGCGCATCGAGATCCAGTGCCTGCCAAATCCACGCGAGCCACTTCTCGCTTTCAGTCTTTGTTAGGTTCTCCAACTCCCTTTGCGGCACCGCGCCGGAAAGAATCAGACGGTCTTCGGCTCGCGTCGCGGCGACGTAGAACAGCCGCATGCTTTCAAACTCTTCACGCAAACGGTTACGTTTGTTCAATTCGTTAAAGAGCGCGCCGCGAACGCCCTGGCCGCGACCGTCCGGCACGCGCACCGTCAAGCCTCTGTGACGATCAAGAATGAACGAACTGTTCCGCTGGAATGCTTCGCGATGCAAATCGGGAACGAGCACCACCGGGAACTCGAGACCCTTAGCTTGATGAATCGTCATCAGCCGCACCACATTCGCCGTCTCGTCCATCTGGCCTTCGCCTTCGCGACCGCCGATCGCCTCGAACTCTTCAACGTAGTGAACGAAATCGCGAATCAGAAATCCGATCTTCTCAAACTGTTCCGCCAGCCGAAAGAGCTTTTCCACGTTGGCGATCCGCTGCGCGCCGTCAAAGTCTGCGGCGATCACGGTCATGAATTCAGAAGAATTCACGGCGTGCCGCAGAAGGTCCGCGATCCCGTATCGATTGCGCCGCGCCAACAAAGACTCGAGCCACGCATAAGCGCGATCCAGCGCGTGGCGCTCTGACGCTTCGATGAAACGAATCTCGCGCTGGGTCCGCAGCGCCCGAAGTAAATTCCGTCGGCGAAGATGCGTTGACTCTGCTTCGTCGTCTTTAGCCGGAGCGCATCGCAACGCCAACAGCGCATTATCCGAGATTCCACACAGCGGCGAACGAAGCACTGCGGCCAGCGATAACTCGTCAGTGTTGTTGTCGAGGAACCGTAGCAGTTGCACGAGGTCAGTGATCTCTTCGCGTTGATAAAAGCCCTTGCCCTGCACGGTCAGATAAGGAATGCCCGCCCGACGCAGCGCGCTCTCGTAGGTCCAGAGGCCGGTGAAAGCACGCAACAGGATCGCGATGTCTTTGTATTCGTGGCCTAACCCAACCAGCGCTTGAATCCGAGCGGCGATCTGTTCCGCGTCACGTTCATGCGCGAGCAGGTTCGTGCGCGTGTAGGACTCGCCCGACTGATCGGGCAAAACACCGAGCAGCAACTCAACGTGTGGCGGATCAGTTTCCGCTTCACGCAGCGGAACGCTGGGCTCGTGTCCCACAAAACCAAGTTCGCCCAAACTGACTTGGTCGACATCAGCGCGTGGGCGAAAGATTCTCGCAAACAGAAAGTTGAAAGCCTCGATCAGCGGTTTCTGGCTGCGGAAATTCAGCGGCAGCGGTTGCGATTTGCCTCCCGCTTTTTCGATCGCCGCGGTCATTTCAGCAAAAACGTCCACGTCGGCGCCGCGAAATCCGTAAACCGATTGTTTGCGATCGCCGACGATGAACAGGTTCGTCCCACGAACCAGACCAAGCTTCATCATCAAATCGCGCTGCAAGCCATTCGTGTCCTGAAACTCATCGACGAGAAAGAATTTGTAGCGTTCAGAGACTCGCGTGAGCACTTCCGGCCGTTCAAGCAAGCGCAGCGCTCGCAGTTGCAGATCATCAAAGTCGAGAACTGCTAACCGCTGCTTCTCGGCATCCAACCGGCGTTCGACTTCGCGCAGCAGCTTTAGCACTGCCAAAGAATATTCCTTCGCCAGGAGATCAAAGCCGATCGCCGGTACGCGGCCCTTAAGGCAATCATTGCCCTTCGGATCTTCACCGAACAGCAGGGCATCGATCCGGTCGATTACGGGATGGACATTCTTCGCCGGGCGCGCTGACCAAAGATCCTCGATGGCCTGGGTATAAGCAGCGATGGTTTTTTCGTTTGGCGGTTGGTCTAAAAGTCCCCGGAGCATCGGCCACGCGTCGAGGGCCTTGGCGCGTTTGTCAGCGGCGGCTTTGCTCAACCGCACCGAGAAGAAATCAGCCATCGTCGCGTCGAGCTGCTTCAGCGCGGTATCGTACTCAGCTCGCGAGGCATGACTGGCCGCGGTCAGCTTCTCGATCTTCGCGAGCGCCAAACCTTCACCGCGATATTTCAAAAACAATTCGATAAGCGATGAAGCCAGAGCGGCGCGCCCGGTGCCTTCGGCAAACCGAATAATAGTTTCGCCACCATGATGAATCGCGTCGGCAACGGTTTCCTCGACCACAGTTTCCAGCAGCATCGCCGCCTGATGTTCGTCGAGCAAAACGAACTGCGGATCGATGTCGGCTTCAACCGGAAACTCGCGCAGCAAGCGCGAGCAGAAACCGTGGATTGTGGTAATGATCGCGCCTTCGAGGGTGCGCTTGTGTCGCAGCCACGCTTGCCGCTCACTGCCTGATGAAGTGCGCAGCAACCCATCGATGCGTTCGCGCACTCGCTGGCGCATTTCATTCGCGGCGCGATTGGTGAAAGTGATAGCGACAATGTTCTCGACTGAAACTTTTTTTGTACGGAGGATTTCGAGGTAGCGCTCGACGAGGACAAAAGTTTTCCCGGCACCGGGGCCCGCAGTCACGGACACATGGCGATCGAGCGTGTGCGCCGCGGCGGCTTGTTCGGGTTTGAGTTGGCGCGGATGTGATGGCTCAGTGTGCATTGCAAGAGAGATTCATGATACGCAAGTCTCCCGGTTTCGACCATTTGGGCCGCAGCTCCGTCGGAGCGAAATATTTGTAGAAGCGCGACGCCCCCAAAAAGGAAAGCTCCGTAGTAGCGACATGAAATCCAATCATGTCGCTCCTCCGGAGCTATTAACGGCTTTGCTCCCGTTGGTACAAATATCCCGTCCCTACGGGACTCAAACCCAAACCCAAAACCTCATTCACCCGGCGCGTTCTGTGCCTGCTCGGCGGGAGCCTTTGGATCGTAAGGAGTGTTGATGAACTTCTTCGCGACGGCCTGAGCGTTATCGTAATTACTACCGGCCTGCACGGCCTTCTGATATTCGTTGACGGCCTTCGCGCGATCGCCCTTGGCATCGTACGCGTTCCCGCGTTTGATGCGCGCCCAGGTATCGATCCATGCCGGCTTGTTGTTGCTGCTGTCGAGGGCCGCCTGGAAATTGTCCAGCGCGAGCTGCCAATTCTTTTGTTCGAAATACACCAGCCCGAGGTTGTAATAGATCCAGGCGTTGTTGCGATCGAGCTTCAGCGCGGCTTCGAGTTGTTGCTGAGCTTCGGCGTATTGGCCTTCCTTGAAAAGTTCAATGCCGCGGCGTGCGACGATCGAGATCTTCAGATCATCAGACATGCGCAGGATCTTTTCATTCGGATCGACTTCCGCACTGATGGGTTGACCGGCGGATTCGAAATCGAAATCTTCGCTCTTGCCGTCGAGGTAAACCGTCTTGGTTTGCGAATCGTTCCCCTCGGAATGCAGTGTCACTTCGACAGGCATGTGCAAGTTCTCGAACGTCTGTCGGACGGTGCCGCGAGTCCGGAACTTGCCTGCGCGCGTGCGAATGATCTGATAGTCAACGCTAAATTCCGGAACGCCCGTGCCTTCGACCCATTGAGCGAAGAAGTAACGCATGTTTCGTCCGGCGACCTGCGTCGTCAGTCTTTCGAAATCATCGATCGACGCGCTCTTATTGCGATATTGATCAAGGTACTTGCGCAGGAGTTCGTTGAATTTCTCTTTGCCCAACGTCTCGCGCAACATGCGAAAGACCATCGCACCTTTGTAATAAACGATCGACTGATAGGCCGCCGACTGATCGTCTAAGGCCGAGGGCGCGCGCACGATCGATGAAGTCTGCTCGAAAGTCAGCGCGCGTTCCTGCTCTTCGCGCTGGGCGGAATCAAGCTGTCCACCGGACAACGTCGATTCTCGCAGGGCGAACGCACTCCACTCGGCCAGGCCTTGCGAAACCCAGGCATCATCGAACGATTTCAAACCGATGGTTTGTCCCCACCATTGGTATGCGACTTCGCGCTGCATGCGCTCGTCAGAAGCGCCACGCGGGTTGTCGAAAAACTTGGATGCGAGGAACAACATACCCGGGCCTGAGTAGGCATCCATTGTTTCATCATCGGTCTGCGCAATGATGAAGCGATTGCCGAACGCGGGCGCGCCATATTCCTTCGTATAGAACTCCAGCGCGTGTCCCATCAACTCGCCGAAACTCGAGATGCGACCTTCGCTGCCCGGCTTGACGAAAAACTGCAACTCATATTTACCGAGCCGCAGCGTCTTTGCGACATAAGTACCTGCGACGAAATTACCGATCAGGAGCGGCTGCTTGTTCACAAACCGAAATCGAGTGGTGCCGTTCTTCGTGTCGACTTGCGGATTGACTGGTTCGTCGCTAGTCCCGCCGACCTGCATTCCAGTGGGAACGATGATGGTGATGTCGGCGGTAGCGCGGTCTGCCGCGTAGTCATGGAAAGGAAACCAGCGCGACGCATACATCAAGTAAGAGCCTTCGGTGCCAACGTAAGCTAGTCGCTTCGACGCTAACGGACCACCTTCCGGCGAAGTCAGCGCGCCGCCCCAACGAATACGAATTGTGACCGGCTGATTCGCAGGGACTACTTCTCCCAGATCGATTCTCACATTCGGGCCCAACGTGCCCGCACCGACCGCATCCTGCACAAAGCCGGTCAATGTCTTGCCGCCCTTCTCGACGCCATCGACGTGCAACGATCCGTTCAATTCGAACACCACCGAGCGCGTTGCCTCCTGAGGCACGAGGGTGACGTCCGCGCCCGCGCGCAACGTGTGCTCATCGGGATTCAATTGTGCTTCGATACGATAGTTAGTGATGTCGTAACGCGAGCCGGCCGCCGGTTGTTGCGCCGCAGCCGCCGTTGCGAGAGCCAAAATCAGAAGCGCAATAGCTGTAAAGCTAAAGGAGAGTCTTGTAATGAACATACCTGTTGTCTGAAGAGCGAGCATTATAGTTGTACGTAACGGTTAACAGCCAACTTCTGAGGCAATTTGCGGCTTTTGATCCGCTTGAAGCTGGCTCGCGCATTTTGCACCGGCCTCACAGCCGGAACCCGCGCCACCTTCAAGCCAACCCTCTGGAGCAACCTTGGGCACGGTCTTGGATGGCGGCGACGGCGGCGCGGTTGCCGCGAAGCACACGATTGGAGGCAGGTTCGAGTCTTTCGACCGCTCACGCTCGACGCGACGACTTCCGGTTTGGTTTAAAGGCAGGATGCCGATGAACCGGACGCAAGATAACCGCTCTACGAAACAGAAACACCCGCAAGCTCATCGAGTCTGGCGGGTGTTTTCCTATCTTCTGCGATTCTCTCTACTGCGGTGATGGCGTCGGACTCGCACTTGCCGCGCTACTCGGTCCGATTTTGTCATCGAGTCCGTCCAGTGTCCCATTTACTTTCTTGTAAACAGTTTCGATCACCGAGCGCCGCGCCGGATCGGGAGGCCCACTGACATAGCTCTTGATGTAGTAGAGCAACGCTTGATCGTGCTTGCCATTTGCCTCCAGCGCCGCCCCAAGATGCCACATCGATGAGCGCCACAGCGGCGTGCCTTCCGTTGCCGCAACCACAGCGCGGCGCAAACGAGTTACGGCTTCGGCGGGCTTATCCATATTAAAGAGCGCGAGCCCCGCGAGATCTTCAATTCGCGCCCGCAACAATCCCGACAGAGCGGACCGCGGCGCGGTCGGCACATCCGGCGTCGTGCCTTGCGCCAACGCGCGCGCACGCAGTTCACTAATCTCGGCAGGCTGCACAGCCACCGTCGCCGCGGGAACATTCAGCGCGGCTTCAACTCCGCTGCCGGATTGATCCATCAGATCGACGACGGTCGAGAGCGCGACGCCTTTCTTCACAAATTTTTCGGCAACATAAATTTGCCGATAAGTCTTCATGGCATCGTCACCTTTAGTTAATGCTTGCGCGGCGGCGATGAGATCGTCTTCATTCGGTGACGATTGATCGAGCACGGCATGCAAAGCCATCAGCCCCTTCAGCATTTGCGCATTCGCGTCTGTATCAGCGGCGGCACTTTGAAAAATTGCGGCGCGTCGCTCGGGCGCCAGCAATTCAGTAAAGCTTCCCGCATGCGCAGTCATGCGACCGGCCAATTTGGTTTCCACCTCGCCGTTCTTAAAAGTGAAGGTGTTCGCCAACTCTTGCGCGGCCTCCTCATACAAACCCATCGATGCCAGCACTGTCGCTACTTCATAGTCGAGCGTGGGGAACCGGCTGAATTGACGGACATATCGCAAGGCGCGCTCAGCTTCAATGGGATGCTTATCCGCCAATAGCGCCCGCGCGAAAGCCACCTCGGCCCACGAATAGCGCGGCTCGATTGCGATTGCGCGTTGAGCCAACTCCAAACCGCGGGGCGTGTTGGCGTGGGCCAGATACCAATACGCAGCGCCGACCAACAGTGGCAGATTCTTCGACTGATCCTGATCGGCAAGGGCTTTCTCCATCTCGGCGTCGGCTTCTTCCTGCTTGCCCAGATCGAGCAATGCAATCACCACTCCCGCGCACGCCGACTTGTTTTTGGGATCGGCCACGAGTTGTTCGCGATAGAGCGCCAAAGCCTCTTCGGCTTTACCACTTGCGCGTTTCAGGTCGGCGAGCGCAATCCGCGCCGGAGTTGATTTCGGATCGAGCGACAGCGCTCGGGCGTACTCCTCGGCAGCTTCATCCAATCGGAGATCGATGTGGCGCGCAGCGCCCAACGCTTGATGCGCAGCGGCCGACTCAGGCGCGATCTGAATGGCCGCGTCAGCGAGGCGGGCGGCTTCGCTCGCATTTTCGATGTTGACGTAAAACTCTGCCAGCGCGAGCAGCCTCTTTGCGTTTCCCCTCGCCAATGTCTCTTCCTGATGAGCTACTTCATTAGCCACCGCACGTTGTCCTCGGAAGAACAAGTTCAGCGGGATGCGGGCAATTACCTCGGTGAACAAACGGTCGTTCATATCGACGGGCGCTTCGGCGAGCGCCAAACGAAATTGTTCCAGGCCGCCACTGACGTCGCCGGCTTGCATCTTCTGATCTCCCACTATCGCATACGCCGTCACAATCAATTCTTTGGCCCGGGCCACGGCCACCGAAGTTGGATGCGCAGCGATGAACGCTTTCAATATTTCCACGCGCTCGCGGGCCGGTTTCGTGAGCACTAACTCGACTTCTTCCAGCTCATCTTCAGGATTGGCAGGCGAAGGCGACCCCGACGGTTTGCCGGTGGTAGTTCGCGACGGACGGGCATTTGTCGCGACTCTTTCCGTCGGCTTGGGTGTTGGGGTCGGCGAGCTTTCGCCGGCGGGGGTCTCAACTGTCGTGACCGTTGCGACCGCGGCAGGTGATGGGGTTTCGCTCGGCTCGGGCGACGCGATCGGGGATTCAGTCGGTTTAGCGATTGGAGTCGCAGTTGGCTGCGCTTCAGGCGTTGGACTCTTGCTCGGTTCCGGCGATGGTTTCTCTGTCGGCGTTGCCGAAGGCGTGGCTTCGGGTGTCGGCGCCGCGGTGGTCGCCGGCGTCGATTCCGGTGTCGGCGTTGGTTCCGGATTCGCGCTTGGTTCAGCAACCGGAGTCTGCACGGTGCGCGGTCGCTGCTGCTGGGCAATCTGAACTTCGTCGCCCTTTGAATCGAGCGCGACAAAATC
>JACXTT010008196.1_pt1 | contig 14543 bp, 11 predicted proteins | sample 9270951 | NCBI WGS metagenome assembly JACXTT01 (sample SAMN15532306, study PRJNA645909) | rock metagenome | isolation source: weathered quartz diorite | place: Puerto Rico | collected 2017-06-21
GCGGCGGTACTTCCCGCCCCACGGGGGTCTTGGGGTGCCCGGGGGGAGGGGTTGACTTCCCCCGGAAATGGGGAAATTACGGCACCGGATGGAAGGCGGGGCGCTTGGGGTCGGGGGGGGGGGCGGGGGCGCTGGCGGCCTGCGACGGCCGGCGCGGGCCGTCCCGCCCGCCGGCCGGGCCCCCCCCCAAACCGGCGGCCAAGTCGCCGCGCCCCGTCCACGTCGCGCGCCCGAGCTGGCCGTCCCGCGTCGACGAGCGCGCCGCGGCGCTGTTGCCTCGCGCGGCGCAAGACGAGCTGGTGAGCTCGCCGGTGCCGGTGCTCGTGCCGAGTGACGCGCAGCTGCTCGGCGAAGCGATCGTCACCACCGGCGAGCACTGGTACGCGCTGTCGACCAAGTCGGGCGGCGCGACCGTGTCGATTCACGGCACGCGCCTCGCGCACGAGTACCGCGACATTCCGCCCATGCAAGGTGCGGCGCGCGTGCGCGGTCAAGCGGCGTTCGTCACGCAAAACGAAGGCGTGTGGAGCGCGTCGTGGCAGGAGAACGGCGTGGCGTATGCGATCGACGTCGAGTGCCGCGACCGCGCCGACGCGCGCTGTCGGGACGAGCGCTGGCTCATCGCGCTCGCCGAGAAGCTGGTCTACGTCGGCGGCGAAAGGCGCACGCCGTGAGCGCGCCACGCACGCTGGCGCTGGCGCTCGGACTGGTGGTGCTCGGGCTCGCGACGGCCGCGCGCGCCGACGATTTCACGTTCTTGCCGCCGGGCGATCTCGCGGCCGGCTCGGGGCAGGGGCGCGTCGATCAAACCGTGTACGCGCCCGACATTCGCTTTCCGATCGAACAGGGCGCCGCGTTCGCCAACTCGCAAGTTTGGGGCCACGGTGGCAACAGCGGTCCCGGCGGCAGCCAGTGCGACAAAGAGAACTTCAGCTACCCGTGGCGCGACAACTTCTGCGAGACGCGCAGCTGGAACATGCCGCTGTGCCCGGCGGGCCAAGGCCACCAGGGGCAAGACGTGCGCGCCGCCGACTGCGTGAAGCTCAAGCATTGGGCGGCGGCGGTCACCGACGGGACCATCACGTCGATTGGCAGTTACACGGTGTATCTCACTGACGCGAACGGAACGCGCTTCGACTACTTGCACATGGAAAACGTGCAGGTGAAAGTCGGACAGAAGGTGAAGCGCGGCGATCACGTCGGCATGGTGTCCAACAACTTCGGCACCAGCAGCACGACGGTGCATTTGCACTTCAACATCCAGCAGAACGTGAAGAACGTCGGTGTGGTGTTCGTGCCGCCGTACCTGTCGCTGGTGAAAGCCTACAAGGCGACGCTCGAGCAACCGGCGCGCGGCGCGATCGAGAGCGTGGGCTGCAACGGGCTGCGCGGCTGGGCGTTCGACGGCGATCAGCCGGACGTGGCGGTGGCGGTGCGCATTGGCGTAGACGGCGCGATGCCGGCGGCAGACGCGACGCTCACGGCGGGCGATGCGCGCATGGATCTGTGCAACTCGCTGGGGTCATGTGGGCACGGGTTCGCGGTGCCGGCGCCGCTCAGCTTGTTCGACGGCAAACAGCACAGCGTGCATTTCTATGCGGTAGATACGCAGAAGGGCACCAGCAGTGAAATGCTCGAGAGCCCGCAAACGCTGCATTGCGGCCCGATCACGCCGAGCGGCGCGCGTCGGGCGGTGAGCGCCGGCGTGGCCAAGGCGTGGGGATTCACGGCGTTTTGGGATCAGCTCCCGGCGGGCGGCGCCGCGTTGCCGGCGGGGGAGGCGTTCGACGTGCCGGAAATTCTCGCGGATCCGGCCGATGCCGCGACGTGGTGGGTGGTCGACGGTGGCGCGCGCCGCAAGCTCGCGAAGAGCGACGCGGCCGGTTGGCATCTCGCGGCCGACGCGGCCAGCCTTCCCGGCGCCGACTTCGACACCATCGCGGTGGGCGCGCCGATGCCGGCGCGCGCCGAGCTGGTGAGCGTCGGCGGGGCGCAATACCTGCTCGACGTGGCGAGCCCGGCGCCGCCCGCACCCGGCGCCGGCCCGGCCGGCGAGGATCCCGGCACGACCGCGCGCGGCTCGTGCGCTGCCGGTCCCGGCAGCCCGGACGACCGCGCTGCGTGGTTGACCATCGCAACGTGCATGGCGATAGCGCTTCGCCGCCGTGGCCGCCGCTGAGGTGCGCCGAAACGGCGACGAGCGGAGGTCGTCGTGTTCACGGAACAGCAGGAGGACACGATCCGCATCATCAGCGCGCGTCGTGCCACGGCTCGCGAAGCAAAACTCTACCGGCAGTACGCGGAGCAGCACCCATGACGGAAATTCCTGAGCTCACGGAGGAACAGCTTGCGCGGGCCATCCCCGCGCGTGTCCGAAAGCGACTCATTGCGGGCACAATCGAATCTGGTGCCGATGTCGTGATGCTTCGACGATTTGTGGGGCTGTCACAAAGCCAGTTCGCACGTGCAATGGGTATCAGCGTGCACACCCTGAGAAACTGGGAGCAGGGCCGCCGACATCCTGATGGGCCGGCGATCGCGCTGCTTCGTATCGCCGCAAAGCATCCGAAGATCATTCGTGAAAATGTCGAGACCGCGGCGTAGCGCTGCCCAGCAGAGCGCTGGAGCAGTCCGGGCGGGCGCGCCTGGCCTCTCTTCCACGAGCGGCGGTGTCGATGGTCGTCGCGCCGTCGTGAACGCCCGCCCTACTGCTCAGCGCTAGGTCGTTGGGAACCCGGTTCGCCCAACGAGCAATTGAGTGTGAGTTGGATGGAGTCGCTACCTGGTTAACAGATAATCGTGTTGAACAGCCTTGTCAGTGGGACCGGCTCCCGCGCCACGAACCTGTGGCAAAGGACTTGATCGACGGACCTGCAGAGGGAGATAAAACGTGCCCCGCTGCCGACCGGCCGCTCAGGCGGAACGCGCGCGCGCCAAGTCACGCGTCGGCGTCGCGGGTGGGGCGGCTGCTGATGGCGCGCGGGAAACCGCTGGCGCGGCGCGTCGGGTCGACCGCCACGAGCTTGCGCTCGGCGCTGAGGCCGCGGAGCGTGGCCCGAAAACGCGCCACCTTCACGTTCGCCGCCAGACCCGGCTTGGGATCGAGCGCCTGCCACAGCGACTCGAGCATCACCATCTGCCCAGGGCGCGCGTTGGTCTGCAGGCGCGCCGCGAGGTTGACGGTGGTGCCGAACAAGTCGAGCCGCCCGTTGGCGCGCACCATCAGACACGGCCCTTCGCACACGCCGATTTTCACCGCGAAGGCGTCGATGCCGTGCTCGATGCCCTCTTCCTCGGCGCGCCGCACCATCGCCGCCGCCGCTTCGACCGCCGCGGCCGGCGTGCGAAAGCTCGCCATCACCGCGTCGCCCATCGTCTTGAGCACCGCGCCGTGGTGCTCGTCGATGATGGTGGCCAGATCGCGGAAGTGCTGCTGCACGATCGCGAAGGCGCGCGCGTCGCCGAGCCGTTCGTAGAGCGCGGTCGATCCGGTCAAGTCGCTGAACAGCACCGTCAGCGAGCCGATCGCCACCTGGTCGCCCGCGGCCGGCGCCTCGGTCGCGAACAGATCCAAGAACTCCGGCATGGTGAGCATCACGCTGCCGCGCACGATCTCCGCGTCCCAGCCGGCGCGCTCCAGCAGCACCGCCGCCGGCCGCTCGCCGCGGTGATCGATGGCGATGACGTCGCTCGGGCCGTCGGCCGCCACCACGCGCGCGCTCGGTTTGCCCGCGCCGATGCTGAGCTCGAGCCGCCGCGGCGCGCGCCCGCTCACCATCACCCCGCGCGTCGCGTCGCGCCCGAGCAGGCGCAGGGCCAGCTCGCCGCGCGGCAAGGTGCAGGCGATTTCGCGCGTGCCGGGTTGGCTGGCGAGCAGCGCGAATACGTGCGGCCGAAACCACGGCGAGCCGCCGCAATACACCGACGCGTCGACGCGCCGCACCGTGGCGCTCACTTGGAACGCCGCCTCGACGTTGTGCGCGAAGTCGACGTCGAACGCGATGTTGCAGTCCTCGCAATGCACGCGCCGGCTGACGCGCTCCAGCGCCGGCGCCTGCCCCGCGCTCACGCGACACCGCGGGCAATTGAGCTGCCACACCAGGTCGAACAGCCCCGCGCGGCACGCCTGCAAGAACGCGCGCAGCGTCTCGCGGCGGTCTTCGCCCCACGCGGCCGCGAGATCGAACGGCCGGATCAGCGCCAGCTCGTCGTCGGGGCGGCTCTGCACCAGCGCGCACATGCGCGCGCGCACATGCGCCGGTACGCCCAGATCTTCGAGCCGTGCCTTGGCGCGCCGAAAGCCGTCTTCGAACACCGGCGGCGTCGGCCCCGACAGCTCGCGCGCCACCGAACGGTCCAGGAGGAGCTGCCGCGCGCGCAACGACGGCGGCGGATCTTCCTTGTCGCCCTCGCCCGCCTTCGGGGGGGGGCCGGGCACGGGGCTCGCCGTGGTCGGCGGCGCCGCCATCAGCGCCGCGAGCGACGCGAGGTAGCGCGGCAAGAGCAGCTTGAAGCGCAGCCACCACAACAGCGCGAAGATCTTGCCGACGAAGTCTTCCGACGCCGCATACGCCTGCGCCGATACGTACGCCCCGTCGGCGCGTTGCTCGATGTCGAAGCGGTAGCCGGCGCGCGGGATCGCGCCCGTCAAGAAGCGCCGCTCGCCCCACATCGCGCAGCCTTCGATCCATTCGCCGACTTCGAGCCAGCGCAGAAAAATGCGCGCCACGCTCGCTTGCCCGATGCGCGCGCGCAGTCCCGGCACGAGCTCCTTGTAGTGGTAGCGCGACGGCGGCAACCCGAGCGCGCGGTCCCAACGGTTGGTGTCGCTCAAGATCGCCCACACCACCGCGGCCGAGCCGGGCAGGGTGCGCGCGCAGCGGGTCACGTACACGCGCTCGCCGGGGCCGGGCTCGAGCGTGAGCGGCGCGGCCAGCATCGCCACCGCGCGCTCGCCCCGCACCGTCGCCCGAAACAGGCCCATGAGCACAGTACGACCCACCCGGCCGAGCGGATCGGCGGCGGTAGCGGATACGGCGCGCTGCGCGAACGGTTACAACGCTCGGTTCAGGGTGGATCCACGGCGACCCGGGCAGCGGCGATGTCCCCGAAACCCTTCAGCTCCGTGACGAACCGCTCGGAGATGGGCGCCCCCCCCAACCAACCGTCGCGCGCCGCCCGATCGGCGGTCTCGTCGGTGAGCACCAGCTCGCCGCCCTGCGCTTTGCCCTGCAGGCGCGCCGCCACGTTCACGGATTGTCCAAAATAATCGAGCACGCCGTTGGCGGTGAAGCAGTAGCACGCGCCCGCGTACAGGCCGATCTTCAAGAAGCAGTCCGGCGCCGCGACGTGCTCGGCACGGAATTTCGCGAACGCGCGGTGCATGGCCACCGCTGCGCGCACGCCGTCGGCCTCTTCGACGAACGACGCCATGATCGCGTCGCCCATGGTCTTGACGATCGCGCCGTGGTGCGCGGCGACGATGCCCGACAACAGATCGAAATGATCCTGCACCACCGCGAACGCCTGCGCGTCGCCGGCGTCGCGGTACAGCTTGGTGGAGCCCGTCAAATCGGTGAACAACAGCGCCGTCTTGCCCACCCGCAAGCGCGCGCCCGGGCGCAGCACCTGGCTCGAGAACTGCCGGCGAAAATCGGCCAGCGTGGCGACGTCGTGCGCGGTGGCGGCCAGCGACTTCCAGTCGACCCGCTCGATCTTCACGTGGCGCTCGGGCCCGGCGTTTTGCGACAGCGCGATCGGCGCGGCCGGCACCAGCCGCAGCTCTTCCGGCAACGCCGGCTCGGAGCCGAGCTCCATCGCCGCGTCGCGCGCCCCGTCCGCCGTCACGATCAACGACGCGCTCGTGCCGCCGCGCACGAACAGGCGATATTTCCCTGGGTTCGCAGGCGCCTTCAGGGTGAGCTCCGCGCCCGGGCCGATGATCGACTGCGCCACCACGTGCGGCGTGCGCGCCGGTCCGCCGATGCAGTACGGGCCCGCGTCCACGCTGCGCAGGTTGGGCGCGGGGCGGAACGTCGCCTCCACCGCGCGGTCGAGCTCGAGCTCGAAGGTGATGTCGCACAGCTGGCAGTGCCCGTCGCTGCCGAGCTCGGCCAGCGTCGCGAGCCGATCCGACGCCGTGCGGCAGCTCGGGCACACGATGTCCCAGCTCATCTCGAGGAGCCCCGCCAGCACTCCCTGCATGCAGGTGGCGAGCATGGCGCGCGGCGCGACGCCGTGGCGCTCGGCGAGCTCGAACGGGCGAATGCGATCGACCACCGCATCGGGGGCGTTCTCGACCAGCGACACCAACAGCTCCGCCGCGCGCGCATCGCCCGCTTGGCCGACGCGCTCCATGAGCGCTCGCTTAGCGCGCGCCAGCGCGTCCACGCGCGCCATCCCGCCGCCGTCGCTGTAGCCCGCCTCTTTGCCGGCGCGCAGATCGGCGTCGATGCGCACGAATTCGTCGGCCATTTTGGCGGCGAACCGCTTCATGGTGAGGGCGATGAACGGCCGCAACAGCACGCTCTTGGGGTCGACCTCGAGCCGTATCGTGAGACGCGTGCCCCGCTCGAGCGGCGCCATTTCGAACGCGGTCACCAGCACGCGCGCCGCCCCGCGGCGCATCACCCGGCGCACGGAAAAACGCTCGTTTTCGACCCATTCGTAGGGGCGCTCCTCGTATTCCACCGGAAATCCGCCCGACACCGTCCGCACCAGGTAACGCGCGGCGCTGTCGTCGTCGTTTGGTAACAGCTCGATGCGACCCATGCCGATGGCGCGGTTGAGCCGCTCGGTGTCGGTGATGATGCACCACAGCGCCGAAGGCTCGGAGCCGAGATCGACGGCGCGCTCCACGACGATGGCTGCCATCGCTAGAAGGTGTACTACTTCCGCCCGGTGGCGTTAAGCTCGTGAGACGCCCGAGCCATCATGACGACGGACACCCGCCTGCTTTTGGTCGACGACGATCCCACGGTCATCCGCGCTTTCAAGGCCGCGCTCACCCGCCACGGTTTGACGGTCGACACCGCGTCGAACGGCCGCGAGGCCACCGTGCTCGTGTCGAAAAACTCGTACGACGTCATCCTCAGCGACATCTCCATGCCCGAGATGACCGGCGTGGAGCTGCTGCGCACGGTGCGCACCATCGATCTGATGGTGCCGGTGATCCTCATGACCGGCGAGCCGGGCGTCGAGTCGGCGATGGCCGCCATCGAGTACGGCGCGTTCCGCTACCTGCCGAAGCCGGTCGATCTCGGCGTGCTCAAGGACACGGTGCTGCGCGCCGCGGCGCTCCACAAGATGGCCAAGCTCAAGCGCGAGGCGTCGGCGGTGGTCGGCGACGGGCAGCGGCTCGGCGAGCGTGCGGCGCTCGAGGTGCGCTTCGCGTCGGCCATCGCGCAGATGTGGATGGCCTTCCAACCGATCGTCGGCGCGCGCCAAAAGCGCGTGTTCGGTTTCGAGGCGCTGCTCCGCTCCGACGAGCCCGAGATGAAGAATCCGGCGCTGATCCTCGAAGCCGCCGAGCGCTTGGGTCGGTTGCACGATCTCGGGCGCGCCATTCGCACGCGCGTGGCGGCGGCGGCTCCCGACGCTCCCGCGGACAGCAAGCTGTTCGTCAACCTGCACTCGTCCGATCTCAATGACGAGGAGCTGTATTCGCCCGAGGCGCCGCTCTCGAAGATCGCCGGGCGCGTGGTGCTCGAGGTCACCGAGCGGGCGTCGCTCGACGACGTCAAGAACGCCACCGCCGCGGTCGCCAAGCTCAAGGCGCTCGGCTATCAGGTCGCGGTCGACGACCTCGGCGCGGGCTACGCCGGCCTCACCAGCTTCACGCAGCTCGAGCCGCAGATCGCCAAGCTCGACATGTCGCTGGTGCGCGGGCTCGATACCGACATGCGCCGCAAGAGCATCGTGCGCTCGATGACCAAGCTGTGCGAAGAGCTCGCCATCCAGGTGGTGGCCGAGGGCGTCGAGACGCCGGCCGAGCGCGAGACCTTGGTCGAGCTGGGCTGCGATCTCTTGCAGGGCTACCTGTTCGCGCGGCCCGAGCGCGGTTTCAAAGAGCCGAAATGGTGAACGCCATTTGACGGCGGCGTGTGAACCGCCGGCCATGCCGACGGGCGCGCCGGCCGCGAATTCGCGACGTTGACGCGGGCACGCGCGTTGCTGCGCGGGGAGCATGCTGCGCAGGGCTTCGCTGACGCTAGCGGCGTCGCTGGCGGTGTGGAGCGCGGAGGCGCGCGCCGAGGCCCCGCTGCCGTGCATGCTCATCCCGGGGCCGGGCTGCACCTGGATGCCGCATCTCGAGCTGGCGCTGTCGGGCGGCATCGAGAGCGACGGGCTCACGCGCGACAAGCTGTTCCACGGCGGCGCGGAGATTGGCGTGTTGATGGCGTCGGCCGCCAATCCAGCGCTGCACTGGGGGCCGGTGTTCGACGTCGCCGCGGACGTCGCATCGGGCTGGCGCGGCTGGAGCGGCGGGCCGCGCATCAAGGTGCGTTATTGGCCGATCGAGTGGATCGATCTCGACGCAGCGGCGGGCCTCACCTTCGAGCGCTACTTCACCGTCGACACGACCGCCCCGGCGCTGAGCGGTGCGCGCGCCGGGCCGATCGTCGACGTCGGCATGGGTGTGCACGGCGTGGCTGGGCCGTTCGCAGAAGTCGCGCTGCTCGAGCCGATGGAGCCGCTCGGCCGCGCCAGCGAGGTGCGGGTGATCGCCGGCGTGCGCGGCACGCTGACGTTTTGGGCGGCGTTGGCGTGCGGCCTGGCGCGCTGCAGGTGATGCGGGCCGCGCGTTGATGTAAAGCTCGGGCGCATGGCCGACGTGACGCGTCTCGACGTGGCGATCCACGCCCGCGACGGCGCCTGCCCGGCCGCGCTGTTCCGGCCGAGCGGAGCTGGGCCGCGGCCGGCGGTGATCGTCTACATGGACGCGTTCGGCGTGCGGCCGGCGATCGACGCGGTGGCCGAGCGCATCGCGGCGCGCGGCTACGTCGCGTTGGTTCCGGATTTTTTCTACCGGGTAGGGGCGTACCAGGCGCCCGATCCCGCGCAGGTGCTCGGCGATCCCGCGCGGCGCGCGGCGTGGTTCGACACCTACGCGGCGTCGGCCAACCAGGCGAACGTGATGTCGGATACCGCGGCGCTCCTCGAATTTCTCGCGCGGCACGGCGACGTGGCGGGGCCGCAGGTGGCGACGACCGGCTACTGCATGGGGGGGGGCCTCGCGCTCGCCGCAGCCGGGCACTTTCCGGAGCGCGTCGCGGCGGCGGCGTCGTTCCACGGCGGGCGGCTCGCGACCGACGCGCCCGACAGCCCGCATCTCTTGGCGCCGCGCGTCAAGGCGCGCGTGTACGTGGCCGGCGCCGTGGAAGACGCGTCGTTCAGCGACGAGATGAAGAAGCGCCTCGAGGAGGCGCTCGCCGCGGCGGGCGTGCGGCACACCGTCGAGACCTACCTGGGCATGCGCCACGGCTGGGTCATCCGCGACATGCCGGTCTACGACGCCGCCGGCGCCGCGCGGCACGACCAGGCCCTGTTCGCCCTGCTCGACGCGACCCTCGGCGCTTGAGCGGCTGCGTGGCGCCGCGCGACTACTCGAGGTTTCCGGCGATGTCGGCCGGCAGCGCCGCGGCGAGCGTCGCGAGCTTGGGGATCAGCAATTTGGCGATGACGTTGGCGGGTGGGTCGCCGGCGGGGCTCGCGCTGAGGGTCGCCCAAATGATGAGCGTGATGTCGTGCGTCGGATCGTAGCCCATGAAGGTGTTGAACCCGGGTAGCTCGCCCGTGTGCCCGTAGAACGGGCCGAATTTCGCCAAGCCAAGGCCGTAGAAGGTCTTGTCGTTGGGGGGGGGGAACGGGTGGAAGCTCGCCATCCGCAGCTGTTGCAGATCGGCCGGCAAGAGCCCGCCCGCGACCAGCTTCTTGGCGTAGCGCGCCAAGTCGTCGGCGCGCGAAATGCCGGCGCCCGCCGCCCAACCCCACGACGGGTTGTCGTCGGTCTCGTCGTGCGGCAAGAGCGCGCCGGCCTTCGCGGCGGCTTGGTCTTCGGCCGACAGCGCCTCGCTCTTCACCGTGCTGGCGTTGGTGCCGTAGCGGTAGGCGCGCGGATGTGGCTCGAGAAGGGCGTTCGACGTCAACGGCGCCATCACCGTGTCGGCCAAACCGAGCGGCGCGAACAGCCGCTCCGCGAACACCGTCTCGAGCGGCTTGCCGGCAATTTGTTCGATGACCAACCCGAGCAACACGGTGTTGGTGTTCGAGTAGTGGACGTCTTTGGCGGTGTATTCGGGCAGGGCGTAGCCGAACTGCAGCAGCTCGTCGGGCTTCCACACCCGCTGGGGCGTCGCGTCCATGGCCTGGTTGAGCTCGAGCGACTCGGTGTAGTTGCCGAGGCTGGTCCTCATGCCGAGGAGCTGCTCGATGGTGATGGCGTCGCCTTTGGGAACGCCCGGGTGGAATTTCGAGATCGGATCGTCGAGGCGCAGCTTGCCCTCGCCGACGAGCTGCAAGACGACGGTGCCGACCCACGTCTTGGTGCAGCTGCCGATGCGGAAGTGATCGTCGACGCTGACGGGCTCGGCGCTGTCGCGGGCGCGCGTGCCGAACCCCGCGGCCCAGTCGCCGAGCTTGGGCGAGCGCACCAGCACGACGATCGCCGGGGCGAGCATGTCTTTGCGCAGCTGCTCGATCTGCGGGCGCAGCTCGACGGCGTAGGCCGGCTCGCCGCTGTTCGCGGCCGGGAGCGGGACGGGATTGGGCTCGATCTGTGGCGAGCCGCAGCCGCCGAGCGCGGCGGTGAACAGCAACGACGTGAAAATGGATCTCATTCGAAGCCGTGTCTTTCGCGGTCGATGGCCAACGTGTGACCGCCCGCTTTCAGCTCGATCGAGCCGTTGTCGCCGGCGTCGATGACGACCCCACTCTTGGTCAGCCTGATCGACGGACCGCCGTCGATCGACAAGGTGATGCATTCGTCGGAGGTCAGCTTGGCGCCGTCCGGCCCAAGCTCGAACGTCCGCTCATCCGCGTGCATCGCGATGCGCTCTTCGTTCAAACGGAAACAGGTCGTGCTCTCTTTTTCGCCGACTGCCGCGATGTTGCGTTTGGTGATCTGCGCGAGCTCTTCGAGCAGCGCTTTTTCCGCCGCATGCGTTTGCGCCACATGAGCGGCGTACTCGGCCGTGGACGTCGCATGATACGTGCCGAGCGCTGCGGCGACGCCCAAGCCTGCGGTCTGCCAATCGTCCCTCTCCGCGCTCGTCGCGTGGACCCGAGAAGCCGCCGTTGCGCCCGCGGCGACGGTGACCGCGACGGCTGCAGCGCGGCCAAGACGCAGTTTTTCTTCGGCCGCCTTCATCGCTCGCGCCGAGGCGTTGCGCGCGGACGCGCGCTCCGTTCGCATGTGACTGGAGCTCGGTGGCATTCCGAGGAAGATGCCGTCGTCATTGAGCAGCATGGTCCCGCGCAGCCCGCCGCGAAGACAGGTCTCGAGCGATTCCATGAAGAGGCGTTTCTGCGCCAGCGCGACGACGTTTCCGTGGTCGTCGAGAGAGAGCTCCGCGTCAGGAATCTCGTCGCCGGCGACCAGCGCGCCGACGAAGTGCTTCGACTGTGCCAAGATCGAGCGCGTCACCTGTTGCTTGCCGGCCCAGTATCCCTCGGGCTCGAGCGTGCCGATTTCGACCGTGTCGCCGACCACCGCCACCTCGCCATGCCGTGACGCGATGTGGGTGCCGAAGTCGCTCGTCACCTCCGCCTTGGCGATGCCGTTCAGAGCGGCCGTGCCGAGCGCTTTGACCTCGGCGAGCGCCCCGCCGCGCACTTGGGCCGTCAAGCCGCCGGCCATGCTCGCCGTGACCAGGCCCAGCTGGCTGACAGCCTTCGCGGAATTCACGATGTTGTCGCTGGTGAGCAGCAGATTCTTGGCGGCGTGGAGATGGAGGAGGCCGTCGGGAAAGCCATGCTCGTTCCTGATGAGCGCCTCGGCCTCGGGTCCCGCCTCCACGACGACGTGCGCCGCCTCGAGTACGGTCAGCGGAACGCGCTCGGGGTGGAGTATGGCGTCGGCCACGTCGATCGCCGCCCTCACCACGCTCGCGATGCCTGCCGCCTTGTGACTCGCGTGATGGACCTCGGCCATCTTTTTGGTGGTGACGCCGCCGCCTTTTCCGATAGCGCCCAAGAACATGCCGCTGCTGGTCATCCAGGCGTGGTCCTCGGTGCCGAGCGTGATGCCTCTGAACGCGCCCTGGATCGCGTCGTTCTTGCCCCACTTGTCGGCGGTGGCGGCGCCGAGCGACAGGTAGGAGGCGGGCGCGCTCGCGAACACGGTCGCCCGCGCGTGGGTGTTCTGCGGAAGATCGGCGAGCGTGGCGGGCTTTCCGGCGTCGGGGTTCGGCGCCGGGTGCCCCGTGCCGTGGCTCTCCTTCTGCTGGGCGCGCTCGCATAGCGGCTTGCGTTTGTTCAAAGCGAGGTCGTCGCGGGTCGGACCGGGCGAATGGGCGAGCTGATTCATGAGGGTGGCTCCTGGTTCCTGGGTGTCCTCGGTCGGCGTCGACTAATGTCCGGCGTGAGAAGCGGCTTGATCGGCGAGCTCGATGGTGGCGCCCGTCGCTGAGCGCAGCACTGCGCGATACGCATTGGCGGCCGCGCTCACCGGGTGCGCTGCGTTGGTTTGCGCGACCGCGGCGACCAGATAGGGCCGGTCGGGATCGCCGTTCTCGTACGCCACCAGCACCGGCGTACCGGGCCGCAGCGGGAAGTGCGTCGCTTCGCCCACGCCGCTGGTGAGCTGCGCCACGCGAACCGGCATGGTGAGCGGCTCGAAGCCCGGTGATGCCGACGCGAGCCGCACCACGTAGCGGCCCTCCGCGTCGGGATACGCGCCGGTGTCGTCGCCGCCGGCCGGGTGGGTTTCGCCCGTGGGCGGGCTCGGTTGGCGAGGCGCGCCTTCGACGAATGCCAGCTCGACGCCCGCGACCTGCGGCCAGGTGCGCTCGGGCGGCTCGGGGCGATACGGGACGGTCGCGTCGTGAAGGGTGGCCGTGGCGACGTAGCGCGAGTCTTCGTCGTTCGGGTTGAACCTGCCCACCGACCACTCGAGCGCGGTGATGCGCAGCGTGCGGTCGCGTCCGTCGAGCTCCGTGGTCAGCCGCGCGCCGGCGCGCAAGCCTGGGTGGTTGGTGAGCGCCAGGTGGCGATGCGCCTCGACGGCGAGGCGCTGTTTGCGGCGCGCGGCGATGAGCTTGCCCTCGTCGGCGCTGGTGGCCTTGCCCTTGGCGACGCTCGCCGGGACGACCAGCCCGTAGTGGTGAATCGTGCCGAAGCCGTCGTTTCCCTCGCCGGCCGAGAACACGTGGTTCGCCTGCGGCTGATCGAGGTCGACGTCGTGCACGCACACCGCGCGCTCACGCAGGCACACGCGTTCCTCGACGTCGGCGATAGCGTGCTGCCCGAGCTGCAGGTTGTTGCGCTCCGCGTGCAGAAGCGTGACCGTGCTGGCGGCGTCGCTCGGCAGCTCGTCGGCGATGAACAGCACCTCGCCCTCGGCGGTGTGCTCGAACCAGCTGCACATTCCATAGTGGCGCAGCCAGCGATCGACGAACGCCCAATCGCTCTCGTCGCGCTGCACGGCGAGCGGACGTTTGCCCAACGTGCTGGAGAGCATGTGGTAATGCACACCTTCTTGCATGCCGTGCTCTTGGAAGATCTTGGCGACCATCTCGTCGAGGCTGGCGTCGCGGAAGGCGCGCGTGAGCCTGCCGCGATCGAGCAGCGCCACGCTCGGGACGACTTCGATGTGGAGGTGCTTCACGCCCTCCTGGAGGCTGCGCGCGCGCACCGACGCCACCACGCCGCACACCAGCTCGCCCGGGCCGCTGCCGAGCACGAGCGCGCATGGTTGCCTGAGCAACGCTTCCCAACCGCTCTCCCGTGGGGAGTGGCAAGCCACGAACGCCTCGTAGCGGTAGAGGCCGTTGATCGCTTCCTTGCCTTGGCAGCCGAGGAGCTCGAGCTTCGGGAAATCCAAGAGCGTGTGGACGAATGCGAGGTCGGTGGTCATGGCTCAACCCTGGGTGAAGACTTTCGTTTGTGAAGGCACGGTCACTTGCCCGAGCGGAGCGTTGGGGCTCGAAACGTTGTGGGCGGTCATGCAGGTGGCCAACACCACCTTCTTTCCGGCGGCGTAGACCTTGCTGCTCGCTTGGCGAAAGCTGACCTTTTCACCGAACGACCCCGACACGACGCCGCCGGGGCTGCCGGCCTCGTCGCCCTGGCTGCGCGCGACCGAGGAGGCCTGGACGATGGTCGGCTTGGCGGCGACGAGCACCTTGTCGATCGTGTCGTCGGCGCTCGAGAGCTCCGCCATGTTCGGGTAGGCCATCGGCACGGGGCCGGCCGGCGACGGGGTGTTGCAGACGTCCGGCACGTTGGCTTGCGCCATGCCGCCGTCGAGGGTGCACACGGGAAAGGTCATGAGCCGCTCTCCTTGGCGATCGGGAAGTCTTCGGCGCGCGCGCGATCGCGATCGG
>JACXTT010008197.1_pt1 | contig 14543 bp, 10 predicted proteins | sample 9270951 | NCBI WGS metagenome assembly JACXTT01 (sample SAMN15532306, study PRJNA645909) | rock metagenome | isolation source: weathered quartz diorite | place: Puerto Rico | collected 2017-06-21
GATTACAATCCCTCTCTCAACATCAACCTGAAGCGGCAAACCCAGATTTACATCCTGCCCTACGAGGAATTCCGCGAGCGGCTCCGTCCGGGCAAGGACTACGCCGTGCCGCCGGACGCCTCGTCACAAAACTTGGACTTCCATGAACACGGGAGCGGGATCAACGTATCGAGCTCACCGGTTTCCCAGCTCACCGTGGGCGGACAGTACTTCTGGGGAAATGCCGCCAATTTCGTTCCTGGGCTCAACGGTGCTCCATATGACAAGCCGTATCTGGCACATTTTGACCTGGCCAGCGCGGTCGCGAGCATTCGACCTTTCACCCAACTCAAGATCGACAATACTTATCTCTTCAGCCGCCTGCGCACCCGGGGGTCCAACGCCAACATCTTCAACAATCACATCATTCGTTCGAAGTGGAACTGGCAGCTCAACCGAGAACTGTCGCTGCGCTTGATCCTGCAATACACCGTGACCCTGACCCAGAACCGGCCTGGCGATCCGGCGAATGCCTACCCCTTCACCTCACTGCTGACCACGAAGAACTTCAATACCGATTTCCTGATCACCTACCTGGTGCATCCCGGGACTGCGGTGTATGTCGGCTACAACAGTAATCTGCAAAACCTGGATCCAGGGCTCGGCATTGACCCCAATCCCAAAATTGGCGGCGTGCGTCGCTCCGATCGCCTCATCAACGATGGCAGGCTGTTCTTCGTGAAGGTGTCGTATCTGTTCCGGTTCTGAACGGCGCTGAAAATCTGATCGGGTGTCAGCTCGGAGCGCCCGAATTCCCACGGTGTCGCACGCGGTATTAGACTGATACTTTTGACGTCCGAAGGGGAACCCATGCCCACTGCCATTCGTACCAATCCGCTTTCATTCCTGACCGACCAACTCGACGAACTCAAAGCCAAAGGTACCCATTTCAAGCTACGGGTGCTGGAAGATGAGCAGTCGCCTCAGTGCACTTTCGACGGCAAGCGGGTCATCAACCTGGCGTCCAACAATTATCTCGGACTGACCACCCATCCCAAGCTGCGTGAGGCGGCGCTCGAAGCCACGCGCAAGTACGGCGTCGGAGCGGGCGCAGTGCGGACGATCGCGGGTACGATGAAGATCCACATGGAGCTGGAAGAGAAGATCGCGCGCTTCAAGAACGTCGAGGCGTGCGTGGTCTTCCAGTCGGGATTCACCGCGAACGCGGGTACGGTATCGGCCATTCTCGGCAAAGAAGACTTCATCATCTCCGACGAGCTGAACCACGCCTCGATCATTGATGGCTGCCGGCTGTCGCGGGCAAAGATTCTCGTTTTCCGGCACAAGGACGTTGCCCATGCCGAAGAGCAACTCGCCAGCGTGAAAGATCAGCCGGGCAAGAAACTCCTGATCACAGACGGCGTCTTCTCTATGGACGGCGACGTCGGCCCGCTGCCCGGGCTCTGTGACGCAGCGGAAAAGTACGGCGCCATCATGATGGTGGACGATGCGCACTCCTCCGGCGTGCTCGGCCGGAACGGGCGCGGCACCATTGATCACTTCGGTGTCCACGGGCGCGTGGATATCCAGGTGGGAACGCTGTCAAAAGCGATCGGAGCTTTAGGAGGGTATGTTTGCGGCACACGCGACTTCATTGACTTTCTCTATCACCGGGCGCGGCCCTTCCTGTTTTCGACATCGCATCCGCCCTCGGTGGCGGCGACCTGCATCGCAGCGTTCGACGTTCTGGAAAACGAGCCGCAGCTCATGGAGCAGCTCTGGGCGAACACGCGCTTCTGGAAGAAGGAGCTCGGACTGCTCGGCTTCAACATCGGAGGTAACACCACTCCTGCCAGCGAGACGCCGATTACGCCGATCATCATCGGCGACGGGCGCCTGACGATGGAGTTCTCGCGCGAGCTGTTCAACGAAGGCGTGCTGGGGACGGGCATCGCGTTCCCAACCGTCCCCGAAGGCAAGGCACGCGTGCGGACGATCATGACGGCAACGCACACTACGGACGAACTCACCCGGGCGTTGGAAGTGCTCGGACGGGTGGGGAAGAAGATGGGGATTCTATTCTAAGAGTTTGCTCGCACCTGAGCCATGAGACCAGAGCTAGACGATCGGACGGAGCTGGAAGTTCTCGACAAACGCATAACTCAGCACTGTACCCAACAGTAACAGCGCGATCCCAAGAACAGCCAGATTCGTAAAACGTAAACACAGCGAAACGCTCAAGACAGGCGGCGCGGTGTCGCTACGAAGAGTTACCGATAGGATCGACAAAGCGTTGAGAGCGAATGCGAAGAACAGGGCACCGAGCAGGACTACCGGGCCGCCGAGAATTGACAGTCCGGGAGCATTCTGTCTCAAAGCTGACGCCGCGACAAAGTAGCTGGGGCCGGCTAGAAGAATTGCACCAATGGCAGCAGAAACGTTAGGCTTGAGCGACGAGACGATATTCATGGTTTGGCTCTCGTGATGTCCTTTGCGCGCGGCAAAGCACGCGAGCAACTTTTTTTACGACCGCGCCTGACGAATTACTTCTTCCATGTCGTGCAGATACTGGTTGACGCCGCGGCGTCCGGCGGCGGTCAGGCGATATTCGGTGCGCGGAACGCGGCCTTCGAAAAACTTGCGGCAGGAAAGATAACCGCCCTCCTCTAACTTGCGCGCGTGCACGCTGAGGTTACCGTCTGTAGTGTGAAGCAGTCGTTTCAGATCATTGAAGCTCAGCGAGTCGTTGACCGTCAAGGCGCTGACGATGCCCAGGCGAATGCGCTCGTGGATCAGGCGGTCGAGTTGCGGGATCTCGCCCGGCAATCGGCGCTCGCGTCCCTTGCCGGCCGGCTTGGCGGACTCCGGGCGCGCATCGGCCCGTGCGACAGAACTCCTAGCCACCGTACCTCCTTGCGATCCAGATTCCGAACAGAATATGCAGCCCGCCGAAGCCCAACGCCATGGCCCAGTTGCCCATCGCGGGCAGGAACAAGGCGAGCGCGCCCGCTACCATGAAACACACGCCCATGACGGGCACGACCGAAACTGAGAATGCGCCGCCGGTGATCACGCCGACCCCGTATAGCAGCATCCACGCGCCCGGCAGCACCGACGCGAGATTTGCCCGGAACAACGGCATGGTCAGCAACGCCGCAGCCGCCACCGGAGGCACAAAGCTGATCGCGACTCTGCGCCCGGGTCCGCTGGTCCAAGGCAATCCTCGCCGCGCCGCCTTGCTCTGGATGGCCACGATTGCGAGGCTAACCGCCAGCACCGCCTCGCAGAGCCAGATCTCCACCCACCGCACATTAAATGCATAGTGCGATGCCAGCCACGTCGCGGGCAACGCAGTCGCGCCCACCGCGACCATTCCCCATCCAGGTACCGCCGTGAATGCTGCCGAGCGCTCCATGGTCTGACGGATGAAGCGAAGATCGTCGACGGCGCGCACGTCCAAGGGGCCGTCGGAGCCACGCTCACGGACGATGGCACGGAATTTTCGTGGCCGGTGGTCTGCCATGAAAGTTAAGGTAGCGAGCGATCCTCCCATTGTCAAGTACTTTGCAGTGCAGAGCCACAACGAGATGCGGACCCCCAGCCAAGACGGACTAGCGGCCAGCGGGGGCGTCTTCGACAATGGCCTGCACGAGCTGGTCAATCGTGTCGGTCACTCGTTTGGGGGGGAGATTGGAATTGTTCGAAAGGATGGAAAACACGACCGTCTCGCCGCTGTCGGTGGTGGCGTAGCCGGACAGCGTCTTCACGCCGCCGAGCGATCCGGTCTTGCCAAGAATGCGGCTTTGCAGACGGGGAGCGTTCAAGCGGTCGGAAAGCGATCCGTCTACGCCGGAGACCGGAAACGTTGATTTGTAGGCCGCAGCCCAGGGTTGGGTCGAGGCATAGCGGAGCAGTTGCACGATGGCATGCGGTGTCACCAGGTTTTGCCGCGATAGTCCGGAGCCGTCGTAGAAAACGTACTGATCGTTTGAAATGCCGGCCTGGTTGAGAAATGCGCGGAGCACTTCGAGGCCGCCTTCGATGGTTCCAGCAGTGCCGCGCTCGCGTCCCAACAGACGCAGCAGGATTTCCGCGTGCAGGTTCTGACTGACTTTATTGACCACGCGCACGTCTTCCAGCATCGGCTTCGACTCGTAGCTGGCGAGAATAATGGGCTGATCGCTCTTGAGCGGACGAGCCTGCCCGGTGCTCCCGCCGCGCGATGGTGCAATGGCGGTCACGCTGAAAGTCGAGAGTGTGGCCAGTTCAGTGTGCTTCGTGCGCTGCCGGCCGTAAACTACGATACCCCGCTTCTCCAGCAACTGACGAAAGAGCGCGGCAGCAAACTCGGCGGGGTCTTCGATCGCGAGCGCTTCGTTCGCGCCGGGATCATCGAGGGGCATGTTGCCCCACAGCGTCAGCACGGTCGAGCCGGGCTCGCGATTGACGAAAAATTTACGTCCGGTGCCGGCGGGCGTCGTGATGATGCGATTGTCGAGACGATAGTAGTCGGCAAACGGCGTAACGCTGACGAACGCCTTTTCCCCGGGACGGTCCGCAGGCAAGATGTTCACGAACACGACGTTGTCATTGATGGTCAGCGCGGAGACAGGAGCCCCGTCAGCCCACACCAGATCATCCTGGCTCCAGCCCTCTCCGTAGCGCTCGAAGGCAAAATAAGAGTCGTCGGCAACGATGTCGCCGTCCACATACTTCACGCCTTTTTGAACGAGCGCGTCGGCAAGGGCTTCCAGCGCCTGAATGGGGTGGTCGTTGCGTTCCGTACGCAGGTCATAAGGCAGTTCGCGTCCGGAGAGATTGGGATCACCGTGCCCGACCAGGAGCAAGTCGCCATTCAGCCGGCCGTAACGGTCGAGTGTGCCCGCAGTCTCGACCGTGGTCCGGAATTTGTAGTCAGGGCCGATCAACGCGAGGGCTGCAGCTGTGGTGAACAGCTTGGTGTTCGAAGCCGGAGTAAAGAGCTTGTCGGTGTTGAGCGTGTACAGCGTCTGGCCCGAGGAAAGCGCCGTTACTTCAATGCCCCAAAAGCCGCGTTCCAGGTCAGGAGCGTTGAGAACGCTGGCGATACGTTCTTGCAGAGGTTTCGGCGGAGCCGCCAGCGCTGTCCCGGTCAGCAGCAGGACAGCCACCAAGCAGCGCGCAACTGACCGCCAGCGGGCCATCGTCTAGATTGTAACATCCACGAAAATCGGGTCCGTTCTAGAATAGCGGCGGCATGCGAGCTATCTTTCATTGGAACCTGGGTTCTCGGACCCTCGAATTGGGGCGGCGCACCCTGATCATGGGGGTCGTGAACGTGACACCCGATTCCTTCTCTGACGGCGGACGGTTCCTGGATGCGGAGAAGGCGGTCGCACACGCGGAGCAGTTGTTGGCTGAGGGCGCCACTCTCATTGACGTAGGCGGAGAATCGACCCGGCCGGGCGCGAGCGTGACGGCCACTGCGGGCGCGCCAGGTCAAGCAGACGCACAGGGCAAGCATCCCGCGCGCGAGGCTGTATCCGAAGAAGAAGAGCGGAGCCGCGTGCTGCCGGTCATCCGGGATCTGAAGCGGCGCCGACCGGAGGCCATCGTCAGCGTGGACACCTACAGGGCAAGCGTAGCGCGGGCGGCGGTGGAAGTCGGCGCCGAAGTCGTGAACGACATCAGCGGCTTTCGCTGGGATCCGAAGATGGCCAAGACGCTGGCGGACCTCAAAGTGGGAGCAGTGCTCATGCATACGCGGGGGCGTCCGGAGGAGTGGCGATCCCTGCCGCCGATCGGCGATCCGGTGCTGCTGGTCAAGCGGGAATTGCGACAATGGGCCGAGGCGGCGATCCTGGCAGGCATTAAACGCAACCACCTCACGCTCGATCCTGGCTTCGGTTTTGGCAAGAGCTTCGAAGAAAACTATCCGCTCCTGGCGCGCTTCGCCGAACTGCAACAGGTGGGATATCCGCTGGTAGCAGGCACGTCACGCAAATCGTTTATCGGGCGAACGCTGGCCCGCGACGGCGAGGACGCTCCGGTCGAACAGCGACTCTACGGAACGCTGGCGACCGAGGTGACGCTGATTCTGAAAGGTGCACACGTTATCCGGACTCATGATGTGCGCTGTGCAGCGGAGGCGGCGAAAATCGCGGATGTTATCGTCACGAACGGAGGGTAGAAAAGTCAGAAGTCAGAAGTAAAGGCCTCAGATTTCAGCGTTATTCCTTGCAGCAAGAGTTTTTACTTCTGCAATCTGACTTCTTAATTCTGCAATGGCCGACTCACACCCGAGCGGCGTCGCTCACAGGGACGCCGATCTTTAGCACCGGCAACCGAATTTCGAATACGGCTCCGCCTTCGGGCCGGTTCGAACAGGTGATTTGTCCCTTGTGATCTTGAATCACGCCGTACGTGGCGCTGAGGCCGAGGCCGGTGCCTTTGCCGACCGGCTTCGTCGTGTAAAACGGATCAAACACGCGCTGGGGATCACGCAGACCGGGACCAGTATCGGCAAATTCAATGACCACTTCGTTCGCTTCCTGTCGAAGCGAGACACGGAGGCGGCCTCCACCATTGTCCTGCAGCGCGTCGACCGCGTTCTCGACGATCTGCAGGAAAGCCTGTAAAAGCTGATTGGAGTTACCGAGTACGCGCGGCACGGCGTCAGCGCTCTCGACGGCGAGGCTGATTTCGCGGTTGTCCAGTTTGAATCCTTCCATTTGCACCGCCCGCTGTAAGAGAGGCTTCAACTCCAGAGAGGCTTTCTCACCGGGAGTCTGTTGCGCGAAACTGAGCAGATCGTTCACCAGGTCGCGCGTGCGGCGGGCCTGCTGTCCGATCTTCTGCGCCGTAGCCAGTTGCTCCCGGCTCAGATTGCTGCTGGCGGCCAAGCGCTCGGAACATCCCAGAATGCTGGAGAGGGGGTGCTCCAGTTCACTGGCGGCCATCGCGACCAATTCTCCGAGCGACGCGAGCTTGGCCTGCTGGACAACTCTTCCCTGCAGCCGCTGCAGGTTGTCATAACTCTTCCGGGACTGCTTCAGCAGGTGCACGAGTTTGCGGTCCAGCAAGTGCTGCTTCAGGAAAACAACAAATGCGAGAACCGCAACTCCGCCCATGGTGACCGCGAAACGTACTTGCCGCAAATAGGGAGTCGACGTACCCATAAACAACGCCCAGTACCCCATCAGCGGCAAGGAAATCAGGGCCAGCTTGGTCAAGTGGAGTGCGATCGAGCCACCCGCGCGAGTAACCGACGCGGTCGCTTGCGTCTCGCGCAGACACCGGCGTCCCGTGAGCGCGACCCAGAAGAAACCCAGCAACGACATAACAAAAGGGATGTCGTCGATTCCGCCGCTCACATAAGTGCCTTTGGCGATCGCAACGTTGATGGTTTCCGATGAAATCGCATACACGATGCTCGCAAGCAGGATGTTGCGATAGAGAGAACGCCAGGCCCCGGAACTCGTGAGAAAGGACCATCCCGAGACGGCAATCAGAATCAGCGCTTCCACCAGATAAACAAGATCCCAGCGCAGGCTGTACCCCTGAGTGTTGGTGACAATGTATTCATCCGGAAAAACCACGAAGGCGTACACGACGACCCACCACACCAGCAGAATGACCACGTTCAAAGCGCTGGGCAGCAAGCCTTCGCTCTCGTCGGCCCTCTGGGGGCGAATGGCTACTGCAGCCATCATCGGGACCGCGTGCAGAAAGAGAACGATATCCCCGTAGAACGGGTCGGGCACTGGCTTGCGGAGAACCACTTCAAACCACGCCCAGCCTGCCTGATTGAACCACCACATGACCATCCCAGCGGTCATCAGACCCCAGAAAAGGCGGGTGTGCCCGCGACTGTCAATCAGGTTTCTGGTGGTCACAACGACCGTGGCGGTGGAGACTAGCAAGGGAATCAGGTCACCCATTGCAATGCGGAAGAAGGCGTTCGGAAACACCATAGGAGCCAGAGCGAAGAACAGCAGCAGTCCGATTCCGCAGACGAGGGCCGAGATTGGACGCAGAGGCATCCTTCTGCATCATATGAGTTTCTCGCCGTTATGTTGAGATCACGATGAGGTTACCCGAGGTTACCAGGGTAACCACCGTTGTCCCGGGTCACCTTCAGGCTGCTAGAATCTGCGTATGGCCTTTCCTGTCACCCGCATGCGCCGGTTGCGGAGCACGGAATCCCTGCGGTCCCTGGTCCGTGAAACGCGCCTCACTCCCGAGTCTCTGGTCTACCCCATGTTCATTTGCCCAGGATTCGGTGTGCGCAAGGAAGTACGGTCAATGCCGGGCGTCTCAAACCTTTCCGTGGACGAAGCTGTCAAAGAAGCTCGGCAGACGCACGCGCTGGGTGTTCCGGCAGTGATTCTATTCGGACTTCCCGAAAAGAAGGACGACGTAGCCACCGGCGCATGGGCCGAAGACGGCATCGTGCAAAGAGGAGCGCGTGCGATCAAGAGCGAAGTACCGGATCTGATAATCATGGGCGATGTTTGCCTGTGCGAGTACATGTCGCACGGGCACTGCGGCATCGTGAAGGCCGGGCCGCAATCGCTGGGCGCAGCGGCGGCGGCGCCACCTTCCACGGCCGAGTACGAGATCGTCAATGATGCCAGTCTGGAACTCTTGGCGCGTACGGCAGTTTCGCTGGCCCGAGCAGGAGTCGACATCATTGCGCCTTCGGACATGATGGACGGCCGGGTAGGGGCGATCCGCAAAGCATTGGACCAGGCGGGCTATATCAACACCCCGATTCTTGCCTATGCGGCCAAGTTTGCTTCCGGGTTCTACGGCCCGTTCCGGGAGGCGGCCGATTCAGCGCCTCAGTTTGGGGACCGCCGTTCCTACCAGATGGATCCGGCGAACCTCCACGAAGCCGTGCGGGAGATTCAGTTGGACATTGAAGAGGGTGCCGACATGATCATGGTCAAACCCGCCATGCCCTACCTGGACGTGATCGCCGCCGCCCGTGAGCGCTTCGACCTGCCCCTGGCGGCTTATCAGGTATCGGGAGAATACGCCATGATCGAGGCGGCCGCCCGGAACCAGTGGATCGACCGGGAACGAGTGATGATGGAATCCCTGCTGTGCATACGGCGTGCCGGCGCCAGCATCATCCTGACCTACTATGCGCAAGCAGCGGCGAGACTTCTGGCCTAGTCTGCGCCCATCCCCGCGCGTCCCCCAATCTTTACAATTTTTGACGAAATTGCTGTAAAATTCGCGCACCTAGGGTGCCATCGGTGGTCAGCTACTCAGCGTTCTCTTCGGAAGACCTGGTCAAAGCATGCGTCGGTACGAAGAACGCAGCGGCATGGACTGAATTCATTCGCCGATTCCAACCAGTGATCGCCAAGGTAGCGATGAGGACTGCGCGACATTGGGGGATACCTCCCCGGCATTTGCTGGACGACCTGATCCAGGATACCTACCTGAAAGTTTGTGCGGACGATTGTCGCCTCTTGCGGCAGTTCCAAGCGCGTCATCGGGACTCTATTTTTGGCTTTCTGAAAGTGGTGGCAGCAAGTGTGGTGCGCGATCACTTCAAGTCCGAGATGGCCCAGAAGCGGGACAAGAGCCATACGGAAACGCTGTCGGCGTACTCGGGAATCGAACCACCGGGTGCACGCAGAGGAGCTAGCCTTGCTGCGATCGAGGATCAGGTGCGCCTGCGCGAAATTGACGAGGCCATCGACAAGCTTTTCAAGGGGCCCTCTTTGGAGAGGAACCGGGCAATCTTCTGGCTTCATCACCGGGACGGAATGACCGCTAACGCGATCGCGTCGATTCCCGGGATCGACCTCAATACTAAGGGGGTGGAAAGCATACTACGGCGCATGACCCACCTGATCCAGGGTCACATCGAGCAAAAGCCCTGAAGGTTTTGAGGGGCTGGAGTCGTTCTAGATTGTAGGCAGAAGTTATGTTCAGCCTCACGGCTCATCGGTTGGTGAGTGCGGGTCATGGCTGGGCGTGATGACACTGTTTTCAGGAGAGTATCAGTTTGCACAACGAGTTCGAGAGTTCGGGAGGGAAGCCCAGGGTCCCCCGAGCTAATTGCCCCGATCCGATTGTGTGGTACGAAATTGCGGCTGGAGAAATGCCCCTGGCGCAGGCGCAGGAACATTTCCAGCACGTCGGCGGCTGTGATTATTGCGGCGCCCTACTTCAGGAAGCTGTATATGACCTGAACGCGGAAACCACCCCCGAAGAAGCCCAACAGATTGCGAGTTTGGATAGTACCCGCCCCGAATGGCAGCGGCGCCTCGCCGGAATGATCGCGTCGGACGCGGTGCCGGGTTCGTGGTGGCGGAGGGCGGTTCCCCGGATCGCCCTGGCAGCCGCCGGCGTGGTTGTGGTGGCGATCGGCAGTTACCAGATAGGGGTGCGGCCGAACCAAAAAGAGCTGGCCGGGGAATTGCTGGCCCAAGCATCGCGCGAGAGGCGCCCGACCGAATTGAGAATGGCAGGAGCGCTTTATGCCCCAGTCGCACAGGGGATGAAGCGGAAGAAGGAGTCATCTTTCGCTGAGAGCTCGGGGCCGTTGCTGAAGGCCGAGGTTCTAATCTACGATCAACTGGCATCTCACCCTGCCGATTCCTACTGGCTCCACGCCAAGGCGCGGGCCGACCTGCTGGACGGGAAATACGATGCTGCAGCGGACTCGTTGCGGCGGGCGCTGCAACTTTCACCCAAGTCCCCGGACATTCTGACGGATCTGGCCACCGCCTATTTCATGAAGCCGGACTACGCGGCGGCTTACGAAGCCCTCAGCCAGGCTTTGGGGCTCAAACCCGACGATCCGGTGGCGTTGTTCAATCGCGCAATCGTAGGCGAGCAACTCCACCTCTACCGCCAGTCGCTCGATGACGCAGAGCGCTATCTGCAGATTGACCCCCACTCACAGTGGGCAACTGAGGCCACCGACCGGGTTAACAGCATACGGGCTACGCTGAAGAAGCACGACCAAAGTCACATGACGCCGCTGCTGTCGCCGGCGCAGTTGGTGATGTCCGCCGGCAACCCGAATCTCTCCTCTGAAGTAGATCAGCGCATCGAAGAGTATTTGAACGACGCCGTAATCTCCTGGTTGCCGCAAGCCTATCCGGAGACGGCCAGCAAGGCCGATCCTGCCGCCAAGCAAGCTCTTTTTTTTTTGGCGGACCTGACCAGCCAGCAACACAACGATCGCTGGCTCTCTGATCTTCTGCGCGGTTCTACTTCGGCAAGTTTTCCACCCGCGGTGGCGGCGCTCGCCCGCGCAATCCGGGCCAACGAGGCAGGTGAGTACAAGGTTGCCACCGAGCAGAGTGTCCAAGCCCAGCGCTTGTTTCGCTCCTCCGGCAGCGTGCCCGGTTCACTGCGCGCGCAGTTCGAGCAGACGTTCGCTGCGCAAATGAAGCGTGACATCGATCTCTGCAGGCACCAGGCGGCTGTCGCCCTGGCGGAATCCGAAAGATATTCGTACCTTTGGCTGCAGATTCAGCTCGGCTTGGAGAGGGGCGTTTGCTCTGGCCTGATGGGCGACCTTGGTGCCTACGACAAGGCTGTGCGCCGGGGCAACGAGCGAGCACAACATACTGGCTTCGGAGTCCTTCTTCTGCGGGCTCTTGTGCTTGCTGCCGACGAAAAGCTTGAGACCGGAGACTGGACCGAAGCCTCGAGACTTACCAGCGCAGGGCTGACGCGCTACTGGTTGGAGCATTTCCCCCCTATGCGTGGCTATAGCCTTTACCTGCAGCAGGCTGACATCGCGGAAGGGGCAACCCAACCGAGTTTGCAGGTTGCGACGTGGCGCGAAGCCGTGGCTCTGATCGATTACGACAAGGACGTTCTGCTCCGCGCGATTGCCCACAAGAAGCTGGCAAGAGCCGCCACCATAGCCCAACAGCCGCATATTGCCGAACAGCAGTACGCCGAGGCTGCCCGACTCTACGGACTGGCTCCCAGGACCGAGGCCAGCAGTAGCGATGCGCTTGAGAGCGAGATCCTAACTGCTCAAACGGAGGCGCGTCTAGGCCAGTTCGATGACGCTATTGTGCGCCTGAGCCGCATTCAGAGTGAAGTACGCCCACTTTCGAACAACTACCTTGTCCAAATGTTTTATTCGACGCTGGGGGAACTGCAACTCAGGCGGCATCGTGATGCCGAGGCGGAGCTGGCTCTCCGGCCCGCACTGGCGCTGACCGAGCAGAACCTGAGGTCCCTGGGTTCAGAGGCGGAACGGGCGAGCTGGACTGAAAACGCAGCACCGGCATATCTTGCGTTGGTCGAGGCGGAACTGGCGCAAGGTCGGTCACAGGAAGCGGTAGAAATGTATGAGTGGTACCTGGGAGCGTCGCAACGAGAGGGCACAAATCTACACCCCCACGGGCCTCTGACCAATCCGCCACTCCCGGTCCCGCCGGGGCTGGCAGCTCGCCTGCCTCTTCTTGCTCGGGAAACCGTGCTTGCGTACGGACTGCTTCCCGACGGTCTTGCCATTTGGATTTATGACAATCGCGGTGTAACAGCTCAATGGATTCCAAATACGACTCAGGATCTGCAGGAGCTGGCAGCAAGATTTAGCGATTTGTCTTCCGATCCCAAATCCGAACTCAGCGCCCTGCGCCGGGACGCTCGCAGCCTGTATGAGGCCCTAATTGTGCCGGTGGAAGGACAACTGGCACCGGGGCGCACCCTCGTGGTCGAGGCGGAAGGACCGCTCGCGCGAGTGCCCTTTGAAGCGCTTCTGGATTCGAACGGCCACTATTTGATCGAGAGCTGGCCCATTGTTCACTCCCTTGGCCAAGATTCGGAGGCGCGGTTGCGCAACGCTGGCCCCATCTCGGCAGACCTGCCCGCTGTGGTGGTGGGCAGCACAGCTTCATCCCCGGCGGATGGCCTGATTCGTCTTCCCGACGTGGCCGCCGAGGCGGATATGGTCGCTCGGGGCTTTCATTCAGTAAACGTGCTCAAGGGTGGGGAAGCCACCCTCAACGCTGTGAGGGACGAGCTGCCGACAGCGGCGGTATTCCATTTTGCAGGGCACTCGCTTTCCACGCCTAGCAAAACAGGCTTGATGCTGATGAATGGTGAGGCGCGCACCGAGAATCCACTCTTGCTCGATGCCGATGCTCTGCGGCGACTCAAGTTACCGAACATGCAATTGGTAGTTCTTTCCGCGTGCAGCACCGCGACTGGTAGGGGAGGCTCAGGTGGATTCAATAGTGTTACGGAAGGGCTTCTGCGCGACGGTGTGCCGCATGTGGTCGCGAGCCGGTGGGCGGTGGACTCGGTGGAAGCTCGCGTGTTCGTGGAAGAGTTTTACCGCAACGCACTTTCCGGTCAGTCCGTTTCCGACGCGATCCGCCTGACCTCACGGAAAATGCTTTCTAACCCGCGCACCGCGCACCCTTACTATTGGTCGGCGTTTGCGGCTTACGGACGACCCTAAGTCTCTCAGCTCGGACCGTTATCATACAACTCTGTGGGTTGAGCGTTGTGGATAATACGGCTTCATAACTCCCAAGAAGCAGGAGAGCAGACCCTATGATTAGCCGCAGCCACTTCCTCGGCAAGCCGATTGTAACTGCCAATGTATTTCTGGCGACGCTCGCGCTGGTCGCGTGCGAGCAGACCAAACCAGCAGCCTCTGCTCCAGCAGCGGCTGCGTCCTCGGCGGCCACGAGCGAGAAAGTCTTCGTCGCCTTCGCTGTTCCATGGGCCTTCGCTGCCGATCCGAAGGACCCGAACACAGTTCTCGCGATCGCACCCAAAACCAAAAACCACCGTGACCTCCAAGTATCCGCTTCCAACAAGGCGACGCTCGCTGCCGGTATCTACGATCTGTCGGTGCCAGCTCACAGTGCCCTGATTGCCGGCACGCCTGATTCCACCTTTGTGCAGGCCCCGGTTGACGCCAAGAGCCTGGACCACGCCCTCGGTGCGAAGTCGGAGCGGTACGTCATCCGCGTTCCCAAACCCGAAGCATACGTGGCCGCGATGCGGTACCGAAGCCGCGTAAGCACTACTTATCCACCCGATGCCGCGACAGAAAAAGATTACGTCACGTCCGCATCGCTGCGCTATGGCGTGAACAGCCTTGCGGGATTCTCCCTGGCAGGCACGCCGGATAGCGGCACTTTCAACCCGCTGCTACTTCAGGTGGACGCTCCGACCATCACTTTCCTGATCGACCCGGTGATTGGTGACCTTCCTCTCGACAATTGTTTAACGCACTCACGGGAAGCATTCCGCGATCTGACCAAGCTGCTCGGCATCACTCTGTATGTGGATTTCCCAGGGAGCGCGGTTGGATGCCGGGACAAGGATCCGCAGAAACCTCACGCCACGAAAGCAGTCTCTGCTCAGCCTCTCCAACACCTGGCGGCGCTGCTGGTGGGAAACCTCACCGACATGCCGGTGGCGAGCGCAGGTTTAACAGGAACCGCTCCTGGCCATACGTTCATCAACGGGGGCATTCCGCGTGCCCTCGCGAAGGACGTAATAGCGAGCTTTTACCTCTTTGGCCTGTCCCAGGCCAATTGCAAGGCACCGGTTCTGATACTCAAGACCGTTCAAAA
>JACXTT010008198.1_pt1 | contig 14542 bp, 12 predicted proteins | sample 9270951 | NCBI WGS metagenome assembly JACXTT01 (sample SAMN15532306, study PRJNA645909) | rock metagenome | isolation source: weathered quartz diorite | place: Puerto Rico | collected 2017-06-21
GCGGCTTGCAATCTCCCCTCCTCTAGGCTGCGCGTCCGGTTTTGCGCATTTCCAAAGCGTCATGGCGTAGTTTGCGGGTGTTAACATCCGCGCATGAATAGCGATGACGATCTTCCCCTGTTCGCCGCGCCGCGCCGACCGGAGCCGCCCGTACGCGTGATCGCGGTCTCGGAACTGAACCGCCGCGTGCGCAACATGCTGGAAGCCAACATCGAGCTGATTTGGGTGGCCGGCGAGGTCTCGAACCTGGTGCGCGCGGCCAGCGGCCACTGGTATTTCTCGCTCAAGGACGATGCCGCCCAAGTGCGCTGCGTGATGTTCCGCCAGCGTGCCCAGGCGCTTTCGTTCACACCGGAAAACGGCATGCAGGTGGAAGTACGCGCCCTGCCCTCCTTGTATGAGCCGCGCGGCGAATTCCAGCTGGGTGTCGAAACCATGCGACGTGCCGGCATGGGTGCGCTGTTTGAAGCCTTCGAGCGCCTCAAGGCCAAACTGTCCGCGGCCGGCCTGTTTGACGAGGAACGCAAGAAGCCGCTGCCGGCATTTCCGCGCCGCATCGGCATCGTCACCTCCTTGCAGGCCGCCGCGCTGCGCGATGTATTGAGCACCCTGAAGCGCCGTGCGCCGATGCTCAATGTGATCATTTATCCGACCTCGGTGCAGGGCGCCTCGGCGCCGGCGGAAATCGCCGCCGCCGTCGATAGCGTGCGTGAACGCAGCGAGGTCGACGTGTTGATCATCTGTCGCGGCGGCGGCAGCATCGAGGATTTGTGGTCCTTCAACGAGGAAATCGTCGCCCGCGCCATCGTGCGCCTGCAAAACGAAACCGCGATCCCGGTGGTGTCGGGAGTCGGCCATGAAACCGATTTCACCATTTGCGATTTTGTCGCCGACCGGCGCGCACCGACGCCGACCGCCGCGGCAGAACTGGTATCGCCGGACCGCGAGGAGTTGCTGGCGCAAACCGCCGCGATGCGCGCACAACTGGCGCGCATCATGCGCCGCCTCCTTGAAACCACGCAGCAGCAAATTGATCACGCGGCGCGCGGTCTGCTGTCGCCGACGGAGCGGCTGAAACGCGAACGCGAGCGCATCTCTCTGCTGGCAGCACGTGCCCGCCATGCCTTGCTGAGCCGCCGCGATGATGCGACACACCAGTTCAGCCTGTTGCGCCAGCGCTTGCGCGCGCAACGCACGCCGATGGCCGAGTTGCAGCAAGCCCTGTCCCGCCGGCGGCAAGACCTTGTCGACAGCGCGCGGCGGCAAATGCTGCAGCGCCAACAGCGCCTGTCGGCGCTGCGCCATGCGCTGACCTTGCTCTCGCCCGACCAGGTTCTGGAACGCGGCTACAGCATTGTCGAGCGCAACGGTCCGGGGGGCGCAATCCTGCGCGATGCGCGCGATACGAAAGCGGGTGAGGCCCTGTCGGTGCGCCTCGCGCGCGGCCGCATCGGCGTCACGGTCACCGAAACGGGCGACGGCCAAAAATAGTTGCCTGCGCTTTTCGCCAGTCGGGGCCGCTCTTGCCAGTCGCCGCGACGGGGCGTAATGTGGATTCCCCGCTTCAACAATAACTGGAGGAAAGCATGGCGAAGAAAAGCGAAAAAAGCAGCTCATCGGTTTACAAGGTCATTGAGCTGGTCGGCACCAGCGGCGTCTCCTGGTCCGATGCGGCGAAGAATGCCATCAAAAGCGCCAGCAAGACCTTGCGCGATATCCGCGTCGCCGAAGTTTCCAAGCTCGATGTCAAGGTCGGCAAGAATGGCGACATGATTTTTCGCGCCAAGATGAAGCTGTCCTTCAAGTACCACCAGGAATAGCCTGCCCCAGGCGCGGTTTCAATCAGCCCTTGCAGCGCGCAGAAAAGCCGCGAGCCGTAGCGCGACCGCGTCGGCGAGGTCGGCGCGCAGGCAGTCGAACATTTCCGCCGCCGGCATCGACCGCAACCAGGTCATCTGGCGCTTTGCCAGCTGGCGGGTGGCGGCGATGCCGGTTTCGCGCAGCGCGCTTGCATCAATCTCTCCGTCGAGAAATTGCCATGCCTGGCGGTAACCGACGGCGCGCATTGAAGGCATATCGGCATTGAGCGCATGGCGCTTTCGCAAGGCCCGCAGCTCGTCGAGCAACCCGGCTGCCAGCATGGCGTCGAAGCGCGCGGCAATGCGCGCATGCAGCACCGCACGATCCGCGGGCGCAAGGCCGATGATCTGGGCCTGATGCGCAAATGTCGACGGCGCCCGCCCGCGCGTTTGCAGTTGTGAAATCGGCGTGCCCGTCAATCGATGGACTTCCAGTGCGCGCTGGATGCGCTGGACATCATTGGGCTTGAGGCGCGCTGCCGTGACCGCGTCCACCCTTTCCAGCTCGGCATAGAGCGCCGGCAATCCCTCGGCCGCCAGCTGCGCTTCCAGTTCGCGGCGCACTTCGGGATCGGCCGCCGGCATGTCGCTGATGCCTTCCAGCAGGGCCTTGGCATAGAGCATGGTGCCGCCGACGAGAAGGGGCGTGCGGCCGCGCGCCAGCACCGCATCGATGGCGGCGCTGGCATCGGCGCAAAAGCGCGCCGCGGAATAGGTTTCGGGCGGATCGATCAGGTCGATCAGCCGGTGCGGATATTTTTTCAGGGTGGCGGCATCGGGCTTGGCGGTGCCGATATTCATGTCGCGATAGACCAGGGCCGAATCGACGCTGATGATTTCCAGCGGGAAATCATTCGCGAAATGATCGATCAACTCGCAGGCCAATGCAGTCTTTCCCGACGCCGTGGGGCCGAGCAGGAAGATGACCTTTTTTTTCTGCGCCCCCATCGATGCCGCCTTCGAAGCAACCACTAGCGACCGCGCATGAACAGCTTGTCGAGATCGCCGAGCGCGAACTGGTACCAGGTCGGGCGCCCGTGGTTGCACTGGCCGGAGCGCTCGGTGGCCTCCATATCTCGCAGCAGGGCATTCATCTCCGGCACTGTCAGCATACGGTTGGCGCGCACCGAGCCGTGGCAGGCCATGGTGCCGAGGATTTCATCGCGCTTGTCGGCGAGGGCGCGCGAGGCGCCGTGCTCTGCGAGGTCGTCCAGCAATTCGCGCAGCATGGCCTGCACATCGAGGCCCGGCAACATGGCCGGCACCGCGCGCACCGCGATTTCGGTCGGCGAGAGGATGGCGAGGTCGAAGCCCAGCTGCACAAAAAAATCGCGATGCGAATCAATCAGCGGCAACTCGCGCGGTCCCACCGTCATCGCCAGCGGCGCGATCAGCGGCTGCGAGGCGAGCTGGTTGAGATCGAGCGCCGCCTTCAGTTTTTCATAGACGATGCGTTCATGCGCCGCGTGCATGTCGACCAGCACTAGGCCATCGCGGTTCTGCGCCAGGATATAAATGCCATGCAGCTGCGCCAACGCAAAACCCAGCGGCGGCATATCGCCGTCGGCGCGCGGCAGGGTCATCCCCGGCGATGCCGTACCGGGAATTTGCGCGGCCGTGCCGTGCAAGGCTTCATAGAACGCCATCGATTCGCGCACGGCGAGCGTATTGAAACCGCCCTGCTCGGCGCGGCGCCAATCGGTCTGCTCGAAGCGCGGTGCGGCTGTCGGCATTGAACCGTAGGGCGCGTTGTTGCCAATATTGCCGATATCGCCGCTCCAGCCACTACTGCCGCCACTGACCCAGGCCTGCGGATCGGCTACCGCCGGTGAAGTCTGGGCGGCCGAGCGCGACAACGCCTTGTTGAGCGCATGGAACACGAACTGGTGCACCGCGCGCGAATCGCGGAAACGCACCTCGGCCTTGGTCGGATGCACATTCACATCGACCATGCCCGGGTCGATATCAATGAACAGCGCATAGGCCGGCTGGCGCTGGTGGTGCAGCACATCGGCATAGGCTTCGCGGATGGCATGGGTCAGCAGTTTGTCGCGCACGAAACGGCCGTTGACGAACAGGTATTGGCGATCGCGCCCGGCGCGCGAATAGCGCGGCAGCGCAATCCAGCCGGAAATCGAAAACGTCGCAGTGCGTTCGCCGATTTCCACGCTGGCCTCGGCGAATTCATCGCCCAGCACGGTACGCACGCGGGTTGCAGCATCGCCCGAGGGGTACAGCCACAGGCGACGGCCGTTGTGCGCGAGGCTGATCGCAACCTGGGGCACGGCGACCGCGATGCGCAGCGCCATATCCTCGCAATGGCCGAACTCGGTGGCTTCCGATTTCAGGAATTTGCGCCGCGCCGGCGTGTTGAAGAACAGGTCCTCGGCGGTCACGACGGTGCCGCGCTCCAGGGCAACCGGTTCCACTGCGGACAGCTCGCCGCCGATGGCCTCGATGCTCGCACCGCGCGTCGCCGCCCGGTCGCGCGTGGCGATGCTGAGGCGGGAAATGGCCGCCAAGCTGGCCAGCGCCTCTCCGCGAAAGCCGAGGCTGGAAACGCGTTCCAGATCGTCGAGCACGCGTATCTTGCTGGTGGCGTGGCGCGCCAGGGCCAGCGGCAGTTCCTCGGCGGCGATGCCGCTGCCGTCGTCGCTGACGCGCAGGCGCTTGACGCCACCCTGCAGCAAATCGATATCGATGGTGCGGGCCCCGGCATCGAGGCTGTTCTCGAGCAATTCCTTGAGGGCCGCCGCCGGGCGTTCGACCACCTCGCCGGCGGCGATCTGGTTGATCAGCAGTTCGGGCAGAACACGGATGGAGGACGGCATGGACGGGGTCATGGAGGCTTGAAGTGCTGAATAATTCCGGCGCGGGGCGACAGGCGCGTTGCCGACCGTTATTCTAGCGGCTGGGGGCTGGCGCAACGGAACATTCCGGCGAAATGCCCGCCGATTGCGATCTGGCGCTTGACGGCACCGCGGCGAGTGACTATGTTGTCAGCCTGTTCTGCGACAAAACAAAGAGATACAGCGAAATCCGAAAAAAAATGTACGCTGTACGTAACCGCCAGGGGTGACAATTGGGGATCCTGGTCCAGCGAAAGATCGCCTCGTTGATAACCGACAAAACTTCCCACGATTACGCCACGAATGGCGGCGACACCGAACCGGCGCTGGCCGTGCCCATGTCCGTATCGCAGCAGGATCGCGGCCTTGTCGCGCAGCATATTTTTGCCGAACAGGTGCGGCTGCTGTACCGCTTTTCGCTGGTCGGCTACCTGGCCGAACTGCTGGTCACGTTTCTGCTGGGCGCCATCCTGTGGAACGAACTGGGCACGCGCCCCGAATTGTTCGTCTGGTTTGCCTGCGCTTCGCTGATCATGTGCGGGCGTTACGCCTTGTACAAGCTTTTCATTCGCGGCAATCCGGACGCCGACACCTTGCCGCAATGGGAGCAGCGTTTCGTCAGCGGCAGCCTGGCGATGGCAATCCTGTGGGGCGTGATGGGTTCGGTATTGCTGCCCAAGGCCGGACCGACGCAATTGCCGGTCATGATGCTGGTTGCCTTGCTGTCGACGGGCGCCGTGGCCTATTACTCGCCCCATCGCAATCTGTTCGGCTATTCGACCTTCCTGTCCCTGCTGCCGATGGGCGTCATGACCATGGGTTTCGGCGATCGCTACGGTTCCCTGCTGGGAGCCGCCATCCTGGTGCTGATGGGTCTGCTGGTCGCCGTGCACAGCAAGGTCAACAAGGCGCTGGCCGATTCCCTGGCCGCGCGTTTCGACAATGTGCTGATCGCCCTGCGCCTCACCGAGGAACAGGCGCGCGTGGCCTCCGCCAACAAGGCATTGGAGCAGGAGGCGGTTGAGCGGCGCAAGGCGGAACGCGCCGAATTGCTGGCGCTGCAGCGCCTCAAGCTGCACCTGGAACGCACGCCTCTGGGAGTAGTCGAGTGGGACACCGAATTCCGCGTCTCCACCTGGAACCCATCGGCCGAGGCCATCTTCGGTTTCAGCGCCGCAGAGGTGATCGGCGAATCGGCATACACCCTGGTGCGGGGCGCCGAGGACAGCGAACGCATGGCGAGCATGTGGATGGAGCTGATGCAGTCCCAGGGCTCAACCCGCGTGTCCCTGGTCAACCACACCAAGCGCGGCGAAGTCATCCATACCGAGTGGTACAACACGCCTCTGGTCGACAGTGAAGGCCAGATCATCGGCGTGGCCTCCCTGGTGCAGGACGTCACCGAGCGTCTCAACACAGAACGCACCATCCATTACATGGCGCATCACGATGCGCTCACCGGACTGCCCAATCGCCGCCTGATGCAGGACCGCCTCAACCAAGCCATCCTGCAGGCGCGCCGCCAGCAGAAGCATGTCGGCTTGCTGTTCATTGACCTGGATCGTTTCAAGCTGGTCAATGACACCCTCGGCCACGAGACCGGCGATTATGTGCTGCGCGATATTGCCCGGCGCCTGACGAAAGTGGTGCGGGACGGCGATACGGTGTCGCGCGAAGGCGGCGACGAGTTCGTGATCGTGCTGCCCAATCTGGGCAAGCCCGAAGCCGCGCAGATCGTCGCCAACAAGGTGCTGATCGAGCTTTGCAAGCCGATCGATGTATCCGGTCACGAACTGACGGTGACCGCGTCGATCGGCATTTCGCATTATCCGAACGACGCCACCGACATACAGCAACTGCTGAAGCATGCCGATTCGGCCATGTACCAGGCCAAGGACTCCGGCCGCAATACCTCGCGCTTTTTCACCAGCGATCTCAATTTCCTGCTGTCCAAGCGCCTCGAAGTGGAGGCGCGCCTGCGTCGCGGCATCGAGCGCAATGAGTTCTTCCTGCGCTACCAGCCGCAGGTCGACCTGCACAGCGGCCGCATTGTCGGTCTCGAAGCCCTGCTGCGCTGGAACGATCCGCAGCAAGGCGAAATATTTCCCAAGGATTTCATCTCCATTGCCGAAGAACTTGGGCTGATTGTGCCGCTTGGCGAATGGGTGTTCCGCACCGCCTGCCAGCAGATCAAGCAGTGGGAGCAGGCCGGCTACAACGACCTGACGGTATCGGTGAACATTTCGCCGCGCCAGTTCATTTCGCGCAAATTGCTGCCTTCGATGAAATCGGCGCTGATGGAGACCGGCATCAACCCCGGCCAGCTCGACCTCGAAATCACCGAGACCATGGCGATGCGCAACCTCGAACAATCGATCGAAATCCTCACCGAGCTGAGGCGCCTCGGCGCGACGGTATCGATAGACGATTTCGGCGTCGGCTATTCCTCGCTGGGCCAGTTGAAGCGTCTGCCGGCCAACACGCTCAAGATCGACCACAGTTTTGTTTCGCAGGTGCCGGAAGACGCAAACAGCTGCTCGATCACCGAGGCCATCATCGCCATGGCCAAGCGCCTCAAACTTCGCACGGTCGCCGAAGGCGTGGAACGCATCGAGCAGGTCGAGTTCCTGCGCGCCAACGGCTGCGATGTTTTCCAGGGCTATTTTTTCTCCAAGCCGCTGACCACCACCGAGATCACGGCAATGCTCAAAGCCCAGTCGGTACCTGCATAAAATAGCGCAGAACGCCATTTGGCGGGCTTCTCCAGCCAAAAATGGCCTGTAAGCCGCGCCAATGCTGGACTTTCGTTTTATAAATCAGGCCCGCGCCAGCGCCGGATTCTTCTTGAAGTAGCCGCGAATGCCGTCGGCAATCGCGTCCGCCAGCTTGTTCTGGTAGGCGGCGTCGCGCAGTTTGCGCTCTTCCTCGGCGTTGGAAATGAACGCCGTCTCGATCAGGATCGAGGGAATGTCCGGTGCTTTCAGCACTGCGAAACCGGCCTGCTCCACTTGCGTCTTGTGCAGGCGATTGATGCCGCCCATTTGCGCCAGCACCATGCGGCCAACCTTGAGACTGTCGTTGATCTGCGCAGTCTGCGAAAGATCGAGCAGGGTGCGCGCCAGGTGCGAATCGCGCGTTTTCAGGTTGACGCCGCCGATCAGGTCGGCATCGTTTTCCTTGTTGGCCAGCCAGCTCGCCGCTGTCGAGGTGGCGCCGCGCTCCGACAGCGCGAACACGCTGGAGCCGCTGGCGCTGGATTGCCTGAAGGCGTCGGCATGCACGCTCACCATCAGATCGGCGCGCAGCTTGCGGGCGCGCTGCACGCGCATATGCAGAGGCACGAAAAAATCGGCATCGCGGGTCAGCGCCACGCGGTATTGCGGATCGTCGTCGAGTCTTTCCTTGAGCTTGCGGGCGATGATGAGGACGATGTCCTTTTCGCGCGTGCCGCGGCGGCCGATGGCGCCGGGATCCTCGCCGCCATGGCCAGGATCGAGCACCACCACGTAAGGACGCGGCTTGACGGCAGCACGCTCAGCGGGCTTGTTGCCATTGGCACCAGGCTTGCCGTCGCGATTCGTGATGATCGCGGGCGCCTCGGGGACCTTGGCGACGGCGGTCGTGTCGGGTGCGGTGGCGGCTCCGGTTTCAGGCAGGCTGATGTCGCTGCCTCCCTTGCCGAACGCCGCCACATCATCATTGAGCAGCGCCAGCATGGGATCGCTGGCCTTGGCCGGATAAATATCGAGCATCAGGCGATGGCCGAATTCGCCGGCCGGCGGCACCGCGAACACCTGCGGCTTCACTTCCACCTTGAGGTCGAGCACCACGCGGATCACATTGGCGCGATTGACGCCGACACGCACCGCCTGGATAAAGGGGTCGTCCTTGCCGATCTTGTCGGCCAGTTCCTTCAGCGCTGGGCCGAGCTCGACATTCTCGATATCGATGACCAGGCGCTCGGGCGCCTTGACGAAAAAGTGGGTGTACTTCAGCGCCGTCGGCGATTCGAAGGTGACCCGCGTGTATTCGCTGGCCGGCCAGACGCGCGTGCCGCTGATGCGCGTCGCCGCCCAGGCAGGCATGGCCAGCAGGGGCGAGAGCAGCAGGGGAAGCGATAAAAACCGGCGGCGATGCAAAGTCGAGACATCGCCATGCTCGACACTGACGCGCGCAATGGTCCGGGCAATTTCAGGAGCGGCAGCGTTCAGCGCAGGGTATTCGCCAACGCCATGCCGCGCGGCGTCAAGGCCTGGAACTGCGCCTGCCGCGTCGCCTGCGGGGTCGTCGAAAGCGTGACTTTCACATCCGGCTGGGGCAGCAGGTCCTGGGCCTTTTCGGGCCACTCGACGAGGCAGATGCTGTGCTCGTTGAATAAATCGCGAAATCCGGCTTCTTGCCATTCTTCGGGATCGCGGAAGCGATAAAAATCAAAGTGATACAAGTTTAAGCTAGAAACTGTATAAAGTTCAACTAAAGCGTAAGTCGGGCTTTTGACGCGCCCTGCAAAGCCCAGCCCACGCAGCAAGCCACGAGTCAAGGTGGTCTTGCCCGCGCCCAGGTCGCCCGAGAGGTAAATGGTGGTTCCGGGCTGCAGCGACGGCGCCAGCCGCGCACCCAGGGCCAGAGTCGCGGCCTCATCCGGCAAATCGATCATCAGGGTTGCAAATTCGGGCATCCGCTACACTCGGCTTATGGAAACAGGCATCAACAATGGGATAAAGACCAGCATCGACGTCCGGGCCCTGGCCAACGATATCAAGGCCTGGGGACGCGAACTCGGTTTTCAGGAACTGGGCATCAGCGATACCGAACTGACGGCTGAAGAAGCGCAGCTGCAATCCTGGCTGGACCGCGGCTATCACGGCGAGATGGATTATATGGCCCGCCATGGCGCAACGCGCGCGCGGCCCGCCGAGCTGGTGCCGGGCACCGTGCGGGTGATTTCGGTACGCATGAACTATGTGGCGCCGGATGCAAAAGACAGCTGGGCGGTGATGGAAGACGCCGAAGCCGCCTTCATCTCGCGCTATGCGCTCGGCCGCGATTATCACAAGGTCCTGCGCGCGCGCCTGCAGGCGCTGGCGGATCGCATCGAAAACGCGGTCGGTGAATTTGCCTATCGCGTTTTCACCGACAGCGCGCCGGTGCTGGAAGTGGCCCTGGCGCGCAAGGCCGGGCTCGGCTGGCGCGGCAAACATACGCTGCTGCTGTCGCGCGAGGCGGGCTCGATGTTTTTTCTCGGTGAACTCTTCACCAACCTGCCCCTGCCCGTCGACAGCGATACCAGCGAGCACTGCGGAACCTGCCGCAAATGCATCGATATCTGCCCGACCGAGGCAATCGTGGCGCCCTACCAACTCGATGCGCGCCGCTGCATTTCCTATCTGACCATCGAGCACCCCGGTTCAATCCCGGAAGAATTCCGCGCAGCCATGGGCAATCGCATCTACGGCTGCGACGATTGCCAGCTGGCCTGCCCCTGGAACAAATACGCGCAACTGGCCGCCGAAACCGATTTCGAGATCCGCAACAATCTCGATGATGTCACGCTGCTCGAACTGTTCGCCTGGAGCGAGACGGAGTTCAACCAACGCATGGCCGGCAGCGCCATCCGCCGCATCGGCCACGAGCGCTGGCTGCGCAATATTGCAGTGGCAATGGGCAATGCATTGCGCGGCCGATTGGCAGAAGACAAAAAAACGGCATTGCGCCAGGCCCTTCAAGCAAGGGCGGACAGCGATTCAGCCATCGTGCGCGAGCATGTAAGGTGGGCGCTGCACGGCTCATCGGGGTGAACGTCAGTTTTTGGCGGATTCGGCAGGCGCGGCCGGCTGATCAACCGGCTTGGTCGGATAGCGATACCAGTAGACGCTGACGCCGCGCGCCCGCGCCAGCGCTTCGATGGCATTCACTTTGGCGTAATCGGTTTCCTGTACCGGGGCGGCGGCCTTGTCGGGAAGCCAGGCACAGGCACCGGGCAGCAGAACGATCATGCATGCGCCGCAGCGAATGCCCGCGATCAGTTTTTTCATGGCGTCCTCCATCAGGGCTGCAGGCCCATCCGTTTACCTTACGCTTCGCCGTTCGACGAAACAAGCGGTGACACGACAGCAAAAATCCGCAGAACCCGCAAGACAAAAAATTCGGGCCATGCAGTCATGCATGGCCCGAAAAAAGACATTGCAACGTGAAGGCTCAGGTACGCAGGTTCAGGATCAGCACATTCAGCCGTTTCACAAAACCGGCCGGGTCTTCCAGCTGCCCGCCCTCAGCCAGCAGCGATTGTTCGAACAGCAGATGGCTCCAGTCGTTGAATTCGCCCTCGGGCACGCCGGCTTTCAGTTTTTCCAGCATGGGATGGCCTGGGTTGATTTCCAAAATCGGCTTTCCAGCATTCACCTGCTGGCCGGCGGCCTTGAGCATGCGTTCCAGATTGCCCGACAGTTCGTTTTCATCCACCACCAGGCAGGCCGGCGAATCGGTGAGGCGATAGGTGACGCGGACTTCCTTGACGCGATCGCCCAGGCTCGCCTTGATTTTTTCAATCAGCGGCTTCAGTTCCTCCGCGGTTTTTTCCTGTGCCTTTTTCTCGGCTTCATCCGCCAGGGCGCCAAGATCGAGGTCGCCCTTGGCCACCGACACCAGCTTTTTGCCCTCGAATTCCTCGACGCTGCCCAGCCACCACTCGTCGACCGGCTCGGTCAGCAGCAGCACTTCGATGCCCTTTTTCTTGAACACTTCCAGATGCGGGCTGTTGCGGGCGGCGGCAAAACTGTCGGCAGTGGCGTAGTAAATTTTTTCCTGGCCATGCTTCATGCGCGCTACATATTCGGCGAAGGAAACATTCTGCGCATCATCGGCATTCTGTGTCGAGGCAAAGCGACAGAGCTTGGCGATGCGTTCTCGGTTGGCGGCGTCCTCGCCGAGACCTTCCTTGAACACACGGCCGAAGGCTTTCCAGAAGGTGGCAAATTTTTCTTTCTGATTTTCAGCCATGTCCTCGAGAAGCCCGAGAACTTTTTTCACGCAACCGTTCTTGATCGCATCCACATCGCGCGATTGCTGCAGGATTTCGCGCGACACGTTCAGCGGCAAATCGTTGGAATCGACCACGCCCTTCACAAAGCGCAGGTAGCGCGGGAGCAATTGCTCGGCGTCGTCCATGATGAATACGCGGCGCACATAGAGCTTGATGCCATGCTTGCGCTCGCGATCCATCAAATCGAACGGCGCCTTGGCGGGGATGTAAAGCAGCTCGGTGTATTCCTGCTTGCCTTCGACGCGCGCATGCGTCCAGCCCAGCGGCTTTTCCCAGTCGTGGGAAACATGCTTGTAGAACTCTTCGTACTGCTCATCGGTAATGTCGTTCTTGGCACGGGTCCAGAGCGCGCTGGCGCGGTTGACGGTTTCGTCTTCGTCGGTCGTGACGTTGGCGGCCTTGTCCTTGTTCCACTCCGTCTTTTTCATCACGATCGGCATCTGGATGTGATCGGAATATTTGCGGGCGATCGACTTCAGCTGCCAGTCTTCGAGGAACTCCTTGGCGTCATCCTTGAGATGCAGGGTCACCTCGGTTCCGCGCGCAGTTTTTTCCACGGGCTCAAGCGTGAACTCGCCATCGCCGGCCGATTCCCAGCGCACCGCTTCATTGGCGGCCGTGCCGGCGCGACGCGTGGTCAGCGTGACGCGGTCGGCGACGATGAAGGCAGAATAGAAGCCGACGCCGAATTGGCCGATCAGATGCGCATCTTTTTTCTGGTCGCCCGTCAGCTTGGCGAAAAATTCCTTGGTGCCGGATTTGGCGATGGTGCCGATATTGGCAATCACCTCGTCGCGCGACATGCCGATGCCGTTGTCGGCGATGGTGATGGTGCCGGCGGCTGCGTCCATAGTGATGCGGATTTTGAGTTCACTGTCGTTTTCAAACAGACTGCCGTCGGTCACAGCCTCGAAGCGCAGCTTGTCGCAGGCGTCCGATGCATTCGAGATCAGCTCGCGCAGGAAAATCTCGCGGTTCGAATACAGGGAATGGATCATCAGCTGCAGCAGCTGTTTGACCTCTGTCTGGAAATTCAAGGTTTCCATGGGTGCCTGGGCCTTGGATTCGGCGGTGGATGGTGCGGTGCTCATCAGTGTCTCCCGTAGTGTTTTATGCAGGCGCAGCGGCGGCTTGCTGTCCCGACTTGCCTGTGGCAAATGCGGCCCGGCGCAAGGTTTTCAAGACGGCTGACGGCTTTTTTTCAATATGGCGGCAAACGCAATCGGGGGGTGGCAGCGCATTCCGTCGTTTTTCATTTTTACTTCAGTGGCTTAGCCGCCGGCGGCGAAGTCTGGCAGTCGCGCCGGCATGCCGCGGCCAGATGGCATTGAACCTTTTGGCGCGGACCGCACTCTATCTTCCAGTTCCTGCCGCCGCGATGAGTCGTGGCGGCATTGCAGGTGCCGTTGGTGATGTCAAGTCTGTTGTTCCGTTGAGTGAGAGTTGTTTTTGGCCCCGGGCAACCGGGGCCTTTCTTTTGCGGCGCCCTCCAAGTGCGCAGCAGGCTTGGCAGGCCTGGCGAATGGCCGGACAATGGGCCATGGAACCCTTCTCTGCGCTGATCGACCATTACGGCTATCTGGCGGTGTTCGTCGGCACCCTGCTGGAAGGTGAAACCATTCTGGTGTTGGCCGGCTTCGCCGCGCAACGCGGCTACCTCGATCTGGCAACCGTGATGGGGGTGGCTTTCATCGGCGGCTTCCTCGGCGATCAGCTGCTGTTCTTCCTGGGACGCCGCCATGGCCATCGCATTGTCGCGCGCATGCCGGCGCGCTTCGGCGATATCGCCCAGCGCATCGCGCAGGTCGACAAACTGCTGTGCCGCTATCAGGCCCCGCTTATTTTCTGCATTCGCTTCATGTACGGACTGCGCCTGATCGGGCCCTTCGCCATTGGCATGGGCAGCGTCTCCGCCGGCAAGTTCTTCGTGTTCAATCTGCTCGGCGCCATGGTCTGGTCAGTGCTGATCGCCGGCGCCGGTTTCCTGTTTGGGCAGACCCTGGAATTGCTGCTGAGCGATATCAAGCAATATGAAATGCTGGGGCTCGGCCTGCTTCTGCTGCTCGCCGCCCTGACCTGGCTGCTTCACCATCGGCGACAGCGCTGACATTGCGGGAAATCATTTGTCCGGTTCAGGCGGCACAAAGATGGCGAGGCCGTGGCCGATCTTGTTGTTGATCGAGGCCGACAGACCGGTGCCGTAAGCCGTATTGCCGCCGAACCCGCCGACGCCCCCGCCGATGCCACCGGTGCTGGTGCTGCCGGTACCCTTGAGCAGCACGCCGTTGGCGCCCAGTGCGGCGGCCCGTTCCTTGAGTCGCTGCATCACCACATCCATATTGCCCTGCTCGGTGATGGCCAGCGACATCTGGCTCGAAGCATCGATGATCGCGATCTCCTCGAACTTCGGCGGCGGCACGGTATAGATCACGACCTGGCTGGGATCGAGCGGCGCGCGCACCGTGCCGGTGATGACGTGGGAACCGGTGCAAGCAGCTAGCAAGATTGCAAGCAGCAATGCGGACAGTCGTTTCATATTGATTCTCCTCTCGGGGATCGTGGCACCCGGCATCGCGGCTTGAAAACAGGCGACGAGCACAGGGGCATTACAATGCGCGCAGGCGGGCAAGGCAATATTCGGCCGACGAGCGGAACCCGTCAACAGGATATTTTCAAAGGGAACTTCTAAAAACCGCGTCGTCCCGGCGCCCCGAATGGGGTCTCCATCGAAAGGCCGGGACCCAGTCCGACCAAGTATTTGAATATACGAAGGACTGGATTCCGGCCTACGC
>JACXTT010008199.1_pt1 | contig 14541 bp, 13 predicted proteins | sample 9270951 | NCBI WGS metagenome assembly JACXTT01 (sample SAMN15532306, study PRJNA645909) | rock metagenome | isolation source: weathered quartz diorite | place: Puerto Rico | collected 2017-06-21
CCCGCCGCTGTAGGAGTTTCCTGCCAGCCTCCGCAAGTGGACGACGTTCCTGGATGTTGGCTTGGGTCAAATCAAACTGGAACAATGGGCAACCACGGTGTCCGGAGGAGAAGCTCAACGCATCAAGCTTGCGAATGAACTTTCCAAGCGCGCAACGGGTCGAACGATTTATATCCTGGATGAGCCGACAACCGGTCTTCACTTTGCCGACGTGCATAAACTGCTCGACGTTCTGCAGCGCCTGGTCAACGTTGGCAATACCGTAATCGTTATTGAGCACAACCTCGATGTGATTAAGAGCGCCGATTACATTATCGACCTTGGACCGGAGGGTGGCGCCCACGGTGGTCGCGTGGTGGCATGCGGCACCCCAGAGGAGGTCGCGCTGGTCAAGCGTTCTCATACCGGCCACGTGCTGAAGCCGTTGCTGAATGGGAATGGCAGAAAGCAGTGAGACTCTGGATTGCGGTTAATCGCGGAGCCAGTTAATCTCATCAGTCTGCGAGATCTAAGACTAAACAAACGCGCCGCCGGTCGGCTGAAGGATCTGGCGGACCTCGAGGAACTTCCTGCAACGGAATAATAAGAGATGTCCATCTACGACTCTCAACCGATCGATCTGGATAAGATAAGCACTTATCCGCTCGCTTCGCGTTCCAGCAAAGTGAGCGTCGATGATTTCGCCAAACCAATTAGCGAGAATTCATCGCTTCGCGATTATCTAGCGTCGCTTCCCAATATTCTGGCGGTTCAAAATATTCGCGACCTCGCATCACGCATGCGACGCGCGCGCGACGCCGGAAGACCAATCATCTGGGGCATTGGTGGCCACGTCATTAAGACAGGGCTTGCGCCCATCATCATCGACTTGATGAACCGAGGATTCGTAAATGCAATCGCGGGTAATGGCTCGGTCCTGGTTCATGATGCCGAGATTGCGATGGTCGGCTCAACCTCAGAAGACGTTGATGCAACGCTGGGTGAGGGCGCATTCGGCGGAGCAGAAGAAACCGGGAATCTTCTCAATCAAGCTGCCCGAGCCGGCGCGAACAGTGGAATTGGATTGGGAGAAGCGTTGGGACAGGTGCTGGTGGCGATGGAACCGAAGTACAAGAACCTCTCGCTGCTGTGCGCTGCTTACAAATCAAGAGTGCCATTCACTGCGCACCTGACCATCGGCGGAGACATTGCGCATTTTCATCCGCAATCCGATGGCGCGGCATTGGGTGCAACTTCACACACTGACTTTCGTTTGCTTGCCGAACTGGTTCGGCGCATGAATAGCGGCGGGGTCTATCTCAATATTGGATCGGCTGTAACTTTACCCGAAGTTTTCTTGAAGTGCGTCACCCTCGTACGCAATCTCGGTCACGAGTTGAATGACATTACCACTGCGAACTTTGATTTCATTCAATCGTATCGTCCGCTTACCAACGTGGTGCGGCGACCGACCGCTGATGGAGCGGGAAAGGGATACGCGATCACGGGGCATCACGAACTTACCATTCCGCTGTTGGCGGCGGAAATTATCTGTGGAGCAGCAGAATAGCTGCTTCCCAAAGCAGCTTCAGCCCGGCCAACAGCAAGACCACTGACAACCAACGCCGTATTTCGGCGATTGGCAGGACGCGCGTTCCTAATTGCGTTCCAATCCACCCGCCGACTAAGGCCGCGGGCGCCCAATAAATAATCCCGTCCGGCACCAGGGACACCGACGAGACATGCCCCAATAAGCCCGCCACTGAATTAACCAGGATGAAGGTGACGGCGACGCCTGAAGTCTCTTTCGTCTTAGCCCAATGCATCAGGAGCAGCACTGGGCTCAAGAAGATTCCACCGCCGACGCCGGTCAGGCCCGACAGTAATCCGATCAGACCACCGATCATGAGCGCCATCCAAATCGGGGCTGGTTTCACCTTGCGGTCATCAGCCCGTTTGGCGCTCAGGAAGAGCCGCACCGCGCTATAAAGCAGAACGATCCCGACGATCGTTTTGTAAATCGGCACTGGCAAGGTCAGGCTGCCACCGATGAATGACGCTGGAATTGAAGCCGCGGCAAACGGCCAGAAAACTTTCCAGGAAAACAGCCCCGCGCGATAGAACCGAACCGTACCGATCACCGCCACGATGATGTTCAGGATGAGCGCCGTTGGTTTCATGACGACCGGCGCCATTCCAAAGAGAGCCATCGCCGCCAGGTACCCAGACGCGCCCGCGTGTCCCACTGTTGAATAAAGAACAGCGACAATGAAAATCAGAGCCGCAATGATTATTGCCGTGGTTGTCGGATCCATGCGTACCGTTGGACTGAGACGAAAATCATCGCGACGTTACGGAGTTGTGTCAACCCTAACATGTGGTGCGTTTCTTGTCGCGGAGCGCCCCGCGTTATAATCGTCATCCCGATTCAGCATTCATCACAAAGTTTGGAAAGCTAGTCGTCCGATGAATTCGAAGAAACGCGAACACTTTAGGAAACTTCTACTGTCGGAATTGCGCCGGCACGCCCAACACATAACCGATGAGCAAGCCCAGGCGCTGGAAGTGAACAACGATGACGCGAAGGAAAGTTCCGACCTGGCCCTGCGCGATGTCATTCAAGAGTTGGCTTTAAAACTAAGCGACCATGAATCGCGACTCGTCGCGGATATCGACATGGCGCTTCGCCGGATGGACGAAGGTTCATACGGAATGTGTGTCCGGTGTGGCCATGAGATTGATGAGAAGCGTCTGGAGGCTATTCCCACTGCGCGCTATGACGCTGCGTGCCAGACCGCCATTGAACAGCAGAAGGGAACCGGAGCAGGGCCTTCGCTCTGATTGAATTGGAAGAACTAATTTCAGACTGCGCATGACGAACTACCTTACTTTACCAATCGGCGACGCTGCCCCCGCAGAAGTTAATGCCGTTATTGAAATCGCTCGCGGTGATACGAACAAATACGAATACGACAAAGAACTCAACGTTTTTCGCCTCGATCGGAATCTCTACTCACCGGTGCACTATCCCGGTGACTATGGGTTCATCCCGAGCACCTTGAGCGATGATGGCGATCCCCTCGATGTTCTAGTGCTGGTCGATGCGCCGAGCTTTTCAGGTTGCGTGATGACGGTAAGGCCAATCGGCGTGCTTAAGATGGTCGATCAGAATCGCGAAGACGAGAAGATACTAGCCGTGGGGTTGAACAATCCGGTATTCACCGAGGTAACCGACTACACCCAGCTATATCCACACCTGCTCCGCGAAATCGAACACTTTTTCGGCATCTATAAGGAACTGGAAGCAAAGACGACGACAATTAAGGGATGGGAAGACGCTGCCAGCGCGCGCGAGATTGTGAATGACTGTCGTGATCGGTATTCAGCAAATCGGCGAACTTAAAAGTCGGTCAGACAGTTTGTGCCAACGATCGTTTACGATAATCTTCACCGTCAATTTCCACTGTCTTGCACATCTCATAGAGCCGCGAACGCAGTGGCACGCCGATCCGATCTTCCAGTAATTCGCTAGTATCTTTTTCGTTCTTGCGACGGTCAGAATAATTCGTCGTGAAGATCGTCAAGCGCTTGTCGTTATAGCGCGTGTTGATGATCTGCATCATCGTGTCACGCACCCAATCAGTGGGTTTGGATGCACCTAACTCGTCGAGCACCAGCACGTCTGCCTCAAACACGGGCTGCAGGACGGTCAACTCTGATGACTGCGAGATTGGGTTGTAGGAATCCTGAATCTTTCGCAGCAGCGCGCCGAATTGATAAAACAGGCCTGGAACCTGATATCGCTCGATCAACTCTCGGAGGATCGCGACGGCTAAGTGAGTCTTGCCGATGCCCACCGGTCCAACCAACAATAAACCGCGGCCGTCAATTACGAGAAAATCGTCGAGAAGGATTTGTGCTTCGCGCTTCGCAATCCACATGGATTCAGAGGAGCCTGCCTCGTAGTTGGCGAGCGTGCAGTGCTGATAGCGGGCCGGAATCCGCGCGGAACGAAACAGGCGCTGAAGCTGATCAGAAGTTTGGCAATCACACCGGCGTGCGCCTTCACCCGCGATAATCTCCATTCCCGTACCAAAGCAGCGCGGGCACACATCCACTCGACCGGTTTTTGGCGCAGACGTTGAATTCGCAGGCGGCGTCCCAGAGTCTGTTTGCGGATTCTTAAGAACTCGCAGGCGGCCGCTCTTTGATTTTCCAGTTTGCGTCATCTTGCGTTGCGGAATAGTAACGGACAGTGATTATATCATCGCGCTCGTGATAAATAGTTGAACGTGCCGCACCTTGAACTGTTATTTCTTCCAAACGAAAGTGAACCGGAGTCGAGGTGCCAGTGGCACGTTTGCAACCTGATGCCCGCTGAAAACCATCTGAATGATCGAGGTTATTCTGAAGTGCCGCACTGATAGCGACACCAGTAACACTCGATACCTCCTGTGATTTACCGCTCGGTGTGGGATCCACCGAGCGGTTTTTTTGTCTAGTTCCGCGCGCCGCTGCTAAAGATTGTCCATGGGCGCGACGGCATGTCCTGCAAAATTCCGTTCATCCATGCATATTCAGGGTGATCCTTCAGGAATGTGCGAGCCATGAAGTCGTAACCGCAGGGATGACCCATCGCTGCCCAGAACTGCATCTTACTCGCCATTTGCGTGTCAACGACCTTTGCCTGGACTGTGCCTCCCGGATAGAACTTGCCCCAGTCCCACTCGGGAATGCCGCGCGCAGACCGTTCGACGACGCCGCACAAACTGCGTTCGTTGGGGCCGTCTCGCTTTTCGAAGGCATCGTATTTGTCCGCTTCCATCTGCTTCACGGTTTCCGCATTGATGTTGCCTTTCGCATTACTCACCATTTGCTCCCAGCGTTCTTTACGCGCCAACGGTGAGCCCCCGCGATTCTTAAAATCAAAATTGGTCTCAACCATCGCCAGTTTCTCGTCCACGGGAAAATTCGAGCCGATGTAATAACCATCTTTGGTCCGGCGGACACTATGTTCCTTCAACCCAAGTTCGAAGAGCGCGATCTCGCCGGTTTTGTTGTCGCCCAGGAGCCAGTCGTTTGCGTAACCGCCGTTGTTGCCGTCGAGCATTATGCGCACGTAGTCATCGATGGAGTTGCTGTACTGCATCGCTTTACGCGCGCGGAAGAATTCAGGCTTGCCCGCAGGATCAAAAGAACTGAAACCGGTAATGGTGGTTTCGGTAATCATGATCCCGGCGGAATTAATGCCAAAGTCGTCATCGCTCACAATCACTCCCGGTAGGCCGTCCATCAGAATTCGATATCCCCTTTGCGGTTTGATATCGAAGATGATGTTCCAGCGCGATCCCTTCACGTAATCGGTCCAGGTGTTGTGACCCATCACGATGTTGTGATCTTTTGTGTAGCTGCCGGTCGCAACGATCGCGCTGCAATTTCCCGGTGAATGGGTGGTGGGGATGCGCCCCTGTTGTTTGTCGAGCCAGGGCAGATAGTAATAAGGAAGTTCTTCGACGGCGTTGAGCGCCACGATATCCCAGCGATCTGCTCCGACGTGGGCATCGTTCAACCCGCGTACGATGCCATCGATCTCACGCTGGTACTCAGAATCGATCTTGGGCCAAAGAATGTCGCGCGACGCTTTGCGATAGAACTGCCAATCACGCTTTGTTTCGTGATGTAGGAACGGCTTGATTACACGCAGGAGATCCCCAGTTTCCCTGGCGAGCAACTTCCCGTGCTGGTAGCCAATCTGTTCCGGCGAACCTTCGAGATGAACAAAAACCCAGCCGTTGCGATCGAATCGGTAACTTCCTTTCATTCGATCGTCTTCGGAAACCGTCGGCTTCCACTGACCGGAGCGAAAGGCCGAAAGCGATAGGACGGCTACTCCAATAGCGATCATAGCGTAAACTTTAACTTTCATGAGTGTCCTTTCGACTGAGTGAATCCAAACAACGCCGGCAGGTTTTCATTTTATCCATTCGTCTGTTAAAGTACAGGTTTTGTTTTAACCGTCAGATCGCTCTCTATGGGTTCTGCCAAGGAAATCATATCTACCGAGAACGCACCGCGCGCTATTGGACCGTATTCGCAAGCAGTGCGCGCGGGCAATTTTATTTTTGCGTCCGGGCAGATTCCCATCGATCCGGCGACAGGCGAATTTGTTCCGGGCGGAATTGCCGAGCAAACCGAACAGGTTTTAAAGAATCTAACGGCTCTGTTCGCGGCCGCTGGAGTTGGAATGGATCAGATTGTGAAGACGACGGTCTTCCTCGCTGACATGAACGACTTCACTGCGATGAATGAGGTATACGGGAGGTTCTTTAGCCAGGCGCCGCCAGCCAGAGCCACCGTTCAGGCTGCCCGGCTGCCGCGTGATGCCAAGGTCGAGATTGAAGCGATCGCCGTGGTGTCGGGTTAGGCGGCTTTGGCTACTTTGCCGGCCTTGATGCAACTGGTGCAGACCTTCATCCGTTTGTTGCCGCCGGTCGGCAGCTTCACGCGAATGGATTGCAAGTTGGGGTTGAAAACGCGAGGCGTTCGATTGTTGGCGTGCGACACATTATTGCCAAACTGCGGCCCTTTGCCGCAAACTTCACAACGCTTTGCCATGATGACGAAATCTCCTGTCGGTTCGCGCGATCACACTGTGCGAATCGGCGCGGAATTTTGAAACGAAAACCATAACAAACGAGCGAAACGGCGGTCAAGCAAGGAAACCGAGTTTGCCATCGCCCTGAGGAGTAAACGAAGTGCAGAGAAAACTAACTACCCTAATTTCACTGGCCGCGATAATTTCGATCGCCACATTGTTGGCGGCGTGCGGCGGCAGTAGCGAGACGCCCGACAATACGGTCGCGGCGACGGTGAATGGAAAAAAGATCATGCTGTCCGAGGTTGAGCGGCTAATCCATCAGCAAATGCAGGGCAAAGAGTCGCAGATGTCCTCTCATGATTTAGCCCAGGCGCGACTGACCGTGCTCGATAAACTGATTCAGCGCGAAGTCATGTTTCAACGCGCCGAGCAGGAGAAACTGCTGCCCAGCGAAGAGGACATTACCAACGAGCTCAACAAGCAGAAGCAACAGACCGGAATGACCGACGAAGAATTCGCCCGCCAGCTCAAAGAGCAGAACATGTCGATGGAAGCCCTGCGCGAAGAGACGAAAAAAGATCTCGCCATCAGCAGGCTCCAGGATAAGTATGCCGGCAAGGTTACGATCAGTGACCGCGAGGTCGAGGATTACTACAACGCGAACAAGGGTCAGTTCGTCAATTCGCGCGGCGTTGGACTTGCCATGATCATGGTCGATCCCGCTGACAACAGTCAGCAAGGAGTTACAGACGACGCCAAGAATGACGCTGACGCGAAAACCAAAATTGATAACCTCAACGCCCAGTTGAAGAGCGGCGCTGATTTCGCGACCGTCGCTCGCGCCAAAAGCGAGGACGTAAATAGCGTTTCTCGTGGCGGCGACATCGGCTTCGCGACCGAAGACGATCTAAAACAGAATGGCTTCCCGACGGATCTGGTCGCCAGGTTTTTTGGCGCGATGCAGGTAGGCGATCGCACCGACCCAATTCGTTTTCCGAGCGGTAAGTGGTACATCTTCAAACTTCAGGAGAAGCGCCTGACAACTGAAAACCTGACGCTTGAGAGTCAGGGTGTCCGGCAGCAGATTACCGTGAACCTGACGAACCAGCGCAAGGAAATTCTGAACGCCGCGTTGCTTGAAGTGTCACAGTCTGAGGCGAAAATCGTTAATAGCTTCGCCGCTAACATTCTGTCTAATCCCGGCAACCTCGGGTTGAGGCCGGCATCATCGGAGGCAGCCAAGCCAGGAAGTTCACCCGCTGCGGCCACCACGTCGCCGGCGGCCAGTTCGTCACCAGCCGCGGCCAAGAGCGGCGCGACGCCTGCGGCTTCACCGACGGCCAAGAAGTAACGCCGGATCATCATTCAACGGGCGCGGTGCTTGAACGTTGGGGCCGCGCCCGTTTTGTGTGTCATGCTTTTTCGACTTTCAGACGCCTACAAATCTTATGGTTCGCAGGATGTTCTGCGCGGTACGTCGCTGCAGATCAAGCCCGGTGAGCACGTCGGACTGGTCGGTCGTAACGGCGCCGGCAAGACGACAATCTTTCGCCTGGTCACCGGCGAAGAGAGTCCTGATCGCGGGGAAGTTGTCCGCGCGCGTGGCTTGAAGCTTGGGCTACTCGCCCAGCACGTTCATTTCGAAAAAGGATCGACCGTCCACGAATCCGCGCTGGCAGCATTTGGGCGGCTTCAGCAAATTGAACACGAGATGCATCAACTCGAGCATCGCATGGCGGATGCCGGCGACGAGCTTGAGAAAGTCCTTTCACGCTACAGTGATCTGCAGCACGAGTACGAACGTGAAGGAGGTTTCGAGTACTCGGCTAAAGCTGAAGCGATTCTCCAGGGTTTGGGTTTCGATCGAGATTCCTGGCAGATGGAAACAGACAAACTGTCGGGAGGTCAGCAGAATCGACTCGGGCTTGCGCGCTTGCTGTTGTCTGAGCCTGACGTACTGCTTCTCGATGAGCCGACGAACCATCTTGACGTCAGCGCGGTCGAATGGTTGGAGCAGTTTCTTCAAACTTATGCTCATGCATTCGTCATAATCTCGCACGATCGATACTTTCTCGATCGCGCCTGTCATCGAATCATCGAACTCGAGAACGGACAGGCATCGAGTTACAAAGGGAACTATTCGCATTACGTCGAGGAACGCGAAGAGCGCCGCGAAATTCAGCGCCGTGCCTACGAGAACCAGCAACGCCTGATTGCCAAGACAGAAGACTTTATTCGGAAGAACCTCGCCGGTCAGAAAACGAAGCAGGCGAAGTCGCGTCGGACAATGCTGCAACGGTTGGAGCGGATCGATGCCGTTCAGGCGAATCAGGCGTCGGGGGACTTTCGGCTTAAGAATATTGAGCGCGCCGGTACTCATGTCCTCACCATAACGGAAACCTCAATTGGCTATGGCGACAAGGCGCTGGCACGGGACATCTCGCTCATTCTCCGTCGCGGCGAATGCCTCGGTGTCATCGGCCCAAATGGTTCGGGAAAGACCACCTTTCTGAAAACAGTTCTCGGGAAACTCCCCTCGTTATCAGGTGAGATCCGTTGGGGAAGCAAAGTTGAAATCGGGTACTACGCCCAGCAGTTGGAAGACCTCGACGAACGAAACGAGATCATCATGGAGTTGCGTCGCGTCGCTCCCTCAACCGCAACGTCTGGCGAGTTGCGATCGTTTCTCGCTAAGTTTCTGTTTATCGGCGACGACGTTTACAAGCACGTTGGGGATTTGTCGGGCGGAGAGAAGGGAAGACTTGCGCTTGCGAAGCTCATCTATTCGGGAGTGAACGTGCTGGTGCTGGATGAGCCGACGAACCATCTCGACATTCCATCGCGCGAGGCGTTGGAAGAAGCGCTCGAAGCCTATGAAGGAACGATTGTCACCATCAGTCACGACCGTTTCTTCCTTGATCGCGTCGCGACGCAGATCCTGTCACTGGATGGCGAAGGAGAGGTCGAGCATTACAACGGCGACTACACTGAGTATCACGACTGGAAAGCGGCAAGATCCGATTCGCGTGTGGCAGAGGGCAGGCTCGATATGTCAGAAACCGATTTATTGGCGCCTGCACGCGGTGTTGAAGGAGCATCGAAATCACAGGAAAGAATCCGGCGGAAGCCTTCGACATCGCAACCGCGGCGTCGCGCCGAATCCGCCATCGATCCCTCAAGAGTTAAGGTGGTAAAGAAGGCCCGCGATCCAGAGGTGGTCGAAGCTGAAATCGCGACTCTCGAAAAGCACATCACCGATCTTTCAAATGATATGACTAAGCCGGAAGTTGCTCGTGACATTACGAAGCTCGTCGCTGTAAATGAGGAGTACGAACGATCCGAGGTTCAACTGGCAATTTTGCTTGATGAGTGGGAGCGGGCTGAAAGTGCCGCGATGTCAAAGACAAAGCCGTCGAAGCGGCGATAACATCGGATGTTCAATGATGAAGCGTGATCGAATTACGTTGCGAAGCCTTCTACCGATACGCTTGACACTAGATCGGCCGTTTGCTACTTTCGCGGTCTCGCCAAAGTCGACAATCATTGAGCGAGTTTTCAACCCTTAGGCACGTAGCTCAGTTGGTAGAGCACTACCTTGACACGGTAGGGGTCAGCGGTTCGAGTCCGCTCGTGCCTACCAATCCTTCAAAGCCATGCCTTACAAATATCTCTTCTTTGACGATTACTCGGAAGGCGCTCATCCGCGAATTCTGGAAGCGTTGACACGCACGAATGTCCAGCAAGAACCCGGATATTTGATGGACTCGTTTGCGATTGAAGCGACCAACCTCATCAGAAAAAGGTTTGGTGTGCCCAATGCAGATGTGCATTTTGTGGCGAGCGGCACGCAAGCGAATCTTGCCGTGCTGTCGGCGATCTTAAAGCCATACGAATCGGTAATCGCGGCTGAATCCGGACACATCAACACGCATGAGTCCGGCTCGATCGAAGCCACCGGGCACAAAATTAATGCAGTTAAGGGAGAAGACGGAAAGGTCAGACCCGGCGAAATCCAGGACATGGTCGAGATGCACAACTTCGATCAGATGGTACTGCCGAGGGCCGTCTATATCTCTCAATCGACCGAGCTTGGCACTGTCTACACAAAAGCTGAGTTACAAGAAGTTTCCGCGAAGTGTCGGGAGCACGGCCTTTTCCTTTTTGTTGATGGAGCCCGACTGGGAGCGGCGCTTACTTCGGAAGCCTGTGACCTCGAGCCCGAAGCGCTCGCGAATCTGGTTGACGTATTTTATATCGGTGGCACCAAGAATGGCGCGCTGATTGGTGAAGCAATCGTAATTGTGAATCCACACCTTCAGGATCACTTTCGCTTCAATCTGCGACAGCGTGGCGGATTGCTGGCAAAGGGCCGAGCTGTGAGTCTTCAATTCCTCGAGCTGTTTCGGGATGACTTGTATTTCGCTATCGCCAGACACGCGAACGACCTCGCAAAACATCTGGCTGCCGGAATCCGGCAGTGCGGGTATCAGCTTCTTGTGGACGCTCCGACCAACCAGGTGTTTCCGATTTTCCCAAACTCAATCGTCGAACGTCTGCTGCCGCACTATGGCTTTCACTTTTGGGAGAAATTCGATGACCAAAACTCGGTCGTTCGTCTCGTTACCTCCTGGGCCACCGAAGAGCCTGCGGTCACGGAATTTCTCTCCACACTAAAGACTCTCGCTTAAGCCCCACGTCTTCTAGCGCATCAGCGCGCTGGCTGACCAGAGTACCGGCGCTTGTCCATGCAGATCGCCGGTACGCCGTTGACGGGCCAGGTAGTACTTCAGTTGCGTGTCATGATCGCTGCCAACTTCCGCGTTGGCTTTGTTTGTCCCCACACAAACGTCAGTCACATTAGCTTGTGAGTCGATGTGTTTTACCAGCCCCAGCCATGCCTTTCGCGCGGCCGGCCCATAGGTTTTCGCCGGCAGCCAACCGTTCTTCACACCGGTGATCATCGCGAACGTAAACATTCCGGTACTCGACGTCTCGGCCCACACATCCGGGTGATCGACGAGCTGTCGCCACAATCCATCTTCCGCCTGATACTTCAGCAGCGAAGCCATCATCGTTCGATAGCCTTCGAGAATGCGGGCGCGTTTCGGATGATTCTTGGGAAGTGACCGGAGTAGTTCAGCCATGCCCGCGGCGACCCAACCATTGCCACGACCCCAATACCATGGAGAGTCAAGGGCATGAAAGAAAAGACCATTCGGCTGTTGCAGCTTGTCCAGATACGCAGCCATGGTTAGCGCCGCGCGATCGAGATACTTCGGATCCTGGGTCGCCCGAAATGCCTGCACCTGCACGGCGGTAATCATGTACATGTCGTCGATCCAGTAACGAGCTTCAGCCGTGATGCCGTCAGGTGTGGTCTTGTCCCACTGCTTGTCGGCCAGCCCACGACCCAATTCGAGGTATTTCCGCTCCTTTATCTGCAAGTAGATTTCCAAAGGGATGATCCCAAAGACGCGCATATCGACGTGCGCGTCCGGCGAGACCCATTTCGCGTGTTCACCTAGCAGCGGATCGAATTTCGCAATCAGTCTCTTCTGCAGGTCTTGATCCTTGGTTAGCTGCGCGACCGTCAGCGAGCCATACCAGGCGCACGCCTCGGGATAAATCACGAACTGTCGCTTGCCATCTTCGACTTCCAGTCTGCGCGCGACAAAGTTTTCCGCGACGCGCTTGCCGACTTCTTGCGGAGACATTCCGGCCGGCCAGTTGCGAAAATACGATTGTGCGTTGGCTGAAACAACGGTGCTTAGAAACACTGTCAACGCCAACGCGGCTGCTGTAAATTTCGATTGATGCAAAATTATTTTCCTCCGTTAGATCATGTCAGAAACTCGAAAGGCTTTTACGGCTAGCGTCGCAGTCTGCGAGCCAAGGTTGGGATGCTTGGCGGTGAGTTTGATTGTCCCGGTGGCTGGCTTCGTCTTTATCCAAATCGCGCCAACACCTCCGAACAAAGAAAATGGGTTGTCGCCGACGATTTCGCCGGGACCTTCAATGATCAATGCGATTGCCGCGTTCGAAAACGGACGCACCGCTCCGAATTCGTCCGTGACTTTTAGGACAACTCGCGTCATGTCGATGCCGTCGCCGATCAGTTCGCGATCATCAGGTTCGACCAGAAGCTTTCGATCGACACCTTTCGCGGACATCTTTCGTTCAATAACTTTCTTGCCGCCGATGTAGCCTTCAATGCGCAAATCATCCCATCCGCCACCTATGCCTGCGTGCAAATTCGTGACGAAGGGCGCGTACTTCAAATGATCGTAGGTTTTGCGATCAGGTTCGACTTCGGCGATGAATCGATCGCCGATGAAGAACTTCAACTTCTCGCAGTTTGAGCAAACCAGCGCATTCGTGAAGGTTTCGTTCTCATCGCCGCGCGCCCAGTCGAACGCCGGTTCGAGCACTATCTCTTCCGACGGCTCGCATTGCGATTTATAGAACCCGGCCGCGGGTTTGGGAATACGAAAGATGTCCGACACTCCGTGATAGCAAATTCGATCACCCGAACCAAAGTAATCGTGCGTGTTGTAATCAAACGCGCACCAGCCCAGCCCGCCCGCGTACTTGTCGTCAGACGCGAGTTGATTGTGCACGCGCGCGTGCCGGTGCGTGTGTTCGCGCAGGCGCTCGACGTTGTCGTTCCGCTTAGTCGGATACATGTGCCCATTGAATTCCGTGTTGAGATAGAGCGGATGGTTCGGTGGCCGTAGCGGAAAACCAAAGTCGTTCATTGTGAAAACGTCTTCGAGCCGTTCCGACCCATACCGGTAGCGGACCCCACCAGTTTGACGCGAGTCATCCAGCGAATGCGCGAGAGCGTTTGTCTTAGTATACAAATCGTGGTTATCGCCAGACTCATTTATGCGCACACCCCACAAGATGATCGATGGATGATTCCAGTCACGACGAACCATTTTCTCGACGTTTTGCAGCGCGAGGTTCTGCCAATCGTCGTTACCAATGTGCTGCCATCCGGGAATCTCTTCAAAAACCAACAGTCCGTACTCGTCACAGCCGTCCAGAAAATGCGGCGACTGCGGATAGTGTGAAGTGCGGACGATGTTGCAGTGAAGCTCTTTGCGCAGAATCCAGGCGTCGCGCTTCTGCACTCGCGCGGGCATTGCCTGTCCGACATACGGAAACGTCTGATGCCGATTCAAACCACGCAGCTTCAGATGTTTGCCATTTAGGTAAAAGCCCTCAGGCGTGAACTTGGCCTCGCGAAATCCGATTCGAGTCTCGTACTGGTCGATGATCCGCTCTCGATCTGACAGACCGACGAGGACTTGATACAGCTTCGGCCGATCAAGATTCCAAAGTTCGATGTCGCGAATATTTGTTAGCGTCAGGTCGTAGTGGGCTTGTCCGTTGGGGGTGATTTCGCGCGTCTGATCTGCAATTACGCGATTGCCTTCGAGCAACGATGCGGTGAGCATCAGCGGGGCGCGATTAGACTTGCTCTCGTCAAGATAGCAGCGCACTTCCAGCTTCCGTTCAGGGCTGAGCACATCGATCGGTTTCGCGAAAACGTTTTCGATGAAGGTTTGATTGACGCAGCGAATTTGAACGTCACGATAAATGCCCCCAAACGTTAGGTAGTCGACCAAACGCCCGAACGGAGGAATGTCCTTGCGCTCCGTCGAATCGACTTCGACGGCGAGTAAGTTATCTCCTTTCCAATTCAGATGCGGCGTCAGCTCAAACGAGAAGGGCGTATAGCCGCCGCGATACTCACCGGGCTTTTGCCCGTTGATCCAAACAGTCGCAGCCGTCATCACGCCGCTGAAATCAATGAAGACTCGCTGGCTCCGGATGTCAGGCGGAAAGCGAAAATGGCGGCGATAGACTGACACGAACTCATACTCCTTGTCGTCGAAGCCATGCCACGGCAGCAGCTTGTTTGTATGCGGGATGGTGACGCGTGCGAATGCCGCATCGTT
>JACXTT010008200.1_pt1 | contig 14540 bp, 14 predicted proteins | sample 9270951 | NCBI WGS metagenome assembly JACXTT01 (sample SAMN15532306, study PRJNA645909) | rock metagenome | isolation source: weathered quartz diorite | place: Puerto Rico | collected 2017-06-21
TCTGCAGCAGCGCGTCCTGGTAGCTGGCCACGGGCTGCCCGAGCCGCGCCAGGCGGTGGCGCGCCTCGTCGGCCATGAAGGACGAGCCGCCGCCCATGCCAAAAGCGTAGACCATGCGTGCGCCCAGCAACAGGCGTGCGGCCTGCTCGACGCGGTCGGCGTCGATCAGCTTGCGGTTGATCTCGAGCGCGGCAAGCACGTCGGCATGGATGCGGTCTGCCAGCGTGGCCGGGGTGTCGGAAGGCGCGGGCGCGCCGTCCGGCTGCAGGAAGCGCATGCCCACCGCGGTGGCCTGGGCCAGCCGCAGCTTGAGGTCGCGCACATCGCGGCAGCCGATCGCCTTGGCAAAGCGCGTCACGCTGGCTTCGCTGACGCCGGCCTTGCGCGCCAGTTCGTTGATGCTGGCCGCCGCGGCGCTGGCCAGGTCTTCCAGCACCACCTGCGCCACCTTCTGCTCGGCCAGGCGCAGCGCGGGGCCGCGCTCGGCGATGCGGGTCAGGATGTCGAAGGGCGCGGTCATGGCTCGGAAAGGTCCTCGGGCTGGCGAAGGGCTATAACTGGTAGTGACGACCCTGTCGCATCGCGGCGGCTCGGCGCCGATCGCATATTGGGCTGCCGTATCGGGGATCGGTGTGTTACTTTATAACAAGGATGAAATATCGTAATTTCAGGGATATCATTACGTCAATCAGATTTTTTCAGGGTGACGACAGGCATGCGTGAAATAAAGTATCAAGCCGGCACGATCGATCCGCTCAACAAGGCACTGGGCCGGCTGGAGGCGCCGATGGCCCCCGATGCCGCCGGCCAGACCGGCTGGAATCTGCTGCGCGAAGAGCTCAGCCTGCCGGCGGCAGTGCTTTATGAAGACCGCCTGAGCCACAACCTCGAGTGGATGCGCCGCTTTATGGATGAATACGGCGTGCAGCTTGCGCCGCACGGCAAGACCACCATGGCGCCCAAGCTGTTCGCGCGCCAGCTCGGCGCCGGTGCCTGGGGCATTACGCTGGCAACCGCGCACCAGACCGCCGCGGCCTACGCGCACGGGGTGCGCCGCGTGCTGATGGCCAACCAGCTGGTGGGCCGCCGCAATATGGAAATCATTGCGGACCTGCTGCGCGATCCCGGCTTCGAGTTCTTCGCGCTGGTGGATTCCGCGGCGCTGGTCGACCAGCTTGGTGCGTACTTCCGTGAACGCGGGCAGACGCTGCAGGTGCTGCTGGAGCTGGGCGTCGAAGGCGGCCGCACCGGCGTGCGCGACGCCGCGCAGCAGGCCGACGTGCTGGCGGCGCTGGCGCGCTGGCCTGATGCGTTGTCGCTGGCAGGCGTCGAGATTTATGAAGGCGTGCTCAAGGAAGAGGCCGACATCCGCCGTTTCCTGCAGCGCACCGTGGCGGTCACGCGCGAGATCGCGCAACAGGGTCGTTTCGGCCGCAGCCCGGTGGTCATGTCGGGGGCTGGGTCGGCCTGGTATGACGTGGTGGCGGAAGAGTTTGCACGTACCGATATCGGCACGCCGATCGAGGTGGTGCTGCGACCCGGCTGCTACCTGACCCATGACGTGGGCATCTACAAGGCCGCACAGGAGCGCATCCTGGCGAGCAACCCGGTGGCACAGAGGATGCGTGAAGGCTTGCTGCCCGCGCTGCAACTGTGGGCTTACGTGCAGTCGGTGCCCGAGCCTGACCGCGCCATCATCGGCATGGGCAAGCGCGACGCGGCGTTCGACGCTGGCATGCCGATTCCCGCGGTGATCTACCGGCCAGGCAGCGCCGCACCGGTAGCCGTGCCCGCGCACTGGGAAGTCACGGGCATGATGGACCAGCACGCCTACCTGCAGATTCGCGCGGGCGACGATATCCGGGTCGGGGACATGATTGCCTTTGACATCTCGCACCCGTGCCTGACATTCGACAAGTGGCGGCATATCCCCGTGCTTGACGGCGACATGCGCGTCATCGACATTGTCCAAACCTTCTTCTGAAGAGCACGCCATGAGCATCGACATCCTGGCCTATGGCGAGCCGCTGGTGGAGTTCAACCAGCAGCCCGACGATCCGAGCCGCTACCTGCAGGGCTTTGGCGGCGACACCTCGAACTTCTGCATTGCGGCCGCGCGCCAGGGTGCTACCACCGGCTTCATCAGCGCGGTAGGTGCCGACAGTTTCGGCGAACGGCTGATGGCGCTGTGGACAAGCGAGCGCGTGGACACGCGCCACGTCCGCGTCGATCCCGCGGCGCCGACCGGCGTGTACTTCGTCAGCCATGACAACCATGGCCACCGCTTCGACTACCTGCGTGTAGGCTCCGCCGCGAGTTGCTACAACCACGAGCAACTGCCGCTGGCCGCGATCGCGCAGGCCAGGTTCCTGCACCTGTCGGGCATCAGCCTGGCCATCAGCACGAGCGCCTGCGATGCGGGCCTGGCCGCGATGGAGCATGCGCGCAAGGCCGGCGTGAAGGTGTCGCTCGATACCAACCTGCGGCTGCGCCTGTGGTCGCTGGCGCGGGCGCGCGGCATCATGCGTGAAGCGTTCTCGTTGACGGACGTGTGCCTGCCGAGCTGGGACGACATCACCGTGCTGACCGGACTCGATGACCGCGATGCCATCGTCGATTACCTGCTTGGCTGCGGCGTTGGCCTCGTGGCGCTCAAGCTGGGCGAAGAGGGCGCCTACGTGGCCACGACCGAATCGCGCACGCTGGTGCAGCCGTTTGCCGTCAAGCCGGTCGATGCCACGGGCGCCGGCGACTGCTTCGGTGGCAGCTTCATCGCGCGGCTTGCCGCGGGCGCCGATCCGTTCGAGGCCGCGCGCTATGCGAACGTGGCCGCCGCGCTGTCCACCACCGGCTATGGCGCGGTGGCGCCGATTCCCTCCGCGGAAACCGTGCTCGCCAGGCTGGCGCAGTCGGTGTCCGTGATTGCCTGATCGATTGATCGATTGATCTACCCTCCTGTCCGCAACGATCCAGACTGCCATGCAAGTTAAACCTTCCCCGCTGCTCGCGCGACTGGCCAATGTGCCGGTCATTCCTGTACTGGAGTTCGGCTCCGTCGACGAGGCCCTGCATGTCAGCGAAGCGCTGGTGGCCGGCGGCCTGCCGCTGCTGGAAATCACGCTGCGCACACCGGTGGCGATGGACGCCATACGCGCCGTGGCCGCGAAGATTCCGGGCGCGTGCGTAGGCGCCGGTACGGTCCTGAGCGTGGAGCAACTCCACGCCGTGCGCGATGCCGGCGCGCAGTTTGCCGTGTCGCCGGGCCTGACGCCCACGCTGGCGGCCGGCGCGCAGGATGCCGGTATCGCGCTGCTGCCGGGCGTGGCCACGGCCAGCGAGGCCATGGCCGCGCTGGAGGCGGGCTTCACCTTCCTGAAGTTCTTCCCGGCACAGGCCGCGGGCGGCGTGCCGATGCTCAAGTCGCTGTACGGGCCGCTGTCGCAGCTGCGCTTCTGCCCGACCGGCGGCATCGACGCCGCGCTGGCGCCGAGCTATCTCGCCTTGCCGAACGTGGTGTGCGTGGGCGGCTCCTGGGTAGTGCCGAAGGACGCGGTCGCCGCCGGCGACTGGGGACGCATCCGCAAGCTGGCCGAGGAGGCCGCAGCGCTGCGTCGGGGCTGAGCCATCGCACGCACGGCATGAAAAGCAAAACGGCACGCAATGCGTGCCGTTTTGCTTGGGTCGCGCTTGGTCGCGCTGAGCCCTTGCAACGGGGCTTGCCGCTTACTTGTGGCGGTCTGCCGCACCTTCCAGTTTCTGGCCGCCGCGCTGAATATCCTGGCCGAGTCCGGCCATGGTATTGCAGCCAGCCAGCAAGGTCGCGAATAGTACGCACCAGATCCAACCTTTCTTCACGCCGGGCTCCTTACAGGTCATGGACATTTTCGGCAGATTTTACCGCCGGTGGCGTTGCACATCACATTTGATGTGTCGCAATTTGTAAATCGTACCAAGCCGGGGAACGGTGGCCCGCGTTGGCGCCCCACCGCCCGTCACGACGCCGGCCCGAGCAGTTCGCGGGCCCGCTGCTGGATCGCCCAATGGGTCTGCGCAAGCCAGTTTGCCGGAAATGGCTGGGCGAGCAGGTAGCCCTGGATGCTGTGGCAGCCCCAGGCGTGCACCTGTTCCAGCTGTTTGCGCGTTTCCACGCCCTTGGCGCAGACCGTGGCACCGGCCTTGCGCGCCACCGCGCAGGCCTCCCGCAAGGCGGCCGCCGCGTTGGCGGGCTGGTGGGCGTGGCCGAGGCTGCGCACATCCAGCGTGACCCGGTCGGGCCGCACCCGGTCAAGCGTCGCCAGGCATTCGGGGCGGCTGTCGAAGTCGCCGATCGAGAGCTGCAGGCCGCGCCGGCGCAATGCTTCGAACCTGGCGATCAGTTCCGCGTCGTTCGGCAGGCTGGCGCAGGACACCTCGATGCAAAGCCGCTGCGGTGCAATGGCGCCCGCATCGAGGATCCGCGCGAGGGCGTCGACCATGTCCGGCTGATGCAGTTGCGCGCTCGATGCCAGCAAGGTGAACTGCAGGGGACCGATATCCTCCGCCGCGCGCGCCAGCGGCCCCAGGCTGCTGAGCAGCCAGTTGCCCACCGGGCCCAACAGCTCAAGGCTTTCCAGTGCGGGCAGGAAGTCCTGCGGCGCAACCCTGCCGAGTGCGGGATGGCGCCAGCGCAGCCGCACGGAGTAGCCGCTGATCCGGGCGCCTTCGAAATCGGCGCGGGGCTGGAGATGCAGGCTGAGCTCGCCGCGTTCCAGCGCATGTGGCAATGCCGCGACCATCTGGTCCGCCGCCGGCGTGCCGGCGTGCAGGGCGCTGGCCAGCCCGTGGCCGCCCTGGTGGCAGATGCGAAGCATGGCGTCAAACGCCTGCTGCAGGATGCGCTCGGCCGCTATGTCGGGGTGGTCCAGGGCCACACCGATGCTGCAGGACAGGAACAGCTCGAAGCCGTCCAGCGAGAAGGGGCGCGCCAGTTCATCGGACAGGCGCTGTCCCAGCCGGGCGTGGTCTTGCGTTGCGGTCGACAGCGGGGTTGCCACGGCCAGGTCGGCCGGCCCCAGCCAGTACATGCGGGCTTGCGGCAGCAGCCAGCGCGCCAGGCGCGCCTGTACAAGCTGGCGCAGGCGCGCCGCCCCTTTCGGTCCCAATGACTCGCACGCGCTGGCAAAGCGATCCAGTCGAATGACGAGAATGAGCAGTTGCGTGCCGCCGGAAGTCGCGCGGCAATTAGCCAGCGCAGCCACGAAGGTGGCGGGCTGGACCATGTCGTACGCATTGCCGGCACGCTGACCGGCGCTGTCGTCGGCGTCGTCTTGGTGCATGCGATCTCTTTTGCGGGCAAGGCCGGCAAGTCGCCAGCCACTGTCCGCGCTTTCCCGTTCTGCGGTTATTTTTGAATTCTGCCACCGCGATCGCACTTTGCCGTGCGGGCAGTATCGCGGTGTGCGGCGTGGCGCAGCTTCGATCATACGGCAGCGAGGGCGCCAGGAGCGTGCCGCCGGGTCGTCAGCGTGGATTTGGCCGGCGCTTGCCACGCTGGCATTGACAGCCGCCCGATCTGGTCGTTAGTCAGGGGATTGCGACGACGGGCGGGTGCCGGCGTCAGCCGGTGGTTTCCTCTTCGGGGCCTTCAGACGGCGGCACGCGTGAGGCCAGCACCTTGTCGATGCGCTTGCCGTCCATATCGAGGATCTCGAAGCGCCAGTCTTGCCACTGGACGCTGTCCGCGGTCTGGGGCAGCCGGCCGAGCAGCAGCAGGAGCATGCCCGAGAGCGTGTGGTAGCGCTCCTTCTCTTCCTCCGGCACCTGGCGCAGGCCAATGCGGTCCTTCAGTTCGGGAATCGGGATCAGGCCGTCGAGCAGCCAGGAGCCGTCTTCGCGCTGGACTGCCCACTCCTCGTCCACGCTGTCCGGCTTGAATTCGCCGGTGATGGCCTCGATCAGGTCCTGCAGCGTGACCAGGCCGAGCACTTCACCGTACTCGTCGATCACGAAGGCGATCTGGCCGCCCGAGCCGCGGAAGTTCTCCAGCAGCTCCATGCCGGTCACGCTCTCGGGCACGAATACCGCCGGCTGTACCGCCGCCATGAGGTCCGTTTCCTCGCCGCGAAGGCGGCGGGCCAGCAACTGTCGGGCGCTCACCACGCCGACGATGTCATGCATGCCGCCGCGCACGACCGGGAAGCGGGAATGGTCTGATTCCTCGATGCGCTTGAGGTTGTCCTCGAGCGGCAGCTCGACGTCCAGATACACCACGTCCCCGCGCGGCACCATCAGCGAAGCCAGTTGGCGGTCATCGAGGCGGAACACATTGCGCACCATGGTGTGCTCATGCTGCTCGATGATGCCGGCCTCCGAGCCCTCGACCAGCAGCGCGTGGATTTCTTCTTCGGTCACGCCCCGGCCGCGCTCGGTATTGACGCCGAGCACGCGCAGCATCAGGCGTGTCGACCCGGACAGCAACTTGACGAACGGCGTGCTCGCCACGGCGAGCCAGGCAATCGGACGTGCCACCAGCCGGGCGATGGCCTCGGGGGCCAGCTGGCCCAGCCGCTTGGGAACCAGTTCGCCCAGCACGATCGAGAAATAGGTCAGGCCGGCCACCACGATCGCCGTGGCCACATAGCCGGCAGTGGTCTGCGCCAGGCCGAACCCCTGCAGCCACACACCAAACGGCTGCGCAAGCGTGGATTCGCCGACCACGCCGTTGAGCACGCCGATCGAGGTAATCCCGATCTGTACCGTGGACAGGAACCGGGTCGGGTCTTCGCCAAGCTTGACCGCCGCGATCGCGCCCCGGTCGCCTTCTTCAATCTGGCGCTGCAGGCGCGCCTTGCGGGCGGTGACCAGCGCGATTTCAGACATGGCGAACAGACCGTTGATCAGAATCAGCGCCAGCAGTATGGCAATTTCCATCAGGGTGCGCGCCCTTTGCGCGCGGGGGTTAAAAGATCAAGCATACCATTCGGCTGTTACACCTTGTCATGGTGTGCGGGGTAGGGCGCATGCCCGGTGCCGGGGCGTGTCATTACATCCAAGGTAGTAGAGGTTGGCGTCTGTGCCATATCCAAAGCGGCCTTAAGCGTTAACTTGTTATCGCTGTCAGATCCTTGTCGGCAAACGGCGCCGCCAGCGCTGCCCGAACCCCGGATTTGACCAAGCGCACGATATGGGCGAAAAAAACCCACCGCCAAGGTGGGCTTTTGCTCGCCGACGGCAAGAATTAGGATTGATGCGCGATGGCGTCAAGCGCGACGCGAGCGAGAAATCCGCTTCTCGTTTCGTGTCGCTTTTCTACGAAGCTGTCGATCTTGTGCAGAACGAAGCGCGGCAGACTGATATTGATCCGCTCTGGCTTGGTGTCCAGTTTGGTGATGTCAACATCCGCCAGCGCCCATACAGCGCCTGCAAACTCATCCTTGTTTACCAATTCCTCGATAGACGAGCAGGTAAATTCCACGTCTTCGCCCAGCTCGATCATCGTCTCAATATGGCTGGTGATTGCTTCTCTGGCATTCCTAATGGCGTCTTCGATGGTATCGCCGTAGGAGTAGCATCCCACAACATCCGGGACTGTGACCCCGTAGACGCTCCCATCATCCTTGTGGATTGCGATGGGAAATTCCATGTCAGTTCTCCGCTTTCTCTTCGATCACTGCATCCTTGTGGAAATAACCACCGGCTTTACAGGCCGGCGGTCTTTAGGATGCTCTTTACGGTCCCGATTGGCAGATCCTTGTTTGGGTGCGGGACCGTAACAAGGTTCGGCTTGGTCGGGTGTTTGAAGTGGTGGTGGCTGCCTTTACAGCGAACCGCCTCCCACCCGTCCTGCTTGAGCATCCGGATTAGCTCAGATGAGTTCATCTTTTGCTCCCGGCAGTCTGTGTGTAATTTTACACACGCCTTGCCGGAAGTCAAGAATTTTGTGTATTCGTGTGTATTTTAGATCCACAAAGATTTCGCTTAACCGACGCGAGAAGTGCCGTGCCGGTATTCGGCGTTGGTGTATTCATGCCTGCACTTCACTCGGCGAGCCGGGCGTCGACTGAAGGTATCAGAAGGTAGAACGGCAATTCCGCAGCGTCTTGAATGGTTTTAACTACGTCCAAGGTAGTCGCAGCCATGCGCAGCGCATGCTGTAATACGTCACATGGAAACCCTGACACCCGGCTCCGAGACCGCCCTCGATTTCCCCGGCCTGCTGCGCTACTGGCGCAGCAGGCGCGGCTACAGCCAGCTTGCGCTGTCGCTGGCCGCCGGGGTATCGCAGCGCCACATCAGCTTCCTCGAGTCCGGCCGCTCCAGGCCCAGCCGCGAAATGGTACTGGCGCTGGCCGAGCGGCTCGGCGTGCCGCTGCGCCAGCGCAACCGCATGCTGCTGGCCGGCGGCTTCGCCCCTGGCTACAGCGAACACACGCTTGTTTCCCCGCCATTGCAAATGGTGCAGCAGGCCATTTCGCTGATACTTGCAAAGCAGGAGCCGTTTCCGGCCGTGGTGCTCGACCGCTTCTGGAACCTTGTCGACGCCAACCCGGCTTACCGCCGCATGCTCGACGTGCTGCTCGCCGGCCGTGCACCGGCGACGCTCGCCGATGGCGGCGGACGCGTCAACCTGATGCTGAGCGTATTCGATCCACATGGTTTGTGGCCAGTGGTCGAGAACGCCCGGCAGGTCGGCCGCTACCTGCTGCGGCGCGTCTGGCAGGAACTCCAGGTTCAGGCGAACGACCAGGCCGCACGCGAGATCTTCGCGCGCATCGCGGTCTGGCATCCGGACATGGTCGGTCCCGGAGGTGCGTTGCTGCCCGACGACGAAGCGCCCGACGGCCCGCCGCCGCCCGTATTGCCGGTCACGTTGCGTGCCGGCACGTTCCGCGCTTCGCTGTTTTCCACGATCACCACGCTTGGCATTCCGCAGGACGTCACGCTGCAGGAAATGCGCATCGAGTGCTTCTTCCCGGCCGACGATGCGACGCGCGAGGTGTTGGAGACGCTGGCGCAAGATTTACCTCCACGGCATCAGAAGCGGTAACGAAGGTACACCGTGCTGAAGCCGGTGCCGGGGTTGGGCTCCTTGATCCCGGCATTCGAGATGTGCTGGTAGCGATAGCCGACCGCGAACTGCTGCTCCTTGCCGAACGCCACGCCGACGCCCGCGTATTCCGAGAACTGGAAGGCAGTCGAATAGACGTGGTCATCGGAGGTCCGGGTCTCGGTTATCAGGCGCACGCCGAGCGACAGCTCCATGAACGGCACCCAGCTATAGCGCTTCCAGGCCAGCCTGGCCACCGGCGAGAAGCCGAATTCCCATGGATTGCGGGGATTGTTGCTGCTGGTGCTATGCCAGCGTGCAACATTGACCTCCCACAGCACGTCGACGAGCAGGCCCTGCGGGTTGCCCCAGGCAAAGCCGGAGTCCCACAGGAAGGCGGCTTCCACCTTCTGGACGTCATGCTTCGGGTCGGTGCCATAGCCCAGCTGGACGGCGGGTATGGGCGGAGCCGCCTGCGCCACGCCGCTCCCAAGGGCCGCGCCTGACAGGACGGCGATCAGCGCCGCCCGCCGGATACATCGTAGCGGGGAAATCTTGCGAAGCAGAGGTGCTGGAGCGGAACAGCCAGGCCGGGCATCGGGCAGCGGTCGCATAGGAAGGCTCGTTGTTGTCGGGAAGGCCCGGACCGCGCCGCGCGGGCGCGTCCGGGACCGGGCGGTGACGCGCACAGTCCCTTTTTCGTCACACCTAACCTAGTTGTAGTACACGACGACGCACGTTGCACCCCGAAGAAAAACGAACAGTCGTGCTAACATCGGCCGACCGGCACTTTCTGCCCTTGCCATTGAGGCTCGGCGCGAGATGCCGGCGCCGTTACGTCTTCAGGGCGGGGTGAAAGTCCCCACCGGCGGTATGTCGCACAGCGTACGACTTAGTGCGATGCGGCGAGCCCGCGAGCGCCTGCACATCCGTGCAGGGTCAGCAGACCTGGTGCGAGGCCAGGGCCGACGGTCATAGTCCGGATGAAAGAAGATAGACGGAAGCCTGCCTGGCCGCCTCGCGGCGCAAGGCATGGATGGCCACGCTTGCCGCGGCCGGACGCCGTCGTCCGTGCGCGGACGCACGCGTACCGTCATGCCATGCGCTTGCCGCGGCTGTCGCGCACTTCCGTTGATCCTCCCCTGAAACGCCCACTGATCAGCTAGCAAGGAGCGTTTCATGCCAATCCTTTTCAACGAATCCGAATCCATCACGCCTGTCGCCGATGCCGACGCGCGGCCATTGGCCGTGCGTATTGCGCAGGCGCTCGACGCCATGCGCGAAGGGCGCCCGGTCGTGTTGCTCGACGATGACGACCGCGAGAACGAAGCCGATCTCATCCTCGCCGCCGAATGCCTGACGCCATCCAACATGGCCATGATGATCCGCGAATGCAGCGGCATCGTCTGCCTGTGCCTGAGCGCCGGCAAGGTGCGCGAGCTCGGCCTGCGTCCCATGGTGGAAAACAACCGCAGCCAGTACGGCACGGCGTTCACGGTGTCGATCGAGGCGCGTGAGGGTGTCACCACGGGCGTGAGCGCGGCGGACCGCATCACCACGATCCGCGCGGCGATTGCCGACGATGCCGGGCCGGATGCCGTGGTCAGCCCCGGCCACGTGTTCCCGCTGGTGGCCGTTGACGGGGGCGTGCTGGTGCGGCGCGGACATACCGAGGGCTCCGTGGAACTGGCCCGGATGGCTGGCCTGGCCCCCGCTGCGGTGCTATGCGAACTGATGAATCCCGACGGCACCATGGCGCGTCGTCCCGAGGCGCTGGCCTTTGCCGAGATGTACCGCCTGCCGGTGCTGACAATCGCCGATCTGGTGGCCTGGCGCGAGATTCACGGCTGATGCACGGTTGATTTTGTGCCGCGCGGGTCGGCAAGCGCGGCGGCATATGCGACAATGTGGCTCGTTTTTCCCGTCAATTCGAGGGTGATTCAATGTTTTTCCGCATTGTTCGATGCGCCGCCGTGCTGTTCGGCTGCGCCATGGGCGTGACCGCCCACGCTGAATCCGCGGCGCGCAACGATAGCCGTCCCGCCGCTGCCGCCGGTTTGTACCAATGTCAGCAGCCGTCCGGAGACACGGTCTTCCGTTCCACGCCGCGCGAGGGGTGTACCGTGGTTGCCGCGCCGGACGCGGCAGTGCCCGACCCGCAACGCTGGCTGCCGCTGATGGGCGCGAACGGCGTGATCTCGTACTTCGACCAGGTCGCCGTCAAGCGTGCAGGGCCGGAGGTTGGGGTGATGGTCATGCGCAACGCGCCGGTCGGCGTGATCCGCACCACGAACGGCGAACCGATCCGGTCCTCGCTCAAGCGCATGGTGCTCGACTGCGCGTCGTCGATGGTGGCGGTGGTGGAGCAGACGCTCTACAGCAAACGCTTTGCCCGCGGTGAGGCGCTCTACTCGATCCGCTCGCCGCAATCTTCGCGCTTCCAGCCGGCGGCCTCGGGGTCGGTGGCCTCGGAGCTGATGCGCCGGCTGTGCCGCTAAGTGTGCCGCTAAGGGCTGCTTAACCGTTATTCAGAGACCTGACGTGACTTCCACTGGCCGTCCTTCTGCTTGCAGAACCAGCCGCTCCAGTGTTCTTCGGCGGTGCCGCGCTTGAGATCGGTCTTGAGCCGCCGGCACGACTGGCCCTGATCGGTCTTGCTGGTGACCGGCGTCAGCGTGCCTGCCACGGGCAAGCGCTTGCCGCTGGCGGGAAATTCCCAGGAGATCGACTGACCGTCCGCGGTGTCGTTCAAGGCCTTGCCGACGGACTTGGCGAATGATGCCGCCTCATCCTTGTTCATCTTGCCGATGATGGTGCCGGACAGGTAGTTGTCGAAGTACGCCCGGGCGGGAGCGGCCACGGCGAGCATCAGCGTGGCGCCCAGTGCGCCGGCCAGGGCAACGGTGGGAAAGCGTCGAGCTTGCCGAGACAGCATGGTGGTTCCTTTTTCTGTACGTTGGCGCGGCGGACCGTCGCGCGGGCCAGTGCATTGTAAGCCCAACGACGTCACCCGCGACCGCTGGCGGCGCCTCTCGCGCCGCTTGTGCGGAAGGCGTGGTTGACAGCCGATTTTCGCTGGCCTAGCGTTGATTGTTGCCACTGATGCTTGCCGCAACGCCATCCGCATCGACAGGCAGCGGGGCACAACGCGAAATCATCGCGAGAGGAGTCCCCATGAAGCTGCGCCACCTCACCCTCGGCCTGGCCCTCGCCGCCGCGTTTGGCGTCGTGCATGCCCAGTCCCCGGCCGCCAAGAGTGGAAAGTTCGATCCGTACACGGACGGCGCCAAGGCTGGCAAGTTTGACACCTATACCGACGGCGCCAAGACCGGCAAATTCGATGTCTATACCGAAGGCGCGAAGTCTGACAACGTCACATCGCTGGCCCCCGGCGCGCGTACCGACCAACTCGAGCCAATCGAGGGCGCAAAGCGGGTCGGCAAGTCTGACCCATACACGGACGGCGCCAAGGCCGGCAAGTTCGATACCTATACCGACGGCGCCAAGAGCGGCAAGTTCGACACCTACACCGACGGTGCGAAGCAGTAGCGTTTCGTAGCTGGCCGGATCACACACCGCGCGGCAGTGGCCGCTGCCCGCGCGGTGTGACGCGGACGTTCACGGCACAGGCGCGATGCGCCTTTGCCGCGGCAGGGGTTTCATTTTGTTGCAAACGTTGCGTGATCGAAACGTGACTTTTACGCCTCGAATTGTTAAGGTTTATAGCTTCGCACCCCAAGCGAAACCGGGCCGGCTGGCTCGGTTTTTTCGCGCCCGGACCAGACCCGGCCGTGCCAGGCCTGTCCCTTGCCTGGGGACCATTGAGCTGCCTCCCAGGTCGTCCACATTCCGGCTGCAAGAGCCGGGCGCATCGTCCACGTTTTCAAATCTGGGCATTCATGTCACGCCACACCACGCCACTCCGGTCCGAAATATCGCCTGTACGGCTTCATGCCGGTGTCCGCCGTTGCGGGGCGTCGGCCAGGGCGCGCGCACGGATGGCGCGGTGGCTGGCCGGCAGTGCGCTCGCCATGCTGGCCATGGCGGCGCACGCGTTCGATTTCGATACCGTCGCGGCACGGGCGCGGCAACTGGCGGCCTCTCCCTACAAGGCGCCACCGCAGAACCTGCCGCGAGAGCTGCGCGAACTGTCCTACGAGCAGTACCGCGAGATCGAGTACAAGCCCGAGCGCTTTGCGTGGCGCAATGCGCGCCTGCCCTTCGAGCTGTCGTTCTTCCACGAGGGCATGGTCTTCGACCAGCCCGTGCGCATTCATGAGGTGGTGAGCGGCAGCGTGCGCGAATTCCGCTTCGACCCGGCCGCGTTCAACTACGGTCCGCACAAGGTCGATGCAGCGCGGCTCAAGGGCCTGGGGTTTGCCGGCTTCCGCGTGATGTACCCGCTCAATCAGGGCAAGCGCAAGGATGAACTGGCTTCGTTCCTCGGTGCGAGCTATTTCCGCGCGCTGGGCAAGGACCAGTGGTACGGACTGTCCGCGCGCGGACTGGCCGTGGACACTGCGCTGAATTCGGGCGAGGAGTTTCCGCGCTTCGTCGAATACTGGATCGAGCGGCCCTCTGCCTCGGACAAGCAGCTGACGATCTATGCGCTGATGGATTCGCGTCGCGTGAGCGGTGCCTATCGCTTTGTCATCAAGCCCGGCGAAGAGACGGCGATGGAGGTCAAGTCGCGCCTGTTCCTGCGCGAGAACGTGACCAAGCTCGGCCTGGCGCCGCTGACCAGCATGTATCTGTTCGGCGAAAACCAGCCGCCGTCGCAGTCCGACTTCCGTCCGGAAGTGCATGACTCCGACGGGATTTCGATTCATCTCGGTACCGGGGAATGGGTGTGGCGGCCACTGGTCAATCCGAAGCGGCTGCTGGTGACGTCGTTTGCCGCGACCAATCCGCAGGGCTTCGGGCTGATGCAGCGCGACCGCAGCTTCGCCAATTACCAGGAGATCGGCGCGTGGTATGAGCGGCGGCCGAGCGGCTGGGTGGAGCCGCGCGGGAACTGGGGCTCCGGCAGGGTGGAACTGGTCCAGATCCCAACCCCCGACGAGACCAACGACAACATCGTGGCGTATTGGGTGCCCGACAACCCGCCCAGGCCCAGGCAGCCGTTCGACTATGAATACCGCCTGCTGTGGCAGAAGGATGGCGAGCAGATGCCGCCGCTGTCGTGGGTCACGCAGACGCGCCTGGGGCAGGGCCTCACGCGCAAGCAGGAAGACACCAGCTTCTCGCTGGTGGTCGATTTCGAAGGCCCGGTCTTCCGCAAGCTGCCTGCCGATGTGCGCATCGACCCGGTGGTGTCGGCCGATGCCAATGCGGAACTGCTCAAGACGTCAGTGCAGCGCAATGACGCCACTGGCGGCTGGCGCATGACGATGTTCATGCGCCGCAAGGATGTCAACAAGCCGGTTGAGTTGCGCGGCTATCTTCGCAACGGCAATACAACCTTATCCGAGACGTGGAGCTACATCTTACCCCCAGGCTAAAGCAGCGACCGGCC
>JACXTT010008201.1_pt1 | contig 14539 bp, 8 predicted proteins | sample 9270951 | NCBI WGS metagenome assembly JACXTT01 (sample SAMN15532306, study PRJNA645909) | rock metagenome | isolation source: weathered quartz diorite | place: Puerto Rico | collected 2017-06-21
GGTTTTGGTTGGCCACGTATACGTCGTTGAGCTAACAAGCTAAAGTATGGTTTAACTGATATATAGCCAACAAAATTTTACCTGATCAATAAACCGTTTGAGCAAAGCGGGCTGGTGGATACGGATGCTTTTGCCGGACGTGCTGATGATCTTTTTTTGTGTGAGCTCGTTAAAGCATTTAAACACTGTTTCGTAGGTGGTGCCGGAATACGAGGCAATGTCCTGCCGGGTAATGGCCACGGCAATAAATTTCTGCTCATCCAGCCCGAAAAAGCCGGCTGTTTCCAGCAATGCGCCGGCAATTCTTCCTTTTACATCCATGTGGGCGGGGTCGCGCATGCGTTTCTCTGCTTTTGCAATTCGGAAACATAAAAGTTCATGAGGCGGTAGGTGAGGGCGGGGCTGTTTTACGGTGGGCGATGGCTTCTTTCCATTCCGGAATGCAAAAGCTGCAGAGAAAACGGGTGCTGAGATTGCAGGTGGTTGCTGGCATGCTGCAATAATACGTTATAAAGAGCTAAGAGATCAAAGGAGACAAAAGAGATAAAGAAGGGCCGCGTACAACTCTTTTGTCTCCTTTGATCTCTTAGCCCTTTTTTTCTGATTGCTTCAACGCCAGGTAGTCGGTTGGCGTCATACCAAATTGTTTGAAGAAACTTCGCCCGAAATTGCTTTGTGAGCCGAAGCCAGCCATATCCGCTACTTCATAAATTTTGTACACGCCTTCCACCAGCAGCCCGGCCGCTTTTTTAAGCCGGGTGATATTGATAAGCTCGTTGGGGGTAAGATCGGAAATGGATTTGATTTTCCGGTACAGGGTAGGCTTGCTCATGTTAAGCAGCCGCGCCAGCTTTTCCACATCCAGCGCTGCGTCTTCCATATTATGGTGGATGGCTTCATTCAGTTTTTCGAGAAATTGCTCGTCGGCGCGCGACCAGGCCATGCTTTTAATGTGCACCAGCGGGCTGCTGGCAAAATATTCTTTTATCTTGGCGCGATTGGCGAGCAGGTTAGCAATCTGCACCTGCAGGAATTCGGGCGAAAAGGGTTTCTCTATATAAGCATCGGCCCCCAGTTCCAGTCCTTCAATTTTAGATTGCAGTGTGTTGCGGGCGGTGAGCAGGATAACGGGTATATGGCTGTAGTCGAAATTTGTTTTAATGATTTTGCACAATTCAAAACCATTCATCACCGGCATCATCACATCGCAGATCATCAGCTGGATGGCTTCTTCTTTCAATATATCCAGGGCTTCGCGGCCGTTAAGCGCTTTAACGACGGTATACTTTTCATTTAATTCATGTTCCAGGAATTCCAGGATTTCTTCGTTGTCGTCTACTAATAGTATAACAGGCTTCATGAATGATTATTTATAGCTGTTGCCGGGTTATCGATAGGGAGGCGGTTGCCTGTTTTATTCGTATTGTCCTGCTGTATGGGCATCGTAAGCGAAAATACATTCAGGTTGTTTTCCGGCTTTTTAAGATCCAATACTCCTTTGTGCAATTGCGTCAGCGAACGCGATAGCGCCAGGCCAATGCCGGTGCCTTTTTGTTTTTCTGTTTCTTTGAGGCGGAAAAAAGGCTCAAAGATTTTGTCTTTCATGTCATAGGGGATCAGGAAGCCATCGTTTTTAACTTCTATGGTAAAGCAATTAGCAGCTCCTGAAAAGGGGAGCAGGGACACCATTACCTTACTGCCGGAGTACTTGACAGCATTGCTGAACAGGTTGGTTAGTATTTTATTGAACGCATCAATATCCACAAAAGCAAAGAGGGGCGTGGCGGGCATGCTAAGGTTGAATAGAAGGTTTTTTTGTTCGGCCAGCGGTTTAAAGCTGGTATAGGTTTCTTCCAGCAGCTCGGATATGGGCGCCCGCACAAAACTAAGACTAAAGCCTTTGATTTCTGTTTGCCGGAAATCAAGCAATTGATTGCTGAGATCAATCAGCCGGTTGGTATTCCGTTCCATGATACGAAGACTGTCTTTTATTTCCGGCTGGCCGGCCGCCTTACGCATTACTTTTTCCAGCGGGCCTTTAATCAGGGTGAGCGGTGTTCGTATTTCATGCGCTACATTGGTAAAGAATTCAATCTTTGCTTCAAAGATTTCTTTTTCTTTTACAATTTCCAGGTGCTCTATTTTCCGTGCATTCCTTTCTTCAACCCGGCGGTGATAATTGCGTACAAAATAATAAACAACTCCTATCGCCGCCAGCAGGTAAATGCCATAGGCCCATAAGCTGGCCCACCAGGGAGGGAGGATTTCAATGGCCAGTACTGTTTCATGTTCATTCCATACCCGGCTACTGTTGGAGGCTTTTACTTTAAACGTGTACCTGCCGGGCGAAAGTTCGGTAAAATAGGCCTTGCGGTTGGTTTTCAGGTAGGTCCAGTCTTTATCCAGTCCCTCCATTTTATACGCGTATTCCGACATTTCCGGGGCCGTGTAACTTAGCGAAGCAAAATCGATGCTGAAGGTAGACTGGTTATAATTCAGTACAATCTTATCGGTATAGGTAATTGATTTTTTAAGCGGGGAGCCTTGTTTGGCAATCACTAGGTCTTTGTTGTATACCTGGAAGCCGGTAATATAAACCGGCGGGATAAAAGCGTTTTTAATGAATCCGGCCGGCCGGAAAAAGATCAAGCCTTTAACACTTCCAAAATACATTTGCCCGTTGGCGTCTTTAAACGCCGAGTTGAAATTAAACTGGTCGTTCAGCAGGCCATTGTCTTTTGTATAGGTGTTGAGCTGTTCCGTTTGGGGATTAAAGCAAACCAGGCCTTTGGAGGTGCTTATCCAGAGGTTCCCTTTTTCATCTTCCAGCAGGCTGAGGATAAAGTTGGTGGGAAACCCGTTTTTGGTGCTGTAGCGCTGAAAACTATTGGTAGCCCGGTTGAATTTGCAGAGACCGCCTTCGGTGGCAAACCACAGGTGGTGCCGGCTGTCTTCAAAGATGCAGTTTATCCTGTCGCTGCCGAGGCTGGTTTTATTCCTGGCATCGTACATTAAATTGCCGGCCTGGCGGGTGCGGGTATTATAATAGTTAACGCCGTTGCCATAAGTGCCGCCCCAGATAATACCGTTGTCGTCTTCCAGGAGGGTGGAGTACCAGTTGTTCAGGGGCATGCCGGGCAGGGGGGTAAAATGGTCTTTATCCCGGTTATATACATACGCGCCGCGGGTGGTGCCGATCATGATATCGCCGGCTGCGGTTTGATCAATGCAGTAAATAAAATTGCTTTTCAGATCATGTTCGCCGCTGCCTTGCGCATAGTGACGCATTACCTGCCCGGTTTTAATATTCATTACATCCAGCCCGTGTTCAAAAGTGCCAATCCATAATTCGTTTCCGTTTACCAGCAACCCGTGTATATTGGTATAAGCAATGCTGCCGGCAGCTCCCGTGGGCTGAAAATGGGTGAATAGTCCCGTGGCCGTGTCCAGTTTATCCAGGCCGGCATCTTCTGTGCCTATCCATAAATGCCCTTCCTGGTCCTGGTGAATTTCGCGTACTACATACCCGCTTAACGAGTTCTCGCCGCTTTTGGGAAAGAGCTTGCGAAACGAATTGTATTGGCGGGGATAGTAGTTGATACCGCCAAAATAAGTGCCCGCCCAGATACCGCCTTCTTTATCCTTGCAAAAAGTATACACGGCATTATCGGAAATAGAATATGGGTCGTTGTATTTTTTGCTGAGATTGGTGAGTTTCCCGGTTTGCAGGTTATAAATGAAAATACCTGATTCGGTGCCTATCCAGCATTCTTCTTCGGAGGTCTGTATAAAATTACGGGCAAAGATTTCAGTTTTATCGGGATTGTAGGTGAGTATGTCCTCGTAGCTGCCGCGCTTTGTATCGAATAGTTTTGCACCGTGTACCGAAGTGCCCACCATAATGGCGCCGTTGGAAGTAGGGTATATTTTTTCTATCCAGGTGTTGGCTGTTTTGGGAGAATGGCTGTACAGGTTAACACTGGTAAAGCTGTTGCCGGCGGGGTTGTATTTTTCAAGCAGGCCGGATGTAGTGGACACCCACAGGGCCCCGTCGGACGATTGGCAGATGCCCGTGGCTTCAAAATACCGGCCGGTATCATAGAATGCTATCTTTTTTTGAGCTACTGTGTATTTAAAAAGCGTAAAGCCGGATATAAACCAGAGGTTGCCGCCGGCATCCATGTGAATGTCTCTTATTTCGCCCGGCGGCGCTTCGGGCAGCAGGCTAAAGCTTTCGGTGGTGGCGTCGTGCTTATACAGGCCTTTTTCGGTGCCCACCCATAAAACCCCATTGGGGTCTTCATGCAGGGAATGAATAAAATTGCCGCCAATACTGCCCGAATCATCGGGGTCGCTGCGGAATATCTTAAAGGAATAGCCGTCAAACCGGTCCAGCCCGTCTTTGGTGCCAAACCAGAGAAAGCCTTTTTTATCCTGCAGGCTGCAAATAACCGCATTATTGGAAAGCCCGTTTTCCACCTGGAAATGCCTGAAATACCAGGATTGGCCACAAAGGGCGTTGGCAGCAAGCAAAAAGAGGGCAAGTATGTAAATCCTGTTGTTCATTTTTTGCTTGTTGTTCAGCTACGGCATGCCTGTAAAATCAAAGTTGAGAATTTTTGCTCAAACTTTGATAGGATATGAGCTGGAAAGTAAAAATAATAGTGGCAATTTCACAAGGAATTCTGTATTGCTTATAAAAACGATTTGCTGTATGCGATTGACTTGCTCATTGCTGCCCGGCGGCAGCTCCTTTTGCCCGGATGTACCCGTTTCTTTCTCTGCAAGGCAATCCCCTTTTGGTGCAACATACCGTTTCCTTTTATCTCCCGTTCAAATACCATGGCCCGGAACTATCCCGGTACAGGATTTATTATATAAGCAGGACGGTTAAAACGATACCCCGGGGTTCCCGGTTTTTTTATAGAAGAATAAATAAACGTTGAATTGACACTTAAAATAGCTTAAAACCAACTTTTGCTGTATGAAAAAATCTAAACATCTGCTTCTCTTTACCCTTATTTTACTCAGCTCCCTTGGCGCAATGGCACAGGGCCCGGTAAAAGGAATTGTAAGAGACAAAGACGGTAAGCCGCTGGCAAACGCTACCGTATCTGTAAAGGGGAAAAATAGTTCCACTACTACTTCGGGCGATGGCAGTTTTACCATTGTTGCCGTCAAAGGTGAACTGCTGGTGATATCCTATGTAGGATACCAGAACAATGAAATAAAAGTTTCGCCGGGCGCTGATTTGGATATCCAGCTTTCCGTCAAATCAGACCCGCTGGACGATGTGGTGGTAGTGGCCTACGGCGCACAAAAAAAGAAAGACATCACGGGTAGCGTGTCCGTGGTAAACGTGGCGGATGCCAGGAAAACAGCCACCTACGATGTAGCTAAAATGCTACAGGGCCAGGTGGCCGGCGTAGAGGTGCAGGGCTCCGGTGAACCCGGTGGTTTTGTAAACATCAAAATACGCGGCATTAATTCACTGATCAGCAATGGTCCCCTCTTTGTAGTGGATGGCATTGCCTTAACCGCGCCGTTTGATTTTTCGCCAGACGATATTGAAAGTATACAGGTGCTGAAAGATGCCTCTTCCGCTGCCTTATATGGTGTGCGTGCTGCGGGCGGGGTAGTTATTATTACTACAAAAAAAGGACGGAGCGGCCCGCTAAAAGTAAACTATAACGGTAATTACGGGTTTCAGCAGATAGGCAAAAAAATAGCCGTAACAGACAGGGTAGGCTACCAGAAAATAACCACTGCCGCAGAACTGAACGCCGGTCTTTCCATAGCGCCCGGCAATGATCCCACCAGCTCCAGGTTTATCAGCAATGTCAATACCGATTGGCAAAAAGAGGCATTTAAAACAGGACACATACAGGATCATAATGTAGGTTTTTCAGGAGGGTCCGATTTGGCTTCCTATAGCGTATCGCTGGGCTATTTCGACCAGACCGGTACTATAAAAGGCCCGCAGAAATATGACCGCTACACCATTAATATGAACATGCAGGGTAAAAAAGGCGTCTTTGCCTACGGGGCCAAGGTGGCTCTTACCCAATCGGATAAAAACAATTTTGGCATTTCTACCGACCATGCGGTATTTGGCGGCATCGTTACCAATATGCTTACCGCCATTCCCACGATGCCGGTGTACGACAGCACCCGGCTGGGCGGCTATGGCGGCGTAGATAATGTAACGCAGCGCGCCATTGCGCTGAATGTGATAGGAATGGACAACCTGGTAACGGACAATGACAAACGTATCCGCTCCTTTGCCAGTTTCTGGGGCGAACTGGAAATTCTGAAAAACCTGAAGTACAAAATAAATGCGGCCTACGATAAAACAACCTTCAAGCATTTTCATTACGAACCGAAATACGATCTCGGGTTTTATTACCTGAATACGCAATACAATATGCAGCAGCGCGACGGGACGGAGAATTATGCAACAGTTGAAAATACACTGACCTACCAATTGCAGAAGGGAAAACACAAGGCTGATCTGCTGGCCGGAACTTCTTACATACATAAAACCTATGAAGACATTTATGGTACTGCCAAGGGTACGCAGGACCTGGGACAGTTTATCAATTTCAGCTACATCACCAACCCGGCGGACAAGGCCGTGTACAGCTATAATGATGAAGCCAACCTGCTGTCTTATTTTGGCCGTGTTAATTATAATTATGCCGACAGGTACCTGGTAACGGGTAACCTGAGAAGAGATGGTTCTTCCAAATTCGGACCTGCTTACCGCTATGGTAATTTTGCTTCTGTTGCAGCCGCATGGAATGTGGCCAATGAAAGTTTTATTCATTTGCCAAAGGAAGTGAGCAGCCTGAAATTAAGAGGCGGCTACGGGGTATTGGGCAACGAGAGTGCGCTCGGGCCATATCCTTATGTAGCTTTTTTAAATACCAGCGCCAGCTATGATTTCAACAATACCCTTGCGCCGGGCGCTACGGCCGTTACACAGGCAGATCCAACGCTGCACTGGGAAACAACAACTACTTTTAATGCAGCTATAGACCTTGGCCTGTTCAACAACAGCCTGTTGTTTACGGCAGAATATTTTGATAGAAAATCAACGGATTTACAGGCAAGCATTCCCATTCCGCCTTCGGTAGGTTCGGTTCCTTCTTCTATCGTGACTAATGCTGCCTCCACGCAAAATACGGGGATGGAGTTTTCAGTGACCTATGCCAAATCGACCGGCAATTTTAAATACAACCTGAATGCAAACCTTTCCACACTTAGCAATAAAGTGTTGAAACTGGGCGGGACCAATAACCCCATATTCGGCGCCGGCAGCAAAACGGAAGTGGGACACTCCGTGGGTGAACTGTATGGCTTTATTACAGAAGGCATTTTTCAAAATGCAAGCGATGTGGCCGGCCATGCCACACAAACCAATGCCGCGGCAGGGGACGTAAAATTCAAGGATGTTAACGGGCTGGGTTCCGATGGCAAGCTTACCGGCAAGCCCGATGGAACCATTACCGATGACGACCGGGTATATCTCGGCAGAACCATTCCCAACCTGTATTACGGGTTTAACGCCAGCGCCTCGTATAAAGATTTTGACATTTCTTTCTTTTTCCAGGGCAGCGCAGGCAACAAGGTGTTCAATGGCGTTTACCAGGCCCTGCTGGCAGGACAGTACGGCAACAGCTCCGTGGATGAATTAAACTACTGGACCCCCGCCAATACAAAAACAAACATACCAAGGCCCATTATCGGCGACCCCAATCAAAACGGGCGTTTCTCCGACCGCTTTGTTCAAAATGGCTCTTACCTGAAATTGCAGAATGCACAGCTGGGATATACTTTACCGGCAGGCATTTTTGCCAGATTACATTCGGTAAGAAGCCTTCGGGTGTATGTTTCAGGACAAAACCTGTTTACTGTTTCCGGTTACAAGGGCTACGATCCGGACTTTATAAGCGATGGTTTGTTTAGCCGGGGATTTGACTATGGTTCTTTCCCCAACCCGCGGACGGTATTATTTGGATTGCAGGTAGGTCTTTAACATGTAATAACATTAAATTATTTCTTATGCGATTTTCTGATATAAAAATTATTGTATTCACCCTGGCAGGGGTTGCTGCAATAGCAGGTTGTACAAAAAAGCTGGAACTGGTTAATCCCAACGGACCTACGGTAACCAGTTTTTGGAAAACAAGTGACGATGCGGTACAGGGCGTAAATGCCGCTTATGGCAGTTTGCTGGTAGATGGCACTTATATGCGTTTTACACCGGCCCTGCTGGATGTTCGGGGCGACGACGTTAGAAGCAACAGCCCCTGGACGGCCCTGAGCAATATTGGTAAGTTTGCCCTTGGTACAGCCGATGGCTCGGGTTATGGCTGGACATTCGCTAATTTATACGAAGGTGTTTCGCGCGCCAACCAGGTACTGGACAACGTGCCGGCTATTGCTATGGACGCCAATCTTAAAAACCGCGTACTGGGTGAAGCTTATTTTCTGCGCGGATTGTATTTCTTTCACCTGGTCAATTTTTTCGGTAGCGTGCCGCTTCCCTTGCATTCCGCACAGTCTGCTTCAGGATTTTTTGTTGCCCAGTCTTCGGAAGCAGATGGCTGGAAACAGGTAATGAGTGATCTCAAAACAGCGGTAAATATGCTCCCCGCATCCTATGCTTCGGCCGACCTGGGCCGGGCTACCAAAGGCGCCGCACTGGCTTACCTGGGCAAAGCCTATTTGTTTAACCATGATTTTACGGATGCAGCGGTTCAATTTAAAGCGGTTATTGATTTGGGTGTGTATGCCCTCGTTGCCAACTATAAAGACAATTTTACAGATGCAAATGAAAACAATAAGGAGTCTATATTTGAAGTGCAGTTTTCACGCCAGGCAGGCGGTACCGACCTGGGCTGGCAGGGGATACCCTCTACCGGCTGGGGTAAAACATCTGCAAGGGCCATCACCTTTGCACCCCGTAGCTTTGGATGGACGGATGTACAGCCCACGCGTTCAGTATTTGATGAATTTCACCTCGAGAAAACAACAGCAGGGAAAACAGACCCCCGGCTTTTCTCCACTATCTTTTATAACGATACCATCGATACGCACCTGGCTTCCACGCCCATGTATCAAACTACGTTCCAGGCCAGGTTTGGTGCCAACCCCGCTGATTTTAATGATCTTTTCTGCCGTAAGTATGAAAACGGGGATGGTGCTTTTGCCGATGAGTTTGACTGGCGTTCGGGCATCAACGAACGAATTATGCGTTATGCCGATGTACTGCTGATGTATGCCGAATGCCTGAACGAGAATAACCAGACGGCCCAGGCCTATCCTTATATCCAGATGGTAAGGAGCCGTGCTAGCCTGCCGGATCTTGCTACGGTAAAACCGGGTATGACCCAGGCGCAAATGAGAGATCAGCTGGCCCATGAGCGACTGCTGGAGTTTTGCCTCGAAGGCCACCGCTTTGACGATATCCGTCGCTGGGGATGGCTGAAGGATGCCACCAAACTGGCTTTGCTGAAATCAAGAGACCCTGAGTTTAACAGTTACCAGACGGGAAGGGAATATTACCCGATCCCGCAGGCGGAAATAGATAATAATCCGGGCATAAAACAAAATGCAACGTATTAGGCGCTAAACCTATAAGGTCTTCAACAGCGATCCGAAGACCTTATAGGTTTTTGATAGCACAGTGACATAAAAAGATAACATGATTCGATCCAGCAAACGATATTTTTTATTCCTGTTCCTGCTCACCGCGGCCGGTGCCCTGTATTCCTGTAAAAAATCGGGCAGTTCCGGCAATGGCGGCGGCACCGATACTACGGGAGGTATTCCTGTAGCTTTCGACATCAATTCCATTCATGATACCTATGATGATGTATCCAGCTTTACATATTATCTCAAATGGGGTTCGTACAATGTGCATGACCCCTCGATAAAAAAGTTTGGTGATTATTATTATTGTTACAGCACCGATGTGGGCTATGGGGTAACCGTACCTGCCGGTATACAGGTCAGGAAATCAAAAGACTTGGTGCAATGGACCTTTGTGGGCTGGGTATTCAATGGCGTGCCTGCTATGGGCGCGCAGTTTATTACCTCATCGGGCGGCACTCCTTTCCAGGCGCTATGGGCGCCGTATGTGATGAAAGTAAATAATGAGTACCGCCTGTACTATTCGCTTTCCTCCGCCGTAGCGCGGTTAAGCGTAATTGGCCTGGCTACTGCTACCTCCCCTGATGGGCCCTGGACGGAAAAAGGGCTGGTGGTGGTATCTAAAAATGATAATATAACGCAAACCAATGCCATAGACCCCACCGTTATTACCACCACTGCCAATGAGCAATATATGTATTACGGTTCTGCCTGGGATGGTATTTATATCCTCAAGCTTGACCCGGCTACCGGGTTGGCGGCGAGTAATGGTGATAAGGGGAAACGTATTGCCAACCGCGGGTTTACCAGCGGGGCGTACAACGGTAATATTGAGGGAGCGGAAGTAATTTATAACAGCAGCCTGAACAAGTATTTTCTTTTTATTTCGTACGACTGGCTGCAAACCAAGTACAATGTGCGGGTATGCCGGGCCGATAACGCTACCGGGCCGTTTTATGATTATAACGGTGCGGATGCCAATACTAATATTGATCACACGCCCATGATACTGGCTCCCTACCAGTTTGCCGGTCATGGTGGCTGGCAGGGCACGGGCCACTGTGGCGTGTTTGACGATGGCAATGGCCAGTATTATATGGGGCACCAGGGCCGGCCGGCCGTAAACAGTTATTTTATGGATTTGCATATCCGCAAAATATTCTGGACGGCAGATGGCTGGCCGGTGGTATCGCCCGAGCGCTACGCCTGGGAAGACAACAGCACCGTGGCGAAAGATTCGCTGACCGGTAGCTGGGAGCGTATTGTGCTTGGCTACCAGGTAGTGCCGGGTTATGGCAATGAACAAGTATCGCCCAATATGCAGGTGGCCGTTTCCCTAACTATAGCTGCGGATGGCACACTAAACGGCGATGCCGCCAGTAAATGGGGTTACACCGCACCATGGCTTTCTATGAACTGGAGTGATGGCTCGGTGGATAAAGTATTCGTGCAAAAAGGCCGCGACTGGGAAAATCAAAAAAGCACGATCATATTTTCCGGGTTAAACAACAGCGGCACGGCTGTATGGGGCAAGAAGAAATAAGCAACAGGAAAACAGAGAAATAAGAAACAGAGAAATGAAAAAGTAAGCTAATGAAGAAGCGTATGTTAATCCGGTACACTATTGCCGCAGGGCTGCTGTTTTCAACAGTGAGGGCGCAACAGGTATTGACTGTAAAAGTGAATCAGCCCCAGGCAACCATACAACCTACCATGTGGGGTGTTTTTTTTGAAGACATTAATATGGGAGCCGACGGCGGTATTTACAGCGAGCTGGTAAAAAACCGCTCCTTTGAATTTAACCGGCCCATGATGGGCTGGACGGTATTGGGAAAACCTGCAACGGAAGGCGATTTCGTGGTGCTCAACCGCGGGCAGCTCAATACGGCCAACCCGCGCTTTTTGCGGGTAACCCTGCACAACAATGCTGCCGGCAGCATTGGGCTGAATAACGAAGGGTTCAGGGGCATGGGTATTAAGAAAGGCGTACAATATGATTTCTCCTTTATGTACCGCCAGTTGCCTGCCACTATTAAAATGAAGATAGAACTGGTTAACGCAAAAAAAGAAACCATCGGGAGCGCTGCTGTAGTAACGGAAGTTACCGGTGATGCATGGAAGAAACAAACGGTGCGCTTTGTGGCCACGGCTACGGAACCCATGGCCACGCTCAATATATGGTTTGAAGGCGACGGGGCGATTGACCTGGATATGGTGTCGCTTTTCCCGGGAGATACCTGGCGCAACCGGCCGGGCGGTATGCGGGCGGATATGGTGCAGTTGCTGGCCGATATGAAGCCGGGCTTTATCCGTTTCCCGGGTGGTTGCATCGTGGAAGGCTTTGATCTTTCGCAACGCTATCAATGGAAAAAAACCATCGGGCCGGTAGAAGAACGCCAACTGATTATCAATCGCTGGAATTTTGAATTTGCCCATCGCCCGACGCCGGATTATTTCCAGACCTTCGGCCTGGGCTTTTTTGAATACTTCCAGCTGGCGGAAGATATTGGCGCAGAGCCCTTGCCCATACTCAATTGCGGTATGGCCTGCCAGTTTAACAGCGCAGAACTGGTGCCGCTGGATGAACTGGGCCCTTATGTACAGGATGCGCTGGACCTGATTGAATTTGCCAACGGCGATACCAGCAGCACCTGGGGAAAAGTGCGGGCCGGTATGGGACACCCGGAACCCTTTCATTTAAAGATGATGGGGGTGGGCAATGAAAACTGGGGACCGCAATACATAGAACGGCTGAAGATTTTTACCGCGGCTATCAAAGCCCGGTACCCGGATTTTAAACTGATTAACAGTTCCGGCACCGACCCCAACGGGGAGCGTTTCGATTATCTTAACGGCGAATTGCGTAAAATGAATGCCGATGTAATCGACGAGCATTATTACCGCAAACCCGAATGGTTTTTTAACAATGCCCGGCGCTACGATAATTACCCGCGCAATGGCTCTAAAGTATTTGGCGGAGAATACGCGGCGCAGAGTGATAAAACCGTGAGCATAGACAATAAGAATTGCTGGCTTACCGCGCTGTCGGAAGCTGCTTTTATGACCGGTCTTGAACGCAATGCCGATGTGGTGAGCATGGCATCCTATGCGCCGCTTTTTGCTCATGCCGATGGCTGGCAATGGACACCCGATCTTATCTGGGTCAATAACCTGCAATCCTTTGGCACCCCGGACTATTACGTACAGAAACTATTTTCACTCAATAAAGGCACTACGGTAGTACCCATTACGCGCAATAATGATGTAGTGGCGGGGCAGGACAGCCTGTATGCCACGGCTTCGGTAGATGCGGTCACCAAAGAACTGATCATTAAACTGGTAAATGCTTCGGGCAAAGAACAAAACAGCGTTATTGCATTGGAAGGCGTAAAGAAATGGGCTCCCGAAGGCAGGCTTACCATATTGAAAAGCGATGACCTGTACAGTGTAAACTCCTTTGCACAGCCGCAGAAAGTAGCGCCGGTAGAATTGGTCGTCGGCACCGCCGGCAGGCAATTGAATCTTACCGCGGCAGCGTATTCTTTTAGTATTTTGCGGGTAAAGCTGTTGTAAATGAAAAATTGTTTTGTCCTGTTGCTGTTGTTGTGTGCGCTGGAAAGCCATGGGCAAAAGCTGCAGGATTCTATACCCGTGCACGACCCGGTAATGATCAAGCAGGACAGCGTGTATTATGTATTCTGCACGGGTTTTGGTATATCGGTATGGTCGTCCTTTAACCGTAAAGACTGGAAAAAGGAAAAGCCGGTATTCAGTGCGCCGCCGCAATGGGCGGTAGCGGCTGTGCCGGGTTTTAAAGGGCATACCTGGGCGCCGGACATCAGTTACCACAACGGGCTGTATTATCTATATTATGCCTGTTCCTCTTTTGGAAAAAACACCTCTGTTATCGGCGTAGCTACCAATAAAACACTCAACGCCGCTTCGCCCGAATATCAATGGGAGGATCATGGTAAAGTAATTCAATCGGTGCCCGGCCGCGATATGTGGAACGCCATTGACCCCAACCTGGTGGTGGACGATAGCAACACGCCCTGGCTGGCTTTTGGCTCTTTCTGGAACGGCATTAAGCTGGTAAAACTGGATGCTGATTTATTATCGGTGGCCGAACCACAGCAATGGTATACCATTGCCGCCCGGCCGCGGAATGCGAATACCCCCGATACCGCCGCGGGCAATGCGGCCATTGAAGCGCCCTTCATCTTTAAGAAGAATGGGTATTATTATCTTTTTGTGTCGTGGGATTATTGTTGCCGCGCCGAAAAAAGCACCTATAAGATGATGGTGGGCCGCAGTAAAAACGTAACCGGCCCTTATTACGATAAAAAAGGCGTGGATATGAAATTCAACGGAGGCACACTGCTGCTGGAAGGCGATAAGCGCTGGTATGGCGTAGGCCATAACGGCACGTATACCTTTGACGGGAAGGATTATTTAATTTTTCACGGCTATGATGCTGCCGACAAAGGCCGCTCCAAACTTAGGGTAGAAGAACTGCAATGGGATGAAGAAGGCTGGCCGGTAGTTGCAACGGGAAGTTAATTTTTTATACTTCAGTTGGTTTTGTATCGCAACTGCACTATCTTTTTGTCATGCACATTATTTCCTGTTTCCTGGCGGGGCTTTTCTCTATGGGAAGTATACTGGCCCAATCTCCTGCAAGACCTTTTCCCAACCACACACGGTATGCTGCAGGTGTTATCAAGCCTTCGCATATTCCGCAACAGCAAATGGATGACAGCGTACGGTCGTTTTATGCCGCCTGGAAGCAACGCTACATAAACAGCAATTGCGGAAAAGAACAGTGTTATGTATGGTTTGAACGACCGGGCAATAAGCAATGTGTTTCGGAAGGACAGGGCTA
>JACXTT010008202.1_pt1 | contig 14538 bp, 5 predicted proteins | sample 9270951 | NCBI WGS metagenome assembly JACXTT01 (sample SAMN15532306, study PRJNA645909) | rock metagenome | isolation source: weathered quartz diorite | place: Puerto Rico | collected 2017-06-21
GAGCGTGCCGCCGAACCAGAACGTCATGAAGACCTGGTACAAACCGTAACTGAAGGAAAGCGGCAGGACGTTAATGATGATGTCGCTCTCAACGTTCTCGAGATATTCCATCACGGATGAGGCGACAAAGACCATGTTGCTGTGATCGCACATCACGGCTTTGGGTTCGCCAGTGGTGCCAGAAGTGTAAATCAGGCAAGCCAAATCCAGGTCAATGTTCCGGCGCGGCGGCGGAGCCGTGGATGGATCGGCCAACAGGCTTTCGAAGGCGAAACAGGCATCGTCTTGTTCGGCCACACTGGTCGGAGACTGGCCGCAAAGGACACAGAACCGGACGGAGGGCGCTTCCGTTAGAATCATCGCGGAGGGAGTATGGGCTGCGTTTTGCGCCTCCATGATCAACGCAGTGGGACGGCAATCGTTCAAGATGTAGAGGAATTTCTCCTTCTTGGTCGCAGGGTTGATCATTACAAACACCCCTCCGGCCTTAAGCGTGGCATAAATGCTCACCACCGCCTCGAACGTATTGGGAAGATAAAGGGCGACGCGGTCGCCCCGCTTCAGTCCCCGGGCAACCAGAGCGTTTGCCAGGCGATTGGACTCGGCTTCGAGCTGGGCGTACGTCACGCGCCGCCCGTCACAAACCAGCGCTGTCTTGTGCGGGAGACGCGCCGCGCTCTTTGCCAGGAAATCGTGAATTAGCAGCTCCACACGATGCTTACGGATTCAACCCCGGATCCATTCGCAATTCCTCTTCCGGAATGTTCGGGCTGGCACGGGTTGGACTGGGTCGTGAGTGAAGGGGGCTATCAATTCTCGCCCTTCTTTTGCTTGATAAAAGCCGACAGGTTCTTGATCGAGTCGAAATTGTTGGGAACCACTTCCTTCGGGTCAACCGTTATCCCAAATTTCTGTTCGACATAGGCTACCAACTCCATGACCCCGGTTGAATCGACGACACCGTTCTTGAGGAACGAAGCGTCGTCTTCGAAGGGATACTCTTTATCGCTGAAGAGAAGATTCTCTGCGATATAGCGCCGTAACTGCAGCCTTACTTCCGTAGCTTCAGACATCATGTTCGTGTTCATAACAGTACTAGCTCTCTCGGGCAACCGGTTTGGCCATAGAATGTCCGGCAATGGCTTGGCAGATGCTCCCGGCCCATGAATCCCTTTAGCCGGCGCCTTCAACGTCCAGACGCGACAGGATGCTCAAAGCGATTCCTCGTGGCGATCAGAATGTGCGGACGGATCCGACGATCATTGTTGGGCAACCGGCGCTCTTTCCGCCGCGTCGATGCACGCTCGGAGTTTGTCCGCCAGTGTTTGGACGTAGGGCTCGACGAACATGCCACCCGGGTAGACCGGCAGGTCGATAACTTCCAACCCGCCGGCGGCAAGGCCCGTCCAACCCATGCAGGGCTTGTCCATAAAATGATAATTCGTATGCGGCTGGAACAGCGCTATTCTTCCGGGATAAGGGTTCGGTCGGTAGGAGTGACCGGCCCGGTCATTCACTTCCTCCAGTTTGATTCCCGTGTTGGCTTTAGCCATGTGGAATTGCCAATGTTTCGTCACGCCAACCAGTTTGACCCATAGACTCCCCACTTCCCTAGTGCGCGCTCCTCGGAACTTTTCGCGCAGATAAGCGATCCGGCCGCTCCAAGACAATTGCGCCACATTCGCCCAGTGGAATTGAGCTTTTTGTCGGAGGTAGCGCACCTTGTTGCGGAACGACATCTGGGGTGCCGTGCCATTATGATTGTAGGTATCAAACATGACTAGCAGTTTGACGTCCTGCTTTTGCTCGCGCAATTGCTGGGCGATTTCATACGCCACCGATCCACCCATGCAGAAGCCGCCCAGGCAATATGGGCCGGCCGGCTGGAGTTTTCGGATTTCGCCCAGGTAATGCGCGGCCATGTCCGGAATGGTCGTCAAATAATTCCCCTGCCCATCCAAGCCTTGGGATTGCAGGCCGTAGAAAGGATAATCCGGACCCAGATGGCGCGCCAGATTACGATAGAGAAGCACGTTGCCTCCTCCGCCATGAACACAAAAAAACGGCGTTTTTCCGCCCCCCGGTTGAATCGCCACCAACGAAGACCAGTGAGGGGTCCATCCATCTTTACGGAGAAACTCGGCTAATTGTCCAACCGTTGGAGCCTGAAAAAGAGTTGCCAGCGGAAGGTTGAGCCCGGTCTGCTTGCGTACTTCAGCGAACAAACGAACGGCGGTCAACGAATGGCCTCCGAGATCAAAAAAGTTGTCGTTCAATCCCACCGGGCGAACGCGCAAGACGTTCTCCCAAATCTTGACCAGTTGTTGTTCCAAGACATCCCGGGGCGCGGCAAAGTCTGGACCGGCTTCGACGTTCGGCTTGGAGGGAGCAGGCAGCGCCTTGCGGTTCACTTTTCCATTGGGGGTCAACGGCAGCGTCTCCAGCGTAATGAATGCCGCGGGCACCATGTACTCGGGCAGCTTTGCCCGAAGCCAATCTCGCAGCTCAGCCTGGGAAGGGGCCTCGGCGGAAGCCGGGATCAGATACCCCACCAGGCGCTGATCGCCAGGCGCATCTTCCCGCAGGCTCACCACGGCCTGCCGGATGCGTGGGTGCTGGCCCAACACCGATTCGACCTCGCCCAGTTCCACCCGAAACCCCCGCAATTTGACTTGCTGATCCATTCGGCCCAGAAACTCTATCCTGCCCTCAGCACGGTAGCGGGCCATATCGCCGGTCCGATACAAGCGTGCGCCCGGTTCGCCAAAGAAAGGATCAACAATAAATTTTTCGGACGTTAGCTCCGGCCGATTCAAATACCCGCGAGCCACTCCATCGCCGCCAATGCACAGTTCGCCGGGAACACCGATCGGAACCGGCTGGAGAAATCTATCGACAATGTAAAACCGTGTGTTCGCGATGAGCCCGGCGATGAACACCTCCCGTCCGGCGGTCACACGACTGGCCGCCGACCAGATGGTCGTCTCCGTCGGCCCATACATGTTCCACAGAGATCCGCAGCGAGGCAGCAACTGCTCCGCCAGTTCATGGCTCCAGGGTTCGCCCCCGCACAGAGCTTTGAAGCGCGGGTGGCCGTCCCACCCCGCGGCGAGCAGCAGGCGCCAGGTCGCCGGCGTGGCTTGCATCACCGTGGCGCCCGAACGTTTCAGCAATCGCGCCAGTTCATGACCGTCGGATGCCGTTTCCCGATCCGACAGCACCACTCGCGCTCCGATGGTCAAGGGCAGCAGCAATTCCAGACCCGCAATGTCGAATGACAACGTCGTCACCGCCACCAACACGTCCTCCGCGCCCAGCCCCGGTTTGCGCCGCATCGACTCCAGGAAGTTCACCACCGACCGGTGTTCGATCTGCACGCCCTTTGGTCTGCCCGTTGAGCCGGAAGTATAGATGACGTAGGCCAAATTGTCCGATGTGGCGCACGAGTTCGTGTTGGGGATTGAGGCTCGCCCATCGGCCTGGTCCGGCGCGTCGAGGCAGATCAACTGCAGCTTGCCGCTGCGAGCTTGAAAATCATCCTCCAGCGACTTCTGGGTCAGCAATACCGGTGCGCGCGTGTCCTCAAGAACGAATTCCCGTCGCTCCTTCGGGTAGTCCGGATCCAAAGGCACGTAAGCCCCGCCGGCCTTGAGGATGGCCAGCAGGCCAACGACCATCAGCGGCGAGCGCCGGACGCAGACACCCACGAGGGTTTCCGGCCCCACGCCCAGCCGACGCAACCGCTGCGCCAGCTGATCGGACCTGCGGTTGAGCTCGGAGTAGGTCAGCCGCTCCTGTCCGCAGACCAGAGCAGTCGCTCGCGGCGTGCGTTCGGCCTGAGCTTCGAACAGTTCGTGAATGCAAGCGTTGCGCGGATAATCCAGCGCCGTACGATTCCATTCCACCAGCACCTGATGCCGCTCGGCGGGAGTCATCAGAGACAATTGCGACAGCCGCAAGTCCGGGTTGGCCGTGACCTCCTCAATCATCCGCTGGAAATGACCGGCCATCCGCTCGATGCGTTCCCGATCAAACAGGTCCGTCGCGTATTCAATCCAGCCCGCGAGTCCCTCCGCCGTCTCCGCCAAACTGAGTGTGAGGTCAAACTTCGCCGTCCCGTTGTCGATCTCAAATGGACGCAACGTCAGACCCGGCATCTCCAGGTCCGGCAACGGTGTGTTTTGCAACACAAACATCACTTGGAACAGTGGCGTGTAGCTCTGATTACGCTCTGGTTGCAGTTCATCGATCAGTTTCTCCAACGGCAGGTCCTGGTGCGCGAGGGCTCCCAGGACCGCCTCGCGCTCGCGTCGCAGCAGTTCGCGGAAAGACGGATCCCCGGACAGGTTCGCCCGCAGAACGAGCGTGTTGAGGAAGTACCCAATCAGTTCTTCCAGTTCCTTTCGCGTTCGATTGGCGACGGGCGTGCCGACCAAAAGGTCCTCCTGGCCAGTGTAGCGCTTGAGCAAAGCGTGCAGCACAGCCAACAACGCGATGAACAGCGTCCCACCTTCACGCTGGCTCAGACTTTTCAGCGAAGCCGTCGTCGCCGGAGACAACTTCAGCCAATGCCGCGTGCCCTGAAATTTCTGCACCGTCGGGCGAGCGCGGTCCGCCGGCAGGGCGAGGAACTCCGGCGCTCCCGCCAACTGGCGTTTCCAGTAATCGAGTTGTCCGGCAATGGTCGCGCTCTCCAGCCACTCCGCCTGCCAGGCGGCGTAATCCGCATACTGAATGGGCAACTCCTCCAGCGGCGACGGCCCGCCGGTTGACAAAGCCGGATAAAGCGCCGCGAGTTCGCGGAGAAACACACCGCGCGACCAGCCATCGATGGCAATGTGGTGGGCCGTGATCAGCAAAACGTGATCGTCGTCGGCCAGTATCAGCAAGTGGAACCGCCAGAGAGGGCCTTCGCTGAGATTGAATGGCGTTCGGGCCTGCTCGACCGCCAACCGCACCGCCTCGGTCATCCGCTCGCCCTCGGGAAGTTTCCGAAGATCCACTCGAGGCAACGTCAGCGGGTGCGCGGGAGAAATCGTTTGCATGGGATCGCCGTCGACTTCCGAGAAGACCGCCCGCATCACCTCGTGGCGGCGCCCGATTTCCGCAATGGCCCGTTCCAGCACCTCAATGTTGACCCGACCCGTCAGCCGCAAATTGAAGTGGTCGTTGTAATGAATGTCATTCTCGAGCCGATCGAGGAACCAGAGCCGTTGCTGACCGGAGGAGAGCGGATAGCCGTCCCGATTCTTTCGGCGCTCAATCCCCCGCGGCTGTTCCTGGCCGATGCCTTCCTCGGCCAGCAAACTGGCCAGCAATTCGAGCCGTTGGCCGGACAATGCTGACGACTTCTTTGATCGCTCACCCATGGATCGAGTTCATTCCGCTCGGCTCGCCTGCAGCTTTGCGCCGACCTCGCTTTCCGACATGTTGTCAATTCGTTTCAAAATGAGTGCCGTCTTCTCGACGAGGCCGGGCTTCGGTTCGTGCGCAATCATGTAAGCCGCAAGAGTCGAAATCGTTGACGCTTCAAAGATCACCCCCAAAGGCAAATCGATTCGGAAAATCCCGCGCAGACGCGTGATCAACTGCGTCGCCAGGAGCGAATGCCCGCCCAGTTCGAAAAAGTTGTCGTCCGCCCCCACGCGGTCGGCCCCCAGCAGGTCGGCCCAGAGATCCGCCAGGATTTCCTCCACCGGCGTGCGGGGGGCAACGAATTGGCGGGTATCTATCGCCGCCGCTCCGTCCGGCGCTGGCAACGCCCTGCGATCGATCTTTCCGTTAGGGGTTTGCGGCAGACGATCCAGAAATACAAACCCTGACGGGACCATGTACTCCGGCACTTGAGCGAGCAGGAAATGACGCAGCCCTTTGGCGTCGCGCGGCGCACCCGGCTGGCAAACGACATAGGCCACCACTCGCTGGTCGCCGGGTGTGTCCTCGCGCGCAATCACCGCCACCTCACGCACCGCTGCATGCTGTCCAAGAACCGCCTCGATTTCGGCCAACTCGATCCGGTGCCCGCGGATCTTCACTTGGTGATCCATTCGCCCAAGAAACTCAATCGTTCCGTCGTTGCGATAACGGGCCAGGTCACCCGTGCGATAAATGCGGGCTTCGGGATCCGCCCTGAAGCGATTTCGAATAAACCTTTCCTCAGTCAACTCCGGCCGATTCAAATAGCCGCGCCCAACACCGGCCCCGCCGATGCAAAGTTCGCCAACCGCACCCAAGGGGACTGGTTGAAAATGGCGGTCGAGCAGATAAATCTCTGTATTGGCGATCGGCCGCCCGATCGACACCCCGCCTGTGACCTTGGAAATCATTCCGGTCGTGGACCAGACGGTGGTTTCCGTCGGACCGTACATGTTGTGAATACAGCCCGGCACCAATTCCTTCAGTTGTGCCGCCAAGGCGGCCGGAAACGCCTCGCCTCCGATCATCAAATGGCGAAGGCGCCCAAATAAGGGCTGGTTCTCCGGCTGTTCCACCAGCATTCCCGCCATCGAAGGCGTGCATTGCAGATGGGTTACCTGGTGTCGCTGTGCCAGCGCCGCAAGGCTGTGGTCGGAGAGGGGTTCGCCGACGCCCTGATTGCTGCGTTCGCGAACTTCATTGAGCAGCCGGAGGCTGTCGAGAACGGTCTGGGAGTCGACGCCGAAGTCAATCAGGCAGGCGATCTCATTGACGCCGATCGCCCGCACTCGGTCCACCATCTGAAGGCAAACCTCCGGCGTGCCGAATAGGCTGCTGGTCTCAAAATACCTGTCGAACGCGTGCTCCAGCAGCGCGTCAAGTTCCTCCTCGGTCAAATCGGTCGCGGCGGTGGAATGCTTTTTCACCTGAGCGCCAGGCGCGAGCCGTGCCGGCGCAAACCCCCAGGGTGAGTTTTTCAGCAGATCGACCGAGCTCCGAAGATAGTTGCTGAAAGGTTCCCGCACGGTTTCGCGAACCCCATCGAGGTCATGGCCCACAAACGCATGCAGCATCAATGTGACCTTGCCTTCCCCGGCATGACCTGCCTCCTGCCAGGCTTTGCGATAAATCATGATCTTGTCCGCCAGGTCCTCCATTTTCTGCCCCACCAGATGCGTCAACAAGTTGGCGCCCAGTTGGCCCGCAACGCGGCAGGTCTCCGGGTTCCCCGTGGCCGTGATCCAGATCGGCAGCTCTGGCTGAATGGGGCGAGGCAGGGTCTTCACCGTCACGGGTTTTCCGTCCACACCCGGAAAGGTCAACGTCTCGCCTCGCCACAGTTTGCGGACCGTCTCGATTTCCCGCAGCATGACGTCCTTGCGCGCCGCGTAATTCTGGGGAGCCAGCACGAAATCATTGATCTGCCAGCCTGCGGCAAAGGAAATCCCCACACGGCCCCGGGACAGATTATCCACCACCGACCATTCCTCGGTGACGCGAATGGGGTTCTGAAGCGGGAGCACGACGCTGCCGGCCCTGATCTGGATCCGCTCGGTAACGGCGGCCACTGCCGCGCTGGTAACGGACGGATTGGGGTAGAGACCGCCAAACGCGTGAAAATGCCGCTCGGGCGTCCAGACCGCGTCGAAACCATTCTGGTCCGCAAGTTTCGCCCCCTCGAGCAACAACCGGTACCGATTGCTGGCGTCCTGGCCCTCATCGCTGGCGAAGTACAACAAGCTGAAGTCCATCTTCTTCTTCCGCTCACCCACGGCTTCGGCGGGACGTTCCGACCGGCGATGTTCATCTTGGTAGATCACCACCTTGAATCCGCGGGACAAAGTCCAGAAAAGCTCGAGCACGGAAATGTCGAATGAGATGCTGGTGACAGCGAGCCAGACGCCCGGTCCATCCCCGCCGATGCTGCGATCCATCCCGGTGAAAAAGCTCACGGCGTTGCGGTGGGAAATCATCACGCCTTTGGGCTTTCCAGTGGAGCCCGACGTGTAGATCACGTAGGCGAGATCGCCGGCCGCGACACCGCTGCGGACGTTGGCCTCTGATTCTTCCTCGAATTCCCACGGGGCCAAATCCAGCACAACGACCTTTCCGGAGTGCTCGGGCAACTCCTTCAGCCGCCGTCGCTGGGTGAGGAGTACCCGCGCCTGAGCGTCCTTGAGCATAAACGAGAGACGTTCGCGCGGGTAGTTGGGGTCTAATGGGACATAAGCGCCGCCCGCTTTGAGAATGCCGAGCAGTCCGATGATCATTTCCAACGAACGCTCCACACAGATGCCGACCAGCGCGCCGGGGCCCACTCCGAGTTTGCGCAGGTGACAGGCGACTTGATTGGCCCTTGCATTCAATTGGCGGAAGGAGAGCTTCTGGTCTCGGAAAACGACAGCCTCGCTGTCGGGCATCCGTTCGACCTGAGCCTCGAACAATTCGTGAATGCAGACGTCCTTCGGAAAGTCTGTCCCCGTGTCGTTCCACTCGACGAGCAGTTGGTCGAGTTCCGGCTTCGTCAGCATGGACAAACTGGCCAGCGGAGACCCCGGCTCGGCTATCATTGCTTCGAGCAGGTTGGCAAAATGATTCAGGAACCGCTCCATGGCCGATGCCTCAAACAACTCGGAGTCATAATCGCAGTCCACAGCCAATCCGCCGTCTTCCGAGCGCGCAACTACAACCAGATCGCAGCGGGCGAAGTCTTCAGCGAAACCGGTTTTGAATGGATCCGGAATTTCGGGCGACTCCGAAGTGCCCGAACCCCTGTACACGAAGCCGGCGCTGAACAAAGGAGCGTCCGACGTACCGTCGACGTGTCTCCGCAGCTCGGTCAGAGAACTCCACGGACAGTCGCCAGCGTCAGCCGCCTGGCGGGTGACGGCCTCGACGTGCCGAATCAGTTCGCGGGTCGTTTGCTCCGCTGACACTCGTGTTCGCAGAATAGCCCGCGCAGGCGGTTCAAGATCGACGACCGGGCCAAGCAACGTGCCGGTCACGATTTCCATCTGCCCGGTGTAGCGCGACAGAACAGAGCTGAAGGCCGCCATCAATACGGAAAAGGCCGATACCGTTTCCTCGGCCGCCAACGCCTTGAGCTTGAAGCAAACGTCCGGCGCAAGGACCAACGAGGCCGTTTCCCGAAGGAACGAGGAGACCGGCGGGCGCTCGCGCTCAAAAGGTAAGGCCAATGCGGGTGGAAGGTCTGACAGTGCTTGCAGCCAGCGGATTTTTCGTTCTTCAAGTGATTTCATTTGCATCGATCCTTCCGATGGATTCTGCGCGGGCCATCCTCAAAGGCACGTCTCACCGGTCCTCGGAGACAAGAGGCGTTTTGTCTGCCTGCGCGCCCCGCGCGGACTCGATGATAAAATTCCCCATCACCAACACATCCAACTTGGCGAACAGGAAGGTGTCCAACGCCTCTTTTGGCGAGCAGACAATGGGCTGGCCTTTCACATTGAATGAAGTGTTGAGCAAGACGGGCAAACCGCTCAATTTCTCAAACGCATTGAGCAATTGCCACAAGCGCGGATTGTGTTCTTCTGCCACGGTCTGGACCCTCGATGACCCGTCGACGTGGGTGATAGCCGGAAGCGTTTCGCGGTAGGGCGCGCGCACCTGCGTGACGAACAGCATGTGGGCGTAAGTGTCCTCATCGCCCGGTTTGATGTCGAAAAAGCGCGTGGCCGCTTGTTTGGTGACGACGGGCGCAAACGGCCGGAACGCTTCGCGCTTTTTCACCAGGCTGTTGATGCGGTCTCGCATGGTGGGATCGCGCGGGTCGGCCAGAATGCTTCGGCTGCCCAGTGCCCGCGGGCCGAATTCCATCCGCCCCTGGAACCACGCCACAATCTGCCCCTTGTCGATGCGGGCGGCGATGTCCTCGCACAAGGCCTGGAAGGAGTCGACGCGGCGGCTTTGGCAGTCCTCGCGCCCGGACAGGACCTGCTGGATCTCCGCGTCCGTGTATTCCGGGCCCCACAAGGGGACCGTCATTCGGCCGGCCTTACATCCGGGATCCTTTTGATGGCGGACATACAGAGCGGCGCCCAAAGCCGTGCCATCGTCCCCCGCCGCCGGCTGAACAAACAGGCGTTCGAAAAGCCGGCTGCGGTTGATAACGCCGTTGGCCGAGCAGTTCAGGGCGACGCCGCCGGCCAAGCAAAGGTGGGTCTGGCCGGTCAGCTGTTTGAAATGGCGGAGCACGTGCAGTTGGCAGTTTTGCAGCACGGCCTGCAACGCGGCAGCAATGTCCTGATGATGCTGCGTAATTTCGGAGTCCGGTTCGCGGGCCGGGCCAAATTGCTCTTCCAGGAACTTCAGAACGCCGGCGTGCGTCTCCCGCTCGAGCAGCGTCTGGTCGTGGGCGAAAAGAGGGATGATGTAGGTGCCATCGTCCTTGAGTTTGATGAACTCCTGCATTCGGTTGTAATACCGCCGCGGGTTGCCATAAGGCGCCAATCCCATCACTTTGTATTCATCCAGTCCCATGTAAAAACCCAAATACAAGGTAAAGACCCCATAAAGAACTCCCAGCGAGTGAAGCGCGGGGACCTGTTTGAGAATTTGAATGTCTGAACCGCGGCCCAATGCCACGGTCATGCTGTGGACCTCGCCCATTCCATCGCTGATCAGGATCAGGGATTCTGCGAATCCACTGGGATAAAAGGCGCTCGCGGCATGCGCCAGGTGATGGTCCACCGGAACCAACTTGTCTTTCCAATGAACCGCGGGGAAGTGCTCTTCAAAGTACCTCTGCTGGACTTCCGGAGCGAACACCTCCTGATACTGCTTCCGGGTAAATTCCTGTTCGTCCAGGAAGGACTTCCAGGGCTGGTAGGCAAACCCGTGCGCCACAAAGTCCAGTTCCCGCGCGGCCAGGTTTCCCGCCTGAAGACAGTATTGAATCGCGTGAAAAGGGAATGCGCCGGTGGCCTTTTCTCCGGTGAACCTTTCTTCGGCGGCGGCGGCGACCACGCCGTTATTTCCCGCCAATGCCGCGGCGGAGTCGAAACCCTGGGCGACGCGGTATTCGCGCGACGAAAGATTCGGGAACCATTTCTTCTTGAAGTTAACGCTGTTGTGCAATCCGCTGATGCCGATCACATCCATTTGCAAATCTTCCTCTGTGTTTCCTCGAGCGCCTCCGGAAGCGCACCCATCTTTGCCAGTGTTTTCGCTCGCTGCGATCCCACGCGGGAGCGAGGTTTCCGCCGCGGACTGCGTTTCACTTCAATTCCGCCAATACCTTGTTCGCTTCCTCAACAAATCTCGCTTGGCCGTTCAGACTCAGCGCCTGGCGCAACGCTTGTTTGCTCTCGTCCTTTTGTTTGAGTTGATAGTGGGCCATTCCCAGATAATAAAACAGCTCGGCATCGGTCGTGCGTTTTCCCGCGCTTTCTCTCAACAATTGCGCGGCTCGTTTAAAGTCCCCGCGGCGATAGACCACGAGTCCCAGCGTCTTCGCCACGTCGGGATCGTCGGGAAAGGCTTCGCGCGCCTTCAATGCGGGTTCATACGCCAGTTGGTAGTCGCCGAGCCGCTCGGCACAAAGCGCGGCGAAGATTTTGTTGGCCGGCGCAAACAGAGGAAACCGGGCAAGCGTTTTCTCGCACGCCAGCTTCGCGCCATTGACGTTGCCCTGTTGCTGATAAACCGCCACCGCCGCCATGAGTGCCGGCACATAATTCGGCTCCGTCTTGAGGATCTCCTGGACTTGGGCGGCGGATTGCTGCGCCTTTTCCGGCTGGTTCCAGAGCGGGCTCAACGCGAGGAAGCGGCGGGCCTCGTCGGCGCGCGCAAACGTCGCCCCGGTTTGGAGGGCGTTTTGCATCGTTGTTTGCGCATCGGTAATGTTGCCCAGGCTGTATTGAGCCCAGGCCAAGTCGAACAGCGCGTCCGGATTCTTTCCCAAGGCACGAGCGCCTTCCTGGAGCAGGCTGAGCGACCATTTGAAGTCCCCTGTCTCGTAAGCCAGGCGGCCCAGCGTGTGGGCCACAGAGCCATCCGCCGGGGCCAGCTCGCGGGCGGCTTTAGCGAGCTCCAGTGCTTTTTTGGTATTGTTGAACCGATCGGCGTAAAGCCGGGCCAGTTTGAGCGACGCCAGGACATTTTTCGGATTCTCTTTCAATGCCCGCTCGTATAGATCGCGCGCCTTCTCAAACGCGCCATCCCGTTCGTAAATGGCGCTAAGACGCGCCAGCGCCACTGGGTCATCCGCTTGTTCCGCCAGCCGCTTTTCCAGGACGCCAATCGCTTTGGAATCCGCGGTTTGGATTTCGATCGCCAGCACGGCCAGACGCCGTTCGATCTCCTCCTTGGCGGCGAATTCCTTGTCGCCCTGGAGCGCGCGTTGCAAGGCGATTCGGGCCGGTCCTTCCTGAGCCATCATATAATAGGTCATCCCCAAGTGATACTGAACCTCGGGGCTGGGCGGTCCTTTTTCGGCGCTCTCCTGGAGCAGATTCAAAGCCCACGAGTAGTCCCCGCGTTTGTAGAGAATCCAGCCCAGTGTGTCTCCGGTGTAGGGCTCGTTTGGAAGGATCTCCTTGACGCGCCGCGCCAGCTTATAGGCCTCGTCGAGGCGCCCCAGTCGCTCCGAGTACAAGTAAGCAAGATTATTGAGCGCGGGGCTGAACTGAGGATCGACGGCCAAAAGCTTTTCGTAGGTCTCAGCGGCGACAGGATAGTTCTTCATCTCGTTTTGGATCATGGCAATTTGCATGAGCGCGGTGACATCCTTCGGGTTCTTGGTCACGACGCCCTGAAGTTTCTCCAGCGCCTGCGCATATCGGTTGGAGGCCACGTAGATTTTGGCCAGCGACAGATAGGCCGGACGAAAGTTGGGTTGCAGCTCGATGGCTTTGAGCAGCGCGGCCTCCGCCTGGTCGGATTCTCCCTTCGCGGCATGAATCCGGGCGGAGAGCGACAGCAATTCCGGCGCCTTGGGAAATTTCTCCATCAGTTTTTGCACGCGTTCGAAGGCGGCGGCGTACTGTTTGTCGCTGATATCAAACTCGACCAACTGCTCAAGAGCCGGTTGGTAATCCGCCGCGGCGGCGAGGGACTTTTCAAATGCTTTGCGGGCTTCTGCCTTCTTATTCTGCAGCAAATAAACCTGGCCCATGTAAAAGGGGACCTCCGCGCTGGCCGGAACGAGCTCGTCCAGGCGGCGATAGACGGCAATGGAGTCATCAAAACTTCCACGGATTCGATGCGCGTCCGCCAACAACAAGTAGGCCGAAACCAATTTGGGTCGCTGCTGGATGAGTCGTGACAATGAACTGATTGCGGAAGCCGTGTCTCCCCTGCCGACGTTGATCTGAGCCAACAGGAGGATCGCCTCGGCATAATTCGGGTCCATCGTTATGGCTTCGGTGAGGTCCACCGCTGCTTTGGCTTGATCCTTGTTGAGCAGATGGGCCAGCGCGAGTTGGTATTTTACCTGGGGTGAGCGTGTGTAGATCTTGGACATCCGCTCGAATTCGGTGGCCGCCTTGGCCGCATCGCGCTGGGTCAGCCGCATGCGCCCGCTCAGGAGCAGCATCTCATAGTTGACAGGGTCCTTCGCTAGAACTCTTTTGATGATCGTTTCACAGTCGGCGTATTGCTTTTTGTCAAATGCCAGCGAGGCCAGGCGAGCCCAGGCCGGAATGTAGTCCGGGGCTTTCTGAGTGATTTCCTCCAGAGTTTGTTTTGCCACCTCTCCTTGGCCCGTTTGTATCTTGAAGTCGGCGTATCGGAGCCGTCGGGGCGAGCGAAGGGGCGCCAGGTCCGAAGCCGCCTTGAACGACTGCTCGGCTTGCTTGAGATCATTGCGCATCAGATACAGATTCCCCAGAACCTGGTGGGCCGCGCTGGATTTCGGATCCAGAGCGAGAGCCTGTTTGATTTCGCTCTCCGCCGTTGCCAGATCCGGCCGGCGCAGATGAAGGAATCCCAAGGCTAACTGGACTCCCGCACTGTTCCCGACCTGACTCACGAGGTTCTGAAGCCGCTGCTGCGCATCATCCAATTCCTTCTCGCTGGTCGAGGATTCCACCAGCAACAAAAGGGCTTCATTATTGGCCGGCTGTTTCTGGAGGACATAAACCGCCTCTTCGCGCGCTTCTTTGAGACCCGAGAGATTGAAACACGTCAGGCCGAGCTTCAATCGAACGTCGAGATTGTCCGGCAGCAACGGCGCCGCTTTGCGAAGCAAGGAATACGCGGCCGGCATCCTGCCTTGCTCGAAGCAGACCAACCCCAGTTGCGCGCCGGCCACCGGATGCTGCGGATCGAAGCGAAGCACGTTCAGGTACTCGATCCCTGCCTTTTCGTATTGTTCTGCCTTGTAATAGCGGTTGGCGCGTTCGAGGTGGCGATTCTTCTTGGCCTCCCGCGTGCAACCGGTGCCGGTCATTGCGATCAGCAAGGCGGCCCCCAAGAGAAATAGATTTCGAGATTTGATTTGCATGTTCAATTTTCGTTGCTTGAGCTCCATCGAATTTCCTGACGCTCGATTTCGTTCGCCCCTGCTGCTGGCGAGCGTTTGGCTTTTCAGCCTGGCGAACCGGCAGCAGCCGTGGGCCGTGGATGATTTATTGGCCGTTCCGACCTCCGCAATCTGAGCAG
>JACXTT010008203.1_pt1 | contig 14537 bp, 14 predicted proteins | sample 9270951 | NCBI WGS metagenome assembly JACXTT01 (sample SAMN15532306, study PRJNA645909) | rock metagenome | isolation source: weathered quartz diorite | place: Puerto Rico | collected 2017-06-21
CGATTTTGCCTTCTGGGCGCGGCCGTTGCCTTCCTCATGGTCTCCGGACCGCTGTTTGCGCATCACGGGAAGGCCGCTTTTGAGATGGACAAAGTGACCGTTTTAAAGGGGACGGTGACGAAATTCGAATTCATGAACCCCCACGCGCTCTTGTTCTTTGATGTGCCCGGTGAGAAAGGCGAAGTTCAGCACTGGGTCGCCGAAACGAACAGCAGCAACCATCTGAGCCGCGGCGGCTACGATAAGAATTCGGTGAAGGCGGGCGAACAGGTTACGGTTACCGGCCACCGCGCCAGGAATGGCGCGATGACTCTTGAACTGCAGTGCAAGGAATGTGCCGTGACGGATCTGCAGGGTAAAGTTCTGCTGGGCTACTACTTCTGAGACAGTATTCTGAGCAGGGTAGGACAGGCTTCACAGGCTGCGGAAAAAGTCCGTCGGGAACAGGTTTTGGTAGCACAGGCACTCTTGCCTGTGCGGGTTTTGCTGCCTTTACGTTCGGCACACAGCCAAGAGTGGCTGTGCTACTTGACTTTTCCGCAGCCACTTCAGCCTGTCGGTTTTGACTTTGGCAAGGAATTGACGAAAGGCGACAGGCTGATGCCTGTCCTACGAATAGGTTGAAATGCGCAGTTCTTGGATCTCCTCAATCCTGGTGCTGGCCGCGGCGCTGAGCTGTACTGTGAGTCTGCGCGCTCAAGCTGCCGCGCCGCCGGAAATGGCGAAGGCTGATGCGGGTGCACCGACGGTGGACCTGTCGGGTGTGTGGGAAGGCGACGTGTCCGGCGACGATTCGTGGGCCGTATACGCCTTTAGCCCGGACATTCCTCCGATGACTCCGTGGGGAATGAAGAAATACCTGGCCACAAAGCCCTCGTATGGACCGCGGGGAGTCGACCCGTCGACCGACTACGTAAACCCTACCACCGGCAAAGATGTTGGCTGCCTCCCGCCTGGTGTGCCGCGAATCTACATTCAGCCGTTTGTATTCGAAATCGTGCAGATTCGCGGACGGGTCCTGGAATTGTTCGAATTCGATCATCACATGCGGCAAATCTTCACCGACGGGCGACAGCATCCCAAGGACCCGGACCCAACGTGGATGGGGGATTCGATCGGCTGGTACGAGGGAGACACCCTCGTCATTGACTCCGTCGGCTTCAACGACAAAACCTGGATCGATCGCGGAGGTCTTCCGCACTCTGACCAGCTGCATGTGATCGAACGCATTCGGCGGCCGCAGCCGGAGACGCTGGAACTGAACCTCACCATCGAGGATCCGAAAGCGTACACGAAAACCTGGACGGGGTACCGGAAATTCAAGTTGCGTCCCACATGGAGTTTGCAGGAATTCATTTGCGCGGATAATGCCGACTACAACGAAGAATTTATCAACAAGGGCGGAGCCTACACCTCACCGAAGCCGGCCAAGCCCTCCACCAAACCAACGAAACCAAGCAAGTAGCCTCCCTGAGCCTGACTATGAGACCGGGCGATTTCACAGGACAGGAAACCGTCTTGGTGCGCCATTTTTTGGCACAATCGAGCAACGGTTACGTCGCCCTCAGCGCGACGTCGAATCGGTGAATGTAAAAAATGGGTGTGATGGGAACGATTTACTGTAGTTTTGCTTGGCCTTGCGCCGGGCCAGACCTGCGCCAAGCCATCCTCGACAAACCTAGCACCGACGCCGAGTTAAGTCCCGCGTTTTCGGCGAGGCTCCCTGTCACTCTCAGGGCACAAGCGGCTACGAAAAAAACGCTCGCGTCGCTCTCCTGGTCTTGGCGTTGCTCCTCCTTGAACTACGCGTGGTGTCAGAAGGACAGGGGTGCAGGGGGAACGCATGGAAAACCGGTTGTGGTGGTGCGCTAGCTGCTTCGCGCAAATGCAGTTGGACATTCACGGCAGGTGCAGCACTTGCGGCTCAGATGCGGTGGATAGAATCGTGCGCGGCGCATCCGGAATGAACGCGCTTGAGCAGACTCCGACGCTGCCAAAACCACTGTGGGGATTTTCGCTCAACTATTGGCGAATGAAACTAACCGGGCATTGGATCGGCAAGAACGCAAGCATTCTGCAACAAGTCAATTGGTCTAAGAGGGCCTAGAATCGCCCACTGGGGCGCCGACCTTCGCAAAGTGCATTTCCTCCGTCTTACTCTCACATTTGATTTCATATTGGTTCACTCAGAAACCGCGAACGTCAGGTATTCACCTTAATCTTGAACGGTGACCTCCGGTAGAGGGCTCGTTGGCTTCAAATCCCCGATTCGCTGTATTGAAATCTCGGAGGATATCTGCGAGTCTCCGCCATCCATGAGTTCACGATCCACTCCAATCCTGGCCGAACTGACCACAAGGTTGAGCGAGCTCGCGCACAGCCTGTGGCTCAACTCCGACCCAATCGAGAGGCTCGACCTGCTAAAAGAGTTTCGAATCGTGCTGGATCTAGCGGACGAAGTCATCGCTCGAGAATTTCCAGTGAACTCGGACCGTTCAACGGCCTAGAGACAATCCGTCCTTGAGATTGAACTAGTCCCCCCAACTGCGTCCCCGATTTGCACATCCAAGGTTAAAGACACCGCGCCCGCAGTAGTGCGCCTGCTTGGCAATCGTCACGATGATCGTGGTAGGATTCGCGACAATGGCGGATTTTCCTGACGATCTATCACGACGTTCGCTCATTAAAGCTGGTCTGGCGGGAGCGATCGGATCGCTGGCGAGCATCTCTAGACTTGCGGCGCGAGCCCAGAACACTGAGGGGACAAAGCGGATGAGTGATGCCGCACACAATGACCTTGCGAATTTGAGCCTCCGCGAAGCCGCTGAGCTCGTGCGAACGAAGAAAGTTTCCCCGGTTGAGCTGACAAAAGCGTGCCTCGCGCGCATAGAAGCGCTCAATCCCACGCTGAATTGCTTCATTACAGTCACAGCGGAATCGGCGCTGGCGCAGGCGCGCGCCGCGGAAGCGGATGTGATGAAGGGGAAATGGCGCGGGCCGCTGCATGGTGTGCCGATCGCGCTGAAAGATTTGTTCGATACGGCGGACGTGAAGACGACAGCCGGCAGCGGCGTGTTCAAGGACCGCATACCAACCGAAGACGCGGAAGTGGTGCGCCGGCTCAAAGACGCGGGCGCTGTGCTCCTGGGCAAGACCAACATGCAGGAATTCGCGTTTGGCGGCAGCTCGCTCGTCAGTTACTTCGGCGCCGTGCACAATCCTTGGGAATTAAACCACATCGCCGGCGGTTCTTCGGGGGGTTCGGCGGCGGCAGTAGCGGCCGGACTTTGCTACGGGGCGCTTGGATCAGACACCGCGGGCTCGGTACGGCTGCCTGCTTCGCATTGTGGCATTGCGGGGCTCAAACCCACGTACGGGGTGGTGAGCATACGCGGCGTGATTCCTCTTTCCTGGTCGCTCGACCATGTCGGGCCGATGGCCCGCACGGTGGCTGACACGGCGGCGCTGCTTCAGGCAATCGCGGGGTACGACGCGCAAGACATCACCTGCGAAGAAATAAGAATCCCAGACTATTCGCAGGCTTTGCGGACAAACGTGTCCTTGTTGCGAGTCGGGACGCCGCGAGAATTCTTTTTCGCGGACCTTGATCCTGAAATTGACGCCGCAATGAAGGAAGCATTGGCCGTTCTGGGGAAACTCACGGCTGGGATTCGCGACGTTCCCCTGGCCGCGAGCACGATGGAAAGCTTGCGGGATGTCGTGAGGGCCGCCGAAGCCTACACGTACCATCAGGAATACGTCACCAAAACTCCTGAACTCTACCAGCCGTTGATCCTGAAAAGGATTCAAGCAGGCGCGAATGTGACGACGCCTGCCTACATTCGGGGACGAATGGAACTCGCTCGAGTCCGTCGCGCGGCCGGAAAAGCGTTCGAGTCTGTGGATGTGCTGGTCACCTCGACGCTTCCCATTCCAGCGCCCGCGATGTCAGATCCGCATGCAGACGATATTTTGCCGACAGTGCGCAACACGTCGCCGTTCAACGTCAACGGGTTACCTGCGATTTCCATTCCGTGCGGCTTCACGCGCAACGGCCTGCCCATTGGCTTGCAGATCATTGGCCCTCATGGCGGCGAATCCGTTGTCTTTCAGCTCGCCCATGCATATGAGCAAGCGACGGAGTGGCACAAGCGCCGTCCCGCGGTTGCCGCGGGAACTGCCAAGGCCTGAATCCCAACTGAGAAAATCCTCCGGAGAGAAAACGGCGTTCTTATACTTCGACTGCGGAACGACGCAGGCCCAATGCTTCGGCCATCACGTCCGTGTACTTGAGTCCGCCGCCGGTATTGAAAAGCACGACGCGGTCTTTTGGCGTGAGGAAACCTGTCGCGAGCAGATGGCCGTAGGCTGCTGTCGCAGCGGCGCCTTCGGGCGATAGAAAAATTCCTTCGTGCCGGGCCCAGTCTTTGAGGGAGGCCAGAATCTGGTCGTCAGGTAGGGCGACCGCGACTCCGCCGGACTCTCGCAGTATTTCAAGCATGATCGAATCGCCGTAGGGTTTCGGCACGCGAAGTCCGGCCGCAAACGTCGCCGCGTTTTGCCACATCTGGCTGACGTTTGCGCCTTGTTCAAAGGCGCGAACCACTGGCGCGCATCCTGACGATTGTACTGCGACCATGCGAGGCCGTTTCCCGGGCCGCACCCAACCAAGTTCTTCCAACTCCTGAAAGGCTTTCCACATTCCGATCAGCCCAACGCCCCCTCCCGTGGGATAAAAAACCGCGTCGGGATATTCCCAGCCGAGTTGCTCGACGAGTTCGTAGCCCATCGTTTTCTTGCCTTCGACGCGGAACGGCTCCTTCAAAGTAGAGATATCGAACCAGCCTTCCTTCTCTTTGCGTTCCGCGACGATTCGCCCGCAATCGGAAATGAGGCCATCAACCAAATGCACGTGGGCTCCATATACTGTCGCCTCGATGTAATTGGCAAACGGCACATCCTTCGGCATGAAGATGTGAGCTTCGATACCCGCTGCTGCGGCATAAGCCGCGAGTGCTCCCGCGGCATTTCCTGCGGAGGGCACGGCCAGCTTCTTCAGGCCGTAGTGGCAGGCCATCGTAACGGCGAGCGCGAGGCCGCGCGCCTTGAATGTGGCGGTGGGGTTGGCACCTTCCTCCTTGAGAGAAACGTTGGGAAAGCGGCGGCTCGGGAGCATCGGCGTCCAGCCTTCGCCGAGCGTGACCGGCTTGGCGTCCGGCAGAACCGGGGCGTACCGCCACATGCCCTTCCAGGGCGATGAGGAGGCTTGCTGCGCGATTTGATCGCGAGCCACCGTGCCACGCGACGGTCCCAAATCGTAGCGGACGTATAGCGACCCGGAACAATCAGGGCAAACTGTCTGCGGGGTTCGCGCGGAGACAGTTTTTCGGCAACGGGAGCACTCCAGATTCGCAATCGATGGCATGCGGCGAAGATAACAGAGCGCGCGAACGACGGACAAGGTGTAGAACACGAGCGGCCAATCGGCGGCACGGAAATGGAAGTCCGAGGACCAGATCAAGCAGGAATTGCGCATGCCCGAATACGACAGCTGGGCGGGCAAAGACCGGATGCCCACGAACATTGACGCCGCGTATCGCGCAGTGAAATCGGGCTATTCTCCCGGCGATTGAGAAAGACATCTGTGGCGCGCAGGAATGTGCGTTCGTTCTTCAGTCGGGAATGACGGCGATACCTTGAATCTCAATCAATAGCCCCGGCTGAGCGAAGTCAGAAACGGTGATCAACGCGCTTGCGGGGAACTTGCCGTCGGGAAATATATCGTGGCGCAATTTGGTGAACTCGTCGCCATAGCGGGGATCGTTGATAAAGACCGTCATGGTCACGAGATTCTTGAGGCTTCCTCCGCTGCGCTTCAACGTTTGGTCGATTAACGCGAAGGCCGCGCGCGCTTGACCGGGGAAGTCACCCAGGAGCGATTTGCCGTTCGCGTCCTGCGTGGTCGTTTGCCCCGCGAGCCAGATGATTCTTCCTCCTCGCGTAACAACTGCCGGTGAGTAGGCCCGCTCCTTCTGGCGAGCGTTGCCCTCAACATATTGCACAGAGGAAGAAGCTTGTTGCGAAGCAGTGCGGCCGTTCGTTCCCATCAGTAGCCCCACGCCGATTCCTGCGATGCAAGTAAATGCAACCATTAGGCGGTTCAAGGTTGAGTCTCCTTTGCTTTGAGGTTTGCCCTAAGTTGGTAAGAATGCGGGGAGTATACACCCCGCTCCTCAACGCGGGCGACGTTGACACTGTGCAGCGGCTGAGTTAGCTCTGGTATCGCAGAAGGAGACGGCTGTCCTCGAACTTGCGTCGGCCGTAGCAAGTAGCCTACCCTTGGGTAGGTGGACAAGTGCATGCGTTCCTTGAGTTATCTGTTCATCGTCATTGCGATTGCGAGTTTCGCACCCTCGACGTCGGCCCAGGCACAAAAACACCCCGCACCTTCGCCGAAAATTCTTTCGGCCAAGACGATCTACTTTGAAGACAAGACCGGTGTCCAGCCCGTGGTACAAAAGACGCTCGACCAGCTCAAAAAGTGGGGGCGGTTTCAAATTATTGAAGACCCCTTGCAGGCAGACCTGATTTTTTCACTTTCCACCGATCCGCGCGACAAAGGTCAGATTATTTTTGGGGGCGGGCAAACCGGCACGATGAGCGCAGACGGAAAAATTGCAGAGGATCCGATTCCGAATTATGGCGCGCAATCTTTTGTGCGCTACGCCTTCCTGACCGTGATCGATCCCCAAACCGGCAACGCGCTTTGGAGTAGCTCTCGTCCTTGGGGCGGCTTGCTCACAGGATTCAACAGTGCGGGAGCACGCCTGGTGAGGAAACTGCAAAACCAAATCAAGTCAACCGTTCCTTAGCGCTGCTCGCAAGCGGACTTCTTCGCTCGGAGTACGCGGCTGCCACACTGCGGGCAGAATTCAAGCGCCGCGGTAGAGAAGATCAAACCGAACGAAATCGCTGTTGTGGAATTCCTGACTCAGGACAACGTCAACCTTCGCTGGGGAAAACATGCCGAGCAACTTCTGCAGGTCGTACGGCTCCGTCCAAGGAGTGCCCTTGCCGTCGGTCATAGATGTGAATCGGGCGGCGACAACTGAGGGCCGACAGGGGAACCGCTGTGAACAGCGAGTCTTGGATGGTTCACCGGCGACCTACTTGTCTTAGACGCCGGGCCATTTCACAGGTGTGACGCCGTGACGCGGTTCCCCAGTCGGATCAGTAGTGATCGGCAGAGGGCTCAGAGTTCCTCCTGGATTTGGTTGAGTCTCTGCATGGTCTCGCCGAGATCGACGAACTTGGCCGCCGACTTTTTGATGTCATCTGAGCGCTCGGCGATCGTGGTGAGATGGTCTCGATACTCCACGTTTGCGAACAGGTTGCTGCGGTTCTCATTCAGGTGAGCGATGGCTGCGTTTGTACGGCTGGCCAACTCAACTGCAACCGGCACCATTCGGGTGATGGCCTGCTGTTGCCAGGGCGCCGTTACATGTTTGACGGTCTGCAAGCGATCCAGGTGCTCGCCCATCTTGTTGATGTCCTGCTTCACCTGGTTCAAGTAGCTGGCATGAGTTTGCCAGCTCAGCTGGGCATTGCGCGAGACGCTCGCCAAAGTATCGGCGTTGCGATCGAGCGAGTAGGCGAGCGCGCGGACTTCCTTGAGGAGCCCCGAGGCTTCCTCGTGGAAATTCCAGTCGGAAGCAACACTGGCAGGATCGCTAGTCGCTCGAGGTGGTGTCGAAGCGGCCAAGGAGCCCGTCAGCATCAAAGCGCCCAGTGTAACCGTAACAGCCTTCCGGATGATGTTCTTACGCATGTCTCTGAATCTCCTTTTCGTTTTGTCGTTGGTGGGCTCGGGCTTCGAATTGGATTCGCGAACGCCTGCGAGTCAACTCGCGCTCCGTCCTCACGACTCTACGAATACCGTCGTCCGTTTGCTTAGAAAAGTAGAAAGTTTAGAAGAAATTGTTCCAATATCTCTAACTACCATTGAAACTGTATGACTCGCTGGTGACTCACGTGAACAGTTCCCGGCGGGCGGAATCGCAGATTGCGACCACGGCTGGATTCTTGATTTTTCGCTCGATCGAGATGGCGAAGAATCGGGTGCGCACGTCGTCGGTCTTTCCAATCCGGCTCAGGCCATGCTGCCGCCGCATTTGATCGTCCAGAATCCACGGGGCGACGAGAATGCCGCGGCCAGCCGACGCGAACGTCCTCGCCATCGCAAAATCGTCAAACTCCCCTAGCACGGTGGGACGGATGCTTCGAGACTCGAACCAATGTTCAAGTCCTCCCCTGTGAGCCGAGCTTTCCGTAGGGAGTAGAAGTGGGGCGTCGTCCAGCGATCCGGGGAATCCTCGGCGATAGAGTTTGGCAAGTCGTGGCCGGGCATAAAAGCCGACGCCGCAGTCCCCGAGAGAATGGTTGTAGGCGCGAACGCTCGTTCCAGGCCCGATGGGAGCGTCAGAGAGGATCAAGTCGACCTGATGGACGGCGAGAAGCGCGAGCAAACGGTCCGGCGGATCCTCGCGGCAGATCACTCGAACCATTGGCCCCAGATGGAGGGCGGGCTCGATGATCCGGAAGGCGATGCCCTTTGGAAGGACATCGGCCACGCCTACGGCCAGCTTGATGGGCCGGCCAGTGGGGCGGCCTTTCAGAGTGTCTGTGAATTCCCGTCCGAGTCCAAAGATCTCATTTGCGTATTGGAGCGCAATCTCACCCGTCTCTGTCAAAACGAGGCGCTTTCCAGACCGAGTGAAAAGTTTCTCGCCAAGATTCGCTTCGAGCCGGCTGATTTGAGCGCTAATCGTGGGAGAAGCAAGTCTGAGCTCTTCCGAAGCCTTCGCGATACTGCCGCTGCGCGCAACCGTCCAAAAGTACAAGAGGTGGTGATAGTTGAGCCATTCCACGAGTTCTAATGATAGTTAGATGGAACCGAACTTGTACATCAGATCATTCGTTCATTCGAACGAAGGAAAAGGTAATTCTCCGGTTGTCATGTTTGCGACCAACTCTAGGAGCGAGGTAGCCACGCGGTCGGGTCTCTTTCAAGCTTCGGCAAAAATATCTCGTTCTTTTTGTGTGCCTTGGAGCAGTTTCGTTCTGATACATCTTACGAACAGTCCGCTTGGACAGTAGACATCTCGAAACAACTGTACGCCTGACCAGCTTTCCGCCGCGCTTCGCGTCGGACACAATAACTAAAAACCGCAGCAAGTGTGTCAAAGGCAATCGAGAAGGTCCCCTGGGAATACTCTGAGAGATTGCCTGGTCCAAACCCGAAGCACGAAAGTAGTGGAGGTGTATGTGAAAGTGATAGTCAGGATGTGCTGCATCATTGCGCTGTTCAGCATGACGGCGCGAGCCGAAATCGAACAAACAGTCGCCCCGTGCGACAGAGGCACTTGCGTGTATCGGTGGCCAAAGCTGCCGCAAATCAAAGGCTGGCACCAAGATAAGACTCAGAGCTTCAGCAGTGGCATTAGCGCCTGGGCGCCCAACGGCCATTCCTTTGTGAACGCCGACGCCGTCATTTATGCCATTGCGACTTACAAGCCCACGGTGCCCGAGACAAATTCCCTGGTGAATTTCATCGCGGCCGACACCAGCCGCTTCATCGTTTCCGATCCCAGTATCTCCATCACAGAAGTAAAAGAGCTAGTTACTGGGGACGGGCAGAAGCTGCGTTCCTTTACGTTCCAACCCGAGTCGAAGGGGAGCTGGGAAGTCGTCTCCTACGGCGAGGAAGGAAACTACTATCTGACTTTCGTTCTGAGTTCGCGCTCCAAAGACGGCTTCGAGAAGGCCCAAATTGCGTATCGGCAGCTCATCGCGGGCTACAGAGTCAAGCCGCGGCAGAGCTCGACTGCGACTAGCGCTGCCCTCAATCTCAGGAATCCCCGGTAACGAATTCTCGTTGACCCCTACTTTGCGGGCGAGGAGTAGCTTGCTGTGTGCGACTCCTCGCTTGCATTACCACAAAACCGAAACGCTAACGCAGAGTTCGCAGAGGGCACAGAGGAAAAAAGGGAACTCACGCGGCGTTTGCCAAAGCGAAGGAAGGGTTTTTCCGTCCAGCCTCCAACCTCCAGTCTCTAGCCTCCAGCATGAATGGACATCGCGCCGCGCGGGATAGCCGAAACTTCGCCGTGCGGCTCGATGCTCCAGCTCTTGGCCATGCGGTTGCCGCCCGCGGTGAGGCAGAAAAACGCCGATAGCTCGACAATTTCCGCGTTGCTGTAAAACTTCCTCAGCTCCTCATACACTTCCTTATCCCGCCCGTCGTCCAGCGTGAGCGTGCGCGCATAGTGCAGCGCGGCGCGAGTCTTCGGGTCGGGATGCTCCCAATTCGGCAACGCGCAACTCATTTTTTCTTCCTGTGTAATGCTCGGCGCCAGAGGAGAAATCTGCCGCGCGCAAAATTCGCAGCCAACGATCTGCGCGATCTGGATGCGCGCCAGCTCCTTGATTTCATGAGGCACGGTGCCGCCGCGGTGCAGCATGTCCCAGTAATGCGCGAAAGCCTTGGCCACTTCGGGGTTCTGGCCCATGGTGCGGTACCAAGCCGGCGGCGGGCTCTTGGTGACCTTGGCGCGCTCGATGACGTCGCGCAGCCCAGGATCGGCTGCGTCATCGGCAATCTGGGGAACATTCGGCACGTGATTCTGCGCAGACATCTCTGCACCTCCAGACAAATTAGATGATGGGAAGCGGCGTCCGGTCACCCGGAATCCGACGACCACCACTGGGCGGGCAATAATGACCTTGACGGGTACTCCATCACTCTTATACTGAAGCCGGACGAACTCCGAATCTAATGAAACTAGCCGCCAGTCGAAAACAAATCACTGATCAGCAGAATGTTGCCTTTGTTGATCTCTCCGCTTTTGTCCCGAAAGAGCTCAGAAACGTGGGCAACGCACAGACTACAATTCCGCGCCTTGCGAAGGACGAACAATCTATCCGGGTCATCGAGCAAGCGGTTCAGGTAATTCCAACGACTCACGAACTCTATAGGGGCGATGCACGGGAGATGCCAAGTCTTGAGCCAGAAAGCGTGCACCTGATCCTCACATCTCCGCCTTACTGGACTTTGAAAGATTATAGGGACACAGAAGGCCAGCTCGGTCACGTCGAGGATTACGACGAGTTCGTCGATCAACTCGACCGAGTTTGGCGACGTTGTTTTAGCGCATTGGTGCCAGGAGGACGGCTCATTTGTGTGGTCGGCGACGTTTGCCTCTCGCGAAGAGAGAACGGCGGCCGCCACACAGTGGTTCCGCTTCATGCATCCATCCAAGAGCATTGCCGACAGATTGGATTCGATAACCTTGCGCCGATCATCTGGCACAAGATATCCAACGCGGCGTATGAGGTTGAAGGCGGGTCTAGTTTTTTGGGGAAGCCCTACGAGCCAAACGCGGTGATCAAGAACGACATCGAATTTATCCTGATGGAGCGAAAGTCAGGAGCGTATCGGACACCAGATATCTCGGTGAAGATACTCAGCCTGATTTCTGCTGACAACCACAAGAAATGGTTCCAGCAAATCTGGACCGGGATCACAGGGGCCTCGACGAAACACCACCCCGCCCCCTATCCAAGCGAGCTTGCCGAACGACTGATTCGAATGTTTAGTTTTGTTGGCGACACCGTGCTTGATCCCTTTTTGGGTACGGGTACAACCAGCGTCGCGGCGGCGAAATGGGGTCGAAACAGCATCGGTTTTGAAGTGGACAGTCACTATTTCCGGCTGGCACAGAAGCGGATCGCTGAGGAGACGTCTTCTCTGTTCAGCAAGGCCGACATCTCGGTAATGAACACCTAAGTGGCTGTTCTATGGCCCTTCACCCCGATCTTCAAAAGCGATTACGGCGAGCGATCAAGCACTTCTGGAAAACACGCGAGACACAAGCCCAAAAACAGGGCTCAAAGACCGGCTCCCGGGACTCCGGAGCAAGAACTGCCGTAACCGGTGGACGGCAAATGGATGGCTTCGTATCCCTCGTCCGAGACTATCTTTGTGAAAATGGCCTTCCAAAGGCTCACGTTTACTGTGAAAAACGCCTTGAACTCCCCGGTTGGTATCGCCCCGAAAAAAAGTGGGACCTTTTGATCGTCGCTGACCGAGCGCTTCTTGCAGGTATTGAGTTCAAATCTCAAGTGGGATCGTTTGGGAATAACTACAACAACCGAACGGAAGAGGCCATAGGCAGCGCAGCGGACATCTGGGCCGCGTATCGTGAAGGCGCCTTTAAGCCCTCGGCACGGCCTTGGCTGGGATACATGATGCTTTTGGAGGAAGCACCGGCATCGATTCGACCGGTGAAAACACAAGAGCCTCACTTCAAGGTTTTTCCAGAATTCGCGAATGCTTCGTATGCAAAGCGGTATGAAGTTCTCCTGACAAAATTGGTCAGGGAAAGGTTCTATGACTCAGCTTGCTTCCTGCTTTCTGATGCGAAGAATGGTCCTAGAGGAAGCTATAAAGAGCCTGCAGCGGAACTGAATTTTGAAAACTTCATGGCTTCTTTGTTGGCTCGTGCTATTTCGGTGGCAAAAACCAAGAATTGATCCGGGACTGCCGCGAACGCACCGCCGTGGCAGCCTCAGACGAGGGGAATTTCAGAGCTGCGCTACTGAGCCGGTGGCCAGGTCTTGCATTCCGGCACGGTGAAAGGGCCAGCCCAGGGTGGACCTGCCTTAGAGCGAATCACTCCAGCTGAGGTCGAACAGAAGTTCCTTGCACCGGAGTTGCCGTCCACCGGCGTAGCGTAAACCGCATATTCCTGGCACTGGCGCCACGCGCAGACGGCGGCAATTTTGAAGCGGAACCCGGACTTCGTGCACGATGCGTCGGCAGCGCAATTTTCACTGGCCAGCGATTTGTCCAGCAGAGCCGCGTGATCCGAGGACCCCGGGCCTCCTCCGAGCGCGGCCAGGCTCGCAGCATACCCTTTGTCTGGATAGGCTGACTTGTAGGCGCCCTGAGCGACGTTTACCGCGCGCAGACCGTCGATCGCGGACGTTTCATTTGCGGCTGCTTTCGAACGCACCAGGTTGGGAATGGCGATGGCGGCCACCACGAGTACCGCGCCAACGTCCAGAGCGGGGCTGCTGCTGGCTTCGCGGATCGCGGAGTCCTCGCCATAAATCCACGCAGCCACGGGGGCCGCTGCCACACGATTCTGCGCAAGGGAGTCCGCGAGTTGCGGAGCTGCCTGCCGCAGCCTGAGCATAGTCATGGTGAGCGGGTCCTGATAGATCAACGCCGAGGCCTCCAAGGAGCGGCCGGGCGGCACCAACGCCAGGAGCTTCTTGGACTTAGCCAGCGATCCACCGGATCGATGCAGGTCAACTGCATCGGCAACCGCGTCCTGGCTGGAGCCGAGGATCAGATACCCTCCCGAAAACGCATAGTGGACCTCTACAGCGCCCTTCGGATTGGGAATTCGGACCGCATAGTGGTCGAGACCTCCCTCTTCGGCATGCTCCGACTCAAGATGCGCGGCGGCCACCAAAGTACCGAGGGTCTGCTGCAAGCGCTTGGTATCCTTGACCGCGAGTATCGCCTTCCATACCGGCTGCGGCGGCGCGTTGTCCAGCTCGAATGTGACCTCCCCTCCCAGCAAGTTGAGCAGATCGTCCTCTACGCTAAGTCTCAGCGCCTGTTCGAATACCGGAAGCGCCGCGAAGGCGTTCGGATTCGAGAGGCTGACAAGGTCCCTAATGTCATCAAACATCCTTCCGGGGCTTGCCAGGACCAGACTGGCCGCGGCGATCGCCTCTGGAGAGACAAAATCGAGGCTGCCGAGCGGGCTCGATTTCGCCAGCCAGGCTGCGGCTCCATGCCGCGGCGCGTTGAAGCTCAATTCCATCTGGCTGACGGACTTGCCGCCGACGCGCTTGTTCTCCCAGACCAGATACTTCATGTCGGCGAATCCGCTCTGCTGGAAAGTGGCGGTTTGCTTCGAGGGAGGGGCCTGGCTCAGGATCTTCTGCAGATCGGCCGCGCCTAACATTGTCACGCCGCCTTGGTACTCCTGCATGACCCGCTGCCCAAATGCAGTAGAGGGAAACTCGCGGTTGCGCCGGTCCAAACGGTCATTGAAGCTGCGCAGCGTGGCCAGACTCATCGCTGCAACGGCAAAATCAGGGCGCACCAGAACAATGGGCGCCTGCGGCGGGCCCCCACCGGTTGCGGCGGCGAGTTCCTGCTGATCCAGTATGCGGATGGGCGACTTCGAATTTCCGGCCAGTTGCGCAACCATTTGCTGAAGGACTTTCTTCAAGCCTGGCTTGCGGACTTCGGCGACAATCAGCAGGTTGGGATCTTGGGCCTCCGGCGCGCCCGACACGATAATTTCCTCCCCCAGGTATTGGTGAAGCTCGGAAAATTTCTGGAGAGCATCCTCCACCTTGGGCCCAATCGCGGCCATGTCGCCGTGCTGCCACCAATCGCGAAAAACCGTGCTTTTCTGCAGTTCCTGGTGGAGAACGTCCAGCACCTGGCTTGCTAC
>JACXTT010008204.1_pt1 | contig 14537 bp, 16 predicted proteins | sample 9270951 | NCBI WGS metagenome assembly JACXTT01 (sample SAMN15532306, study PRJNA645909) | rock metagenome | isolation source: weathered quartz diorite | place: Puerto Rico | collected 2017-06-21
CCGCGACGCCAGCGACTGCCACCACGGCGAGCCCGGCGCGGACGCCGATCCCGGCGTCGGGAAAGACCGCGCCGGCGACAGCGAGCGGCGCCAGGGCGGCGCTGTCGATCAGGCCGAGCATGACCAGTGAGAGGCAGAGCGCCCGCACGCCGGCAGGACAGTCTGGGTGGCGGCGCACGACGGCGATCCGCATCGCGTCGTCGAACCGGCCGGGAAGGACAACGCCGATGACGGCTGCGCCTCCGTTACCGGCCGCGAGCGCAAGCGGCGTCGGCCGCTCGTCCGGGCGGAACAGCCGCGCCCAGCCGAGCGCCTTGAGCGCGTAGGCAAGAAGAAGGAGCAGCCCCGCGGCCACGAGCAACCCCGGGTCTCCGCTCGAAAGCGTCCAGGAAGTCGTCGCGAAATGGCGAGCGGCCAACACTGCCAAGGCGATCGCAACGGCTCCCCAGCCGGCCACGAATGCCCAATGTCCGCTTCGCGACCGGCGCAGCCGCCACAACGCTCGGACCAGCAGGCGATATCTGCCCTCGAGCACGATCGGCGCCGCCGAAACGGCAATCACCGCCAACGGATCCAGATCGGGCCCAGTGCGCGGCGGCGAGACAGACGGAGCTGCAGGCATGCATCTCCCCTCGAGAACCCCGTAAGCATCGCACTCCCAACGGGATCCGCCTTCGCTGCTGCGAAGGCGGCGGATGTATCGATTCGGCGCCGTCTCTCGCCGAGGTAAGGACCGCCGGCGGCGAGTCACCAATGTCAACGAGGGCCTTCACCATGGAGTACGAACTCGCAACGGTTCAGGTGGCGCACTTCTCGCACGAGTTGGCGGTGCGCACCTCGGAACTGCTCGACGAGCCCGGTGTGCTCTCGGTCTCCGAGTTGGAGCGGCTGGTGGAGCGGATCGCTGCTCGTCCCGACCTGTGGCGGCCGCTCGTGGTGGCCGATCGTGATCGGCGCCGCTACGAGCTGCTCTACGAAGACGAGCGGGTGGATATCTGGGTGCTGTCCTGGATGCCGGGCCAGCGCACCGGATTCCACGACCACGACCGCTCAGCTGTGGGCCTCGTCTGCGTGCGGGGCGAGCTGATCGAAGGTAGCCTCGCGATCGGTGTCGACCCTGAGTCGACGTTGATGACCGAGGGTGTTGTCCGCGGCGGCCACGGCGGTTACATCCACGCGGTCGCTCATCAGCGGGGAGAGCCGGCCGTCTCCATCCACGCGTACTGTCCCCCGCTGATCCAGGTCGGCCAGTACCGCGTCGACGAGCAGGGAAGGCTGCAACGCGAGCCGGAACCGGGCCGCAAGGAGCTTCAGGACGCCACGATCCTCGCGGACAGCACGCGCGTCGCCACGACCCGTGACTGACGTCAGGCTGAGCTGCGCGCTGCGATCTGTGCGCGGGTCGTTGCTCGTCGAGCTCTCTGCCTGAGGCTCGCCGCTCGGACTTCGCCGGAAGGCTGCGGTGACGGGGGCAGGTTGGCTTCGATGGCGAGAGCGGCGCACGTGACGGCGGTACGCGCCAACGTCGAGGCGGCGGCTGCGTCCGCTTTCATGCTCGGCTTCCCGTACGCCTCGGCTTGCGTCGCGAGCTGAACGACGTCGGCTGCGGCTTCGGCGATGGCGACGGCAGGCTCTGACGCGTCCAGCAGGGCCTGATCGAGTCTCTCGTTCCGTTCGGTGTCGGAGAGACCGGATGCTCGGATCACCTCGAGGACGCGGCCGAACACGTACGCGTCCTCCGCGGCGAGCGCGACGAGCCGATCGCCGAGGTCAGAGGCGTCGCGCGCGGTCTGTTCCCCCTGCTGCCAGTCGCGGGATGCTCGTCCGATCATGGTCACGAGAGCAGCGGCCATGGCCGCTGTCAGCGCTGCGGCGGACGCTCCAGCGAGAGATGGTGCCGGCGCCGCGAGCTGCGCGCGCAGATCGTCGAACGTCATCTCGCCCGGGGACTCGGGCACGACAGTTAGTGGTCGCGCGCCCTGGGGACCAGGGCGAGCAGGCTCTGGTGTTCTTCGGCGCAGGCGGGGCAGCCGGCGAGATGGGCTCGCAGACCCGGGATGGCCGAGTCGGCGTCCTTGCCCGCGAGCTGGAGCTCGACGTAGCGGTCGATGAGGTCGAAGCACTCGTCGCAGCCCACCTCGGGCCCCGCCGGACCGAGAAGACGTGCGAGTGCCTGTCCGGGGTCGGGTCGCTGCATCAGTTCGTCTGCTCCAACCACGAGTCGAGTGCGAGTCCCTGGTCTTGCAGGTGGCGGCGAAGCTTGCGGCGTGCGTCGTGCAACGTCTTGTAGAGCGCTCCGCGTGTGGTCGCCAGCCGTTCGGCAAGCACGTCGATCGGCACGTCGTTGAGGGCCAGCGCGACGAGGACGTCGCGCTGATGAGGTGTCAGCTCGGAGGCGATCGCCTCGCGAACCGCATTCAGCAGCTCCGAAAGCTCCGCGTCTCCGCTCGGGGACAGGTCACCGGGAATCAGCTCCCAGTCTGCTGGCTCGAGTGGAATCTCACGACCGCGCCAGGCCAGGCGCCGGACTTTCGTCGCCGACTCGAGCAGCGCGAACTTGTAGGCCCAGGTCGTGAACCGGCTGGCGCCGCGAAAGTCGTCGAGATGGGCGAGTACTGCGACGCAGGCGTCGTCGGCAGCCTGCTCGGCGAGATCGACGAGATCCGGTTGGCGCAGGCTCGCGAGTTGACCGCGGCGGCGTGAGAGCTCGAACCGTGCGGCCCGCAGGAGCAGCTGCCGCAGTCGCTCGACAGCTGTTTCCCGTGCCGAGCCGGACGCTCGTAGCGAGTCGAGCCAGGCGCGCGACTCGGGGTCGAACAAGGTGGGGCCGCCCACGGTCGCGGTCTTCACCGTCGACAGGCTAGCGCGAGTCGTCAGCACGAGTGGTCTTCGCCGTCCAGCGGTGCGAGGATCCTGGCCGCCAGCTCGGGCGGGCAGCCACGCTCGACCAGCTCGATCAGTCTGTGCAGGTCGTACCCGCAGTGGTGCGACAGCTCCTCGGCGAGCTCGCGCCGGAACCCCGCGGCCGCCAGCCGCTCGCTCCGCCAGGCGGTGACGTCTGTCTCGGTGGTGGTGCTCATATCCCGTTGGTGTCCTTGCGACACCGCTTCTTACCCCGATACAGGGGCTGCCGTCCTACCTCAGTTGATACGGCACGCTGGAGAGGATCACGCGCGGCTCGAACAGGAGCAGCCGCTTGAGGTAGAGGGCGCGCTGGTTGTGGAGAAGCCGCCGCCAGCCCGAGACCACGAGCTCGGGCATGACCACCGTGACGACGGTCGTCCCGTCACCCGTCATCGAGCGCAGGTACTCGCGCAGCGGATCGCCGAGATCGCGGAACGGCGCCTCGACGACCTCGAGTGGCACCTCGATCTCGTGGCGTTGCCAGTCGTCGCGGATGCGACGTGCCTCGGTCGAGTCGAACGCGAAGAACACGGCCCTGACGTCGTCGAGCATGAGCGTCCGCGCGTAGTTGACCGCGCGCAGCGAGGCGCCGTGGATGCCGGAGACGAGGATCCGGGCCACGAGCCGGTCGGCTGTGGGCGCTTCGCCTCGACGAGCGGCACGTCGGTGATGACGACGCCCGGCTCGCGCAAGAGTCGGAGCTTGATCGCGAAGGTCGTCTTGCGCCGGACGGCCTCGAGCAGCGAGCGTCGCTTGAAGAGCTCGGGCACAACGACGTTGACGAACTCCGAGTCCCCGCGGGGGAGCCGCCAGACGTACTCGAGCACCGCCTCGACCCTTCCCTCGTCGGGCGACAGATGCTCCAGGCGCGGCTCGGAGTGCACCCACTTGAGCCAGCGCGCGTTGATGCCCGGGTCGGTATCGCGGCCAGGCGTGTGAATCGGGTGGAAGGTGTCTCCTACCTGCCGCGCGTACCAGACGGCCCGCTCGGTGGCGGCGTCGATGGCGTCGACGGTCACAATGGTCGTGGTGTGAGCGGGCGCAGCGGCGGCGACGGCAGCGCCGGCTGCGCGGAGCCGTCTCGCTGTCTTCCGGTAGTGCCTGTGGATGAGGAGGAAGAGCACCACCATCACGGGGATCGCAACGGTGACGAGCCAGGCGCCCTGTGCGAACTTCGTCCACACGACGATCACGCTCACCACACCTGTCGCGGCCGCGCCGAGTCCGTTGACCGCCATGCTGCGGCGCCAGTTCCTGGAACGGGTGCGCAGCCAGTAGCGCACCATCCCGGCCTGAGACAGCGTGAACGCCGTGAAGACCCCGATCACGTAGAGGTGGATCAGCGAGTCGACCTTGGCGTCGTAGTGCCAGAGCAGGAAGATCGCGACGCTCGAGAGGACGATGATCCCGTTCGAGAACACGAGCCGGTCGCCGAGGTTCGCGAACTGGCGCGGGAAGAAGCGGTCGCGTGCGAGCAAGGCGCCGAGCCGCGGGAAGCCCTGGAACGACGTGTTGGCCGCCAGGATCAGGATCGCGAAGGTCGTGATCTGGACGACCCAGAACATGAATCCGAAGGCCGTACCGGTCGGGAAGGTCGCGCGCGCGAGTTGCGATACGACCGACGCGGTCTCGCTCGGACGTGCGTGCATGCGCACGGTCAGCCACGAGACGCCCATGAAGAACGTGATCGCGATGACAGCGAGCACGAAGAGCGTCTTGGCCGCGTTCTTGGCCTGCGGATGGCGGAAGGCGCTGACGCCGTTCGAGATCGCCTCGACGCCGGTGAGCGCCGCCGACCCGGACGCGAACGCCCTCAGCAGCACGAACAGCGTGATCGCGCCTGCGCCGAGAGGAAGCGGATGCGGCGTCACGGCATGCGGGCACGAGCCGACGGTGCACTTGACAGCGCCGACCGCGATCAGCGCGAGGTAGGCGGCGATGAAGGCGTAGGTCGGAACGGCGAAAGCGATGCCGGACTCGCGGACGCCGCGGAGGTTGACGAGCGTGATCAGCACGACTGCTGCGATGGAGAGCTCGAGTGAGAGGTGACCGAGCGAGGGGACGGCGGAGACGATCGCCAGCACGCCTGCCGCGACCGAGACGGCGACCGTGAGGACGTAGTCGGTCAGCAACGCCGCCGCGGCGACGAGGCTCGGGATCGTGCCAAGGTTGTCGCGGGCGACGACGTACGAGCCGCCGCTCGTCGAGTAGGCCCGCACGGTCTGGCGGTACGACGCCACCAAGATCGCGAGCAGGACCGACACCGCCGCCGAGACGGGGAGGACGAGGTGGAGGCTCGCGAGAGTCCCGGCGGCGAGAACGATCAGCGCGGCCTCGGTCGCGTAGGCAACCGAGGACAGCGCGTCGGACGCGAAGATCGGCAGTGCGAGCCGCTTGCGGAGGAGCGTCTCCTCCATCGCGTCGGTGCGCATCGGCCGCCCGACGAGCGCGCGCTTGATCGTCTCGATGCCCTCCGCAGGCGGAGGGCGAAGAGGGCCCGCGTCGGTCTCGGTGTCCGCCGGCCTGCTCATCGCGAACTCTGCAGCGTCGTGATCACACGGTGCAGCCGCGGGCCGAGGGTGTCCGCAGCAGCGCGGTCGTAGAGCGGGCTCGCCGGGCTGGACAGGAAGCGCTCCGCGAGCAGCATCCCGCGGGCGCCGATCGGCTGCTTACCGTCGAGCGTCGCGGCGAGAGCCTCCAGCTCCTGGCGATACGGGCGGACGACCGACCGGTTGAGCGGCACCGCACCCGGAAGGCTGGAGGCGCTGAGCTCCCGCGCGAGCCGCGACGCGGCGGCGGCGACCGAACGCCTGTGGCGTCGGCCGGTCAGCTCGGCGGCGCGCCAGGCGACGAGCGGAGACGCGGTCGGCCGGTCGCCGTTGCGAAGGATGATTCTGTCGGCGATCGCGCGCAGACGGCGGACGGCGATCCACTTCTGCGTGAAGCGCACCGCTGCGGCGGAGACGAAGAGGCCTGAAACGGCGACCCCGGCCTCCCACGGCAGGTCGGGTGCGGCGTCGAGCGCGAGCGCGACGACCGCGAGTACGAGCAGCGGTGCCGCGGCTCCGAGTGGGTTGGGCACGTTCGCCTGACGGCGGGATCCGACGCTCGCGTGGGCAGCCATGAGATCACCGTAGGCACCCCCGCGTCAACGCCGCCTCAGCGCGCGGAAGCGGCGGCTCAGGAATGCCTCAAGGTGTGCGGCGGCTGTCTACGCGTCTGGCACGACCAGGCGATACCCGGCACCCGGCTCGGTGAGGAGGTAGCGCGGGCGGGTCGGGTCCGGCTCGATCTTGCGCCGGAGCTGCGACACGTACACGTGCAGGTAGTGCGACTCGCGGCCGTACTGCGGGCCCCAGACCTCGCGCAGGATGGCGGAGTGCGTGAGGAGCTTCCCGGGGTTCCGCGCGAGCATGGCGAGCAGCGCGAACTCGTGCGGTGTCAGCTGCACCCGCTCGCCGCCGGCCGTGACGGATCGCTTCTCGAAGTCGATCGTCAGGTCGCCGATCCTGATCACGGGCTCGCCCGTCGGCTCGACGCGACGGAGCGACGCGCGCAGACGCGCGAGGAGCTCGTCGATGCCGAACGGCTTGGTGACGTAATCGTCCGCTCCCGCATCGAGTGCCGCCACCTTCTCGCTCTCGTCGCCGACCGCGGAGAGCACGATCACGGGGGCAGACGACCAGGTGCGAAGCTCGCGGCACACGTCGGTGCCACTGCCGTCGGGCAGGACGAGGTCGAGGATGACCGCGTCCGGCTGCCGCGCGGCTGCCTCGGCGAGTGCGGCCTTCGCGGTGTCGGCCGTGAACACCTCGTAGCCGGCTCCGCGCAGATTCGTCTGCAGCGCACGCAGGATCTGTGGCTCGTCGTCGACGACCAGTATCCGGGCTGCCGGGATCACGCGTCCTCTACCGCACCGGCTGGGAGGGCGAGCGCAATGACGGCCCCGCCGGCTGGATGCTCCACCCAGAGACGTCCGCCGTTCGCCTCCGCGAAACCCCGCGCGACGGCGAGGCCGAGGCCGGTTCCGCGATACCCGCTCGACGCCGTGCCGCGCTGGAACGGCTCGAACACCCGCTCGACCTCGGCGTCGTCGAGTCCGGGCCCCCGATCCACGATTCGGATGATCACCTCCGAGCCTCGCGCCTCGCCGGTGACGCGGACGGTTGCTCCAGGCGGTGAGACCCGTACTGCGTTCTCGAGGACGTTGGCGAGCACGCGCCGCACCTGTCCCGCGTCCACCTCGACGGGCGGCAGGGTCTCGGGCAGCTCGACGGCAATGAGCTCGTCCGGCGTGTCCTCGCGGGCGAGGCCGACCAGGTCCTCGACTGCCCAGAGCGCGCGCCGCGGCTCGGCCACGCCGGCCTGGAGGCGTGAGAGGTCGAGCAGATCGCCGACGAGCCGGTCGAGGCGTGCGGACTCGACACCGATCGTCTCCACAAGATCGGAGCGGTCGTCCGCGCCGAGCGTGAGCGACGGGTTGGCGAGACCGCTCGCGGCAGCACGGATCGCCGTGAGCGGTGAGCGCAGGTCGTGGGAGACTGCACGCAGCACGGCGGTCTTGACGGCATCGCTCCGCCGCAGCGTCTCCGCTTCGAGGGCCTCGCGCTGAAGCTCGTCGCGGTCGACCGCGACTGCGAGCAGCGAGGCGAGAGCGGGGAGGAAGCGCGTCTCGACGGATGCGTCGACGTCACCGTCCGAGGCGGTCGCGAGCGTTCCGACGGCCCTGCCGCCGACCGCCAAGGGACGAGTGGTGAGGGGATCGTCCGCCTCGGGCCCGGCGAGATCGATGCGAGCGTGGGGTACACGAAGGACCTCGGCCACCTGAGCCGAGATGCGGTCGAGCTCCTCGGTCAGCGGCTCGCCGCGGAGCAGGGACGTTGCGACCGAGGCGAGCAACGTGGCTTCCCGCTCTCGCTGCTCGGCGAGCGTCGCCCGCCGTCGAACCCGAACCGCGAGCTCGCTCGTCACGACCGCGACGACGACGTACACGACGAGAGCGAGCCAGTTCTCGCTGTCGGAGAGCGTCAGCGTGTGCTTCGGCGGCAGGAAGAACCAGTTGAACGCGAGCACGCACGCGACGGCTGCCGGAACGGCGAGAGCAATGCCCCACACGATGGCGATCGGCAGTACCGCAAAGACGTAGAGCGCCCCGAGACTCAGGATCGGCACGTGCGCCTCGAGTGCGGCGATCGCGGCCGTCACGAGCGCGACGACACCGGCGCTCCCGAGCACTGCAACCAGCAGCTCGCTCCACGAAGCGCCTCCGAGCCGACGGCCGAGCACGTTCACGAACTGAGGCTAGATGATTGATGCCACGATCTCGCGTGTCCGGTTGTGCTGTCTGGCGTGTCTGGGCCGCTGCTGGACGGGGTGAGCCCGGCAGAGCCGGTCTCTCCCCGTCTGCAGCTTCGCGCCGTCAGGCTGTCACCGATGCGTCCGGCATCGGCGACAGCCTGCGTCGCGCCCCAGAGCGGCCAGCCTGCGCCCCGGCACGGACGATCTCGTGGCATCAACCATCCAGACCTTCACCGGTTTCGGCGCGACCCGCAAAGGGGCCGGCGAACCGGCCCCAGTGCGGTACGGCGCAACAACGGGAAGGTTTGACTGCCCGTGGGGAGAGGAGTCGCGCCGCGTTAGTTGTATCTGTGTCAGACAGGGCGCCGGATTGCCAGGGTCCGGCGGGCAGACTCGAAAGGAAAAGCTCGCAAAATGGACATGCTGAAGAAGCTTTCGCCGCCGACACAGGCCGTTTTCGGCGGAGCGGTGCTCTACATCATCTTCTCGTTCTTCGACTGGCAGCAGGCATGCTTCGGCCCGGTCTGCGCAGGGGTCAGTGAGTGGCACGGGTTTGGTGGCACGATCACCGCCTTGTCGGCCGTTCTCCTGCTCGCCTGGGAGGTCTCCCGACTGCTCAACGTCAAGATCAGCGTTCCCGGTGCATCGCCCGGCTTGATCTCGCTCGGGCTTGCGCTGCTCCTTCTCTTGCTCACGATCATCACGTTCTTGACGCACAACGAGATCCGCCACTGGCCCTCGTACGTTGGTCTGATCCTCTCCATCGTCATCGCCGTGGCGGCGTTCATGCGCAGCAAGGAAGAGGGCATCGAGATGTCGGAATTCGGCTCACTTGCGAGTCGCGTCTCGAGTTCGGTGTCGAGTGCGGCGAGCAGTTCGTCGTCTACGACTTCCGAGCCTGCTCCCTCCGCGCCCACACCGGCGTCGACTCCACCGGCACCGGAGCCGCCCGCCGCGGAGCCGGCGAGCGGCGACGACGAGCCGGCCGCGTAGCTCCATCGCTTCGCCGACGGCCGCCCCGCGAGGGGCGGCCGTCGCACCCGCCTCGATACACTATTCGCATGGCCGAGTACGGCACGATGCGGGTCAAGAGCGGGCTCGCCGAGATGCTGAAGGGCGGCGTCATCATGGACGTCGTCGACGCCGAGCAGGCACGGATCGCCGAGGACGCCGGCGCGTGCGCGGTGATGGCGCTCGAGCGCGTCCCGGCCGACATCAGGGTCGAGGGCGGCGTCGCGCGCATGTCCGACCCGCAGAAGATCCGTGAGATCCAGGAAGCCGTGACGATCCCCGTGATGGCGAAGTGCCGGATCGGGCACTTCGTCGAGGCGCAGATCCTAGAGGCGCTCGAAGTGGACTACATCGACGAGTCCGAGGTGCTGACGCCTGCCGATATCGAGCATCACGTCGACAAGTGGCAGTTCACGGTGCCGTTCGTCTGCGGTGCGACGAATCTCGGTGAGGCCCTCCGGCGCATCTCGGAAGGGGCCGCGATGATCCGCACGAAGGGCGAGGCCGGGACCGGAGACATCGTCAATGCCGTCACGCACATGCGTGCCGTGTTCGGCGGCATTCGCCACCTGCAGTCGCTGCGCGAGGACGAGCTCTACACAGAGGCGAAGGAGCACCGAGCTCCGTACGAGCTCGTGCGCTGGGTGGCCGAGCACGGGCGGCTTCCGGTCGTCACCTTCACAGCCGGGGGCATCGCGACTCCCGCAGACGCGGCCCTCTGCATGCAGCTCGGAGCGGACGGCGTCTTCGTCGGCTCGGGGATCTTCAAGTCGGGGCGGAACAAATTCGACGACCACGACGGCTGGGCGGAGGACGTCTCGCGCCGCGCCAAGGCGATCGTGGAGGCCACGACCCACTACGCCGACGCGAAGATCCTCGCGGACGTGTCGACCGGGCTCGGCGTGCCGATGGTCGGCATCGCGGCCGGCTCGCTCGCCGAGAGCGAGCGCCTCGAAGTCCGAGGCTGGTAGCCCCCTCCAGGGGTGCGGGCGAGGAAGAGCCTCGACCCTAGAATGACGGCCGTGAACGAGCGCGTTCGGATCGGCGTCCTCGCGCTGCAAGGGGCGTTCCGCGAGCACGCGCGCGTGCTGCGCGGACTCGGTGCGGACGTCGTCGAGGTACGGCTCCCCGGGGAGCTCGCCGGGCTCGACGGGCTCGTGATCCCGGGGGGCGAGTCGACGACGATGACCCGTCTCGCCGGCATCTACGGTCTCGACGAGGCGATCCGGCGGTTCGACGGAGCGGTGTTCGGGACGTGCGCGGGGATGATCCTCGTCGATCGCGAGCGGCTCGGGTTGATCGACCTGACGGTGCGCCGCAACGCGTTCGGTCGCCAGATCGCCAGCTTCGAGGCCGACCTCGACCTCGCCGGCGAGGAGGAGCCGTTTCGTGCCGTGTTCATCCGCGCGCCGTGGATCGAGGACGCGGGGCCGGGCGTGGAGATCCTCGCCCAGGTCGACGGTCACCCCGTGCTCGCGCGCGAGGGCCGCGTGCTGGTCGCGTCGTTCCATCCCGAGCTCACCGACGACACGCGGATCCACGAGCAGTTTATGGAGATGGTCAGGGAGGAGAAGAGTGTCAGGGCATAGCAAGTGGTCGAGCATCAAGCACAAGAAGGGCGCGGCCGACGCCAGGCGCGGCAAGCTCTTCTCGAAGCTGTCGCGGGCGATCATCGTCGCGGCGAAGGAGGGCGGTGCGGATCCGGCAGGAAACCTCGCCCTTCAGAACGCGATCGAGAAGGCTCGGTCCTACTCGATGCCGAAGGACAACATCGAGCGCGCGATCGCGAAGGGTGCCGGCGAGGGATCCGACGGGTCGACCTTCGAGACCGTCGTCTACGAGGGCTACGGGCCTGAGGGCGTTGCCGTGCTCGTCGAGGCGCTCACCGACAACCGCAACCGGACGGCGTCCGACGTACGCCACCTCTTCACGAAGCACGGCGGCAACCTGGGCGCGACCGGTGCGGTGGCATGGCAGTTCGAACGCCGCGGCATCGTGCTCGTGGACGCGACCGGCATCGACGAGGACGAGCTCGTGCTCGCGGCCGCCGAGGCCGGAGCCGACGACGTCGACCAGGACGGCTCCACGTTCCAGGTGCTCGCTCCGCCGGAGAGCCTGGCCGGTGTTCGCTCGGCTCTCCAGGCGGCCGGCTTCGCCGTCGAGTCGGCGGAGCTCTCGATGGTGCCCAAGACGACAGTCGCGATCGGAGACGAGGCGGTCGCGAAGAAGGTCGTGCGCCTCGTCGAGGGCCTCGAGGACAACGACGACGTGCAGGACGTCTACGCGAACTTCGACATCCCGGAGGCGGTGCTGGAGGCGGTCACGTCGTAGAGCCGGAGCTCGGTGGCTCTTGAAGAACCGCTTCTCGGCGGTCTCGGCGCGTTCGCGTCCTAGACAGGCCGACCCGTCTCGTGTTGTAGGCTCGACTAGCCGTGTCGGCAGGTGCCGGTCGGGGGGTGACGGTGACGGTTCGAAGGAGGCATCGAAGATGCGTGTGACGACGTTGATCGCGGTCGCGGCGGCGTTGCTTCTCGCCGTGAGCGGGTGCGGCGGCTCGAAGAAGTCGAGCGCAGGCGCCGGCTCTGGCTCCACATCGACAGCGACGACGGGCAGCGGGAGCTCGTCGAGCAGCTCCTCGTCCTCGGGCAGCTCCACGACCGGAAGCTCGTCGTCGGGCAGCTCGTCGACCGGAAGCTCGTCGTCGGGGAGCTCCTCGTCCGGTGCCTACGGCAGCGGCTCATCTAAGAGCGCCTCGAAGAGCTGCCTCGATTTTGCCGGTGCCGCGTCCAAGCTGGGCCAGGCTCTCGCTGCAGGCTCGTCGGCATCACCGAACGGTGAGAGCCTCAAGACCTACTTCAACGCTCTCGCGGAGAAGGCACCGTCCGGCATCAAGGCGTCCTTCCAGACACTCGCGAACGCGATCTCGAAGTACATCGATGAGATCAAGAAGCTCAACCTCAAGCAGGGAAAGACGCCGAGCGCGGACCAGATCCAGAAGATCCAGGGCGCTCTCGCGTCGATCGGGACGCCGGACGTCCAGGCGGCGTCCAACAAGATCCAGGCGTGGGTCAACGCGGGCTGTCACTCCTGAACCGCGAGTGAGCCGCAGGTGAGCGCCGCGCTGACGGTCGTCGGTGCGGCCTCGCTTGCCGGTTGGCTCGGCGTGCTGGCGCACCCGGCTCGCCCCTGGGACCTTCGCCCACGTGGCGACGGCGCAGAGTCGCCGGAGCCGGCCTCGTGGCCGGAGGTGTGTGTGCTGGTCCCGGCGCGGGACGAGGCCGCCCTGTTGCCGAAGACCCTGCCGGCGCTGCTCGATCAGGACTATCCCGGCGCGTGGCGCGTGATCGTCGTCGACGACCGTTCGACTGACGGAACGGCCGACGTGGTGCGGCGCCATCGGTCCGAGAGGCTGACGGTCGTCGACGGCGCCGCTCTGCCCGACGGCTGGGTGGGGAAGGTCTGGGCGCTCGAGCAGGGCGCTGCGTCCGCAGGGGATGCAGACCACCTGCTCCTCACCGACGCCGACATCGTCCACGCGCCGGGAAACCTGAGGCGGCTCGTCGCAGAGACGGAGTCGCAGCGGCTCGCGCTCGACAGCCGCATGGCGCGGCTGCACGTGGACAGCGTCACAGAACGCTTGCTGGTGCCGCCGTTCGCGTTCTTCTTCGCGCTGCTCTACCCGATGCGCTGGGCGAACGACGGGCGCCGGCGGCTGGCTGCGGCCGCCGGTGGCTGCGTGCTGGTGCGCCGCAGCGCGCTCGGAGCGGCTGGAGGCTTCACGGCGATTCGAGGCGACGTGATCGATGACATCGCCCTCGCCAGAGCGATCAAACGCCTCGGTCTTTCGACCCGCCTCGCCGTCAGCTCGAGCGATGTCCGCAGTGTGCGGGCCTACGCGACGATCGGCGACTTCTGGCGGACGGTTCGCCGGACGGCGTTCACACAGCTGCGGTCGTCATGGGCGCTACTCGCCGCGACGAGCCTCGCGATCGTCGTTCTCTTCGCTGCCCCACCCGTGCTCGTGGCGCTCGGACTGGCAGGCGGAGGCGGCCGGCTGGCGGCGCTGCTCGGAGCGCTGGGGTGGCTCGTGGCGACGGTCGTCTACCTGCCGACGGTTCGGTCCTACGCGTGTTCCCCGTTCTGGGCCCTGACGCTCCCGCTCGCAGGGATCCTGTACGGCGGCATGACGATCGACTCCGCGATCAGAGGCCGCCCGCGGGCGGGCAGGTTCGTCTGGTGAAGGGCGGGGGCGGCATGACGCCGCCCCCGCGACCGTCGCTCAGCTCTTCGAGCAGACGATGTAGACCTGGAAGTCGTGCGCGGCCGCCGTGTCGTTGCCGCCGCGTGCACGCCAGCCCGTCACTTTCTTCGCACCGGAGTCGTAGATCGGCGTGCTGAGGACGGTGACGAGCTCGGTGGTGTCGCCCTCGCCCGTCCAGTTCGTCCCGCCGGACAGACCCTTCTCGTTCGAGTCGCAGTTCGCCTGGACGCTGCGCGTTCCGTAGGTGCCGTCACCTGCGGGAGCGGACGCGGGGACGGTCACGGTCGCCGTGTGCACGGTGACGTCGCCGATGGCACCCGAGTCGCCCTTGTCACCCTTGTCGCCTTTCTGACCCTGCGGGCCGGCCGGACCGGGCGGGCCCTGCGCGCCCGGCGCGCCCTGTGGGCCCGGGGTCAACGTCAATGTGCCCGCCGCGAAGTCCGAGCGTCTGAGCGAGCCGTTCGCCACCTTGGCCGAGGTGACGGCGTTGTTCTTCAGCTGGGCGGTGCCCACGCTGTTCTTCGGGAGCACGGCCGTGACGGCCGCGATTCCCGTGCCGCCGAGGGAGATGGCGAGCGCGAGGCACGCGATGATCATTGCCGGCGAGGGCCGCCGGCCCCGGAACGATGGCATGACGTTCTTCCCTTCGATTCGAGGTTGCAACGTTCGAAAACGGTACGCCCGCTATCGGCGGTCTTCCCCCGTCGCACGAGCGCCGAATCGCACGTTCGAGTGACGTCCGGTGGTGCTCGTAGCCTTCCGTCGTGAGAGTGCTCGGCATCGATCCGGGGACTGCTGCGTGCGGGTACGGGATCGTCCACGAAAGCGACGGGCAGATCAGGGCCATTGCGCACGGCGTGTGGCGGACCTCGGCGCAGGAGCGCCCGGAGCGGCGTCTCAAAACGATCTTCGAGGGCGTGCGGGAGCTCGTCGCGCAACACACGCCGGACGCCGTCGCGCTCGAGGAGTCGTTCGTCGGCGCCGATGCCCGCACCGCGCTCTTCGTCGGTCAGGCGCGAGGCGCCATTCTCGTCGCGGCCGCCATTGCCGAGCTCGAGTGCGC
>JACXTT010008205.1_pt1 | contig 14536 bp, 13 predicted proteins | sample 9270951 | NCBI WGS metagenome assembly JACXTT01 (sample SAMN15532306, study PRJNA645909) | rock metagenome | isolation source: weathered quartz diorite | place: Puerto Rico | collected 2017-06-21
CCACGAGTAGGTGGTCAGGCCCGCCCATGCGAAGAAACCCGTCAAGGTGCGCCCGAGCTCAGGGTGGAGTATCGCGAGCCGGACCGCGAGCCGGTTCAAGAGGTGCCGGTCGTGATAGCACGCGACGATGGTCTCGAGGCCGCCGATTGAGTCGCGGTCCTTGTACATGGCGACGTCCAGGCGGCCGTACATCGGCGGCATGCGGCGCCAGCCGTCGAAATCGCGATAGCCGCAGTGAAGGCCGTCGGCCGCGGGCGCGTAAACGAATCCGTAGCCCAGCTCCTGAAGCCTGAGGCCGAGATCGACGTCCTCATTTCGCGGCAGGGTGTGGTCGAATCCGCCCACCGCCTCGAGCGCGGCCTTCGGCATTGAAACGTTGCCGGTGTAGAGGCGGATGCCGGAGGGCGCTTCCGTCCTCCCCATCGCGGCGTATTTCTTTTCCTGGGCCAGCTCGTCGTAACGCGTCCACGCGGTGCGGCGGATGGAGGTGTCCGGCGAAAAACGACCGATCACAACCGCCCGGGCTTGCGCCTCGTGTGCCCTCAGGTGTTCCCGGAGCAGGTTCGGCTTCGGAATGATGTCGTCGTCGAGGAAGAGGATGACGTCGCCACGGGCAGTCCGCCAGCCTGCGTTGCGGGCGACCGCAACGCCCGATCGGACCTGCTGGATGATCGTCAGCCGGAACGGAAACGTCATTTGCCGGAGTGCGTCAGCGGTATGGTCATAGTCACCGTCCACCACAACGATGACCTCATAGGTGCTGGCCGAATGACCATCCTGTTCGGCGAGCGATCTGAGTGTCCGCGTCAGGAGCTCGAGCCGGTTGTGAGTCGGGGTGACGACGCTGATGACTGGGACGGTGTGCTTGAACACTGCCGCGGCCACCTCGTGGCCCGACTTGTCCTGAACCCGCACTGCACCGTCGTATGCGCTCGCCACCGCCCTGCCTCAGCCCGCAGTGGCGCCCTGCGCGGCCGCACCCATGCAGGGTGAAATCCTGGAGCCCGGTCCGAGACCGGTAAATGGGCAATCCCAGTGGGCTGTCCCAGGATGTCGAGCCGGGCAGGGACCGTGGCCCCACGCGAGTTGGGACGGACGGCCCAAAGCCGGCATGCTGGCCCATTTCGCCCCCGAAAGTCGCCGGATAGACTCGGACTCGGGCATGGTCCGCTACCTCGAGACCTTCTATCGTCACCGCCTGCTTGTCATCGGGCCGCTGGCGATCTGCCTGGCCATCAGCCTCGGCATCGTCGTGCTTCAGCCCCGGACCTTCGCCTCGACGGCGAAGATCTGGGTCGATCGGCCGCTGCTGGCCACGAGCGCGCCGACGAACATCTACCAGACACCGGCGGACGAACAGGCGGCTGTGCTGCAGGAGCTCGTGAAGACGCGCAGCTTCTGCATCCTGGCGGCCGACCGCGGCACCCTGCCTGCGGATCTCCAGCGTGATCATCTGAAGTCGGCCAACGACCCTGCCAACCGCGCACTGTCGCTGCTGCCTGGCCAGCACTCGAACGCGGCGCCGCTTACACAGGACCAGCTGAACGACCTCGTGTTTCAGACGATCAGCCACGGCACCACGGTCGTTGCAAGCGGACCGAACATCGTCACGGTGACGTTCCAGTACGCCCATGCAGGTGTCGCGGCCGTCACCGCGCAGGCGATCATCGACCAGTATGTCGACGAGGAGTTGACCGGTCTGCGAGCCGAGGCGAAGGCGGCGGTCGACTTCTACACCGGCCAGGTCGCAGCAGCGCGGACCGACCTGTCAGCGGCGGACACCAAGGTGCTCAGCTACCTCGACGCGCATCCGGAGCAGCGCCTGCCGACCGCGATCCCAGACGCGAGCCTCACCCAGCTCAAGCTGGATGACGACCAGGCGCGCCAGCGCTACCAGAGCCTGCAGACCAAGCTCGATGACGCGGAGCTGCAGGCCGCGATCGTGCAGCAGTCGACTCCGAACGGGTTCCGTCTCATCGATCCCCCTCTCTCTCCGAACACGCCCGTGTCACGATTGAAGTTGCTGCTGGAGGGCGGTGGGGCGGGCTTTGGCGCCGGGTTGATGCTCTCGCTGCTGTGTCTGATCGGGCTCACCCTCCTGGACACATCGATCCGCAGCGCGCAGGACGTCGAAACGAGCATCGGGTACCGCCTGGTCGGCGTCGTGCCCAGGATCGCATGAGCCTGGTCCAGCGCCAGGCGCGGGTCGACCATCGCCTGGAGACGTCTGAGCCCGCGATGGTGGCGCCCGCGATGCTGGAGGCATGTCGTGCGGCGAGCCTGCAGATGGGTGGACCGACTCTATCGCGACTCGGCATCACCAGCACGATTCGCGGCGAGGGGCGGACCAGCGTGGCCCTCGCGATGGCGCGCGTCCAGCGCGAAGACTACGGCAGGACCGTGCTCCTGGTCGACCTCGACTTCGACAACCCGAGGCTCGCGAGGCTTTGCGGCTGCCGGTCCTGGCCGGGCATGGCCGAGCTGAGCCGAGACGCGATGCCGTCCGACGTCGCACAGATCGTCGAGGAAGGCATCACGGTCATCGCGGCCGGAGCGCCGGACGGTTCGGCGCCTCGCATCGTCATCGATCTCGAACGGGGCAAGACGCTCGAGCGCGCGGCGAAGAACTACGACATCTTGATCGCCGACCTACCGCCCCTTCTCGGCTGCACGTTCGGTCAGAACGTCGCCGCCTGGTTCCAGGACCTGCTGCTCGTCGTGCGCACTCGGGTTACGCCGGTGGCGCGCATTCGCGAGGCGACCGCGCGCCTCACGGTCGAGCCGCGCGTCCTTCTCAACGACGCGCAATCCGACCTGCCGCGATGGCTTCGCAACCTCACCGGCAGGTAAAGAACGCTTGACCTGGATCGCCGCCCTGCTGGCGGTCTTCATGTTCCTCGGCCTCCGTGAACGCCGCTTCGGAGGGTCGACCCATCTGACTGCGTTGGTCGCGGTGCTGGTGACTCTTCTCGTGGTCTATGCGGGCCTTGGTCACTGAGCTTTCCCACGCGGAATTAGGGCCCTCGGTGCGCGCCCTCAGGCGCGCCTCGCGCGACCGCACCGTCATCCTGGCCGCGTCCTTTCTGCTGCTCGCGGCCTTCACCGGAATTCTCATCGGCGTGCTCACCCTCAGCGGCTACACGTTTGGCATCGCGGTTTTGGTCTGGTTTCTTGTCCCGATCATCACCTGGCGGTGGCCGCCGGCCGGCGTGGTGATGCTGGTCGGGCTGGCCCTGCTGTTTGAGGAATACCCGTCGATCGCCGGCCTGAAGACGATCACCGAGGCCGTCCCGATGTTCAAAAGCCTTGCCGTGGGAGTCGGGCTTTCCGGTCTCGTCGTCAACCCCGCCGAGTTGATCATCGCGACCGTCGCACTGACCTGGATCGCGAAGGCCGCGGCCGAAGGGACGCTGGCGGTGCCGCGGACCCATCTCGCCGCAGGGGTCGGGTTGGTCGTCCTGGCGGTCATCGCGGCCGAGCTGCACGGCCTGGCTACGGGCGGGAACCTTACCGCCTCACTGTGGGAGCTGCGCCCGTGGGCCTACCTGGCCTGCCTCTACGTTCTCGCCGCGCAGCTGTTCGTCTCGCGCTCACACGTCCAGGCGCTTCTCTGGACGTTGGTTGTCGCGAGCGGTTTCAAGGGGTTGGAAGGCACGCTGAGGTACCTCCTGGCCCTGCGTGGTGCGAATCCACCTGCCGCAAACGTGATTGCGCACGAGGAGGCCGTTTTCCTAGGCGTCTACACGCTGCTCACGCTGGCTCTGTGGATGTTCGGCATCAAAGGGCGTCTGCGGCAAGCGGCGACCGCACTGCTCCCGCTGGTGGTTTTCGCCAACCTCGTCAACAACCGGCGCACCGCGTACGTGGTGCTCGGGGCGGGGCTTGCCATTCTGATCGCGGTCGCGTGGGCCCGCTCGCCACGGCGGCGGTGGATGACGGGGGGCATCGCGGTGGCGATCCTCAGCGTCACCGCGCTCTACCTTCCAATCTTCTGGGACCGCACCGGTGTCCTGGCAGAACCGGCACGCGCCGTCCGCTCGGCCGTTGATCCCAATCAGCGAGACGCCGCGTCGGACCTCTACCGGGTGATCGAGAACACAGACCTGGGCCTAGACATCCGCGCCACGACTCCCATCGGTCTTGGATTCGGTAGGCCGATACCGACCCCCATCGCACTCCCCAACTTGAGCAAGATCGACGCATTCATCGCGTATGAGCCGCACAACACGATCCTCTATCTCTGGTTGCGACTGGGGATCCTGGGAGCAATCGCCTTCTGGTGGATGGTGGCTGCTGCGGTCATCGCCGCCTGCCGGCTGACCCGACGCAGCGATCCGCAGCTCACCCTGATTGGAGTCCTGGTGCTGCTGGCCGTCGCGGCCTACCTGATCGAGGGCTGGTACGACCAGGGCCTGGTCGGCCTGCGGGTCTCGATCTTTGTCGGCGCGGCCCTCGGCACGCTCGAGGCGGCGCATCGCCTGACCGCCGCCTCGCGAACGAGATGACACGCAAGCTGCTCGCGCTCGGCCTGACCCTCAGCGTCGTCGTGCTTGCCGGCCTTGGCCTCGCCGAGCACAGGGTCTTGATGCACGACGCAAGAGCCTTCTGGCATCACCTGATGACCTCGTCGGCGACGCCGTCGAGCGTACCTCCCATGGCGACGGGCGAGATCTTGATCGTGGTCGACCCGAATGCGGACGTGCACGAAATCAGCCCGGACATCTACGGCGTGGCCAAGCGCGACCCTGGGGCCGTGGCCGGACTCGAGGCGACGATCAACCGCTGGGGAGGCAATCCAAGCAGCCGCTACAACTGGGTGATCGGGCACGCGTGGAACGCCGGTTCCGACTGGGAGTTCCGCAATCTCAACTACGGCTCCCAGGGAGGATCTGAGTCAGACCGATTCGTGAGCGCCGACCGCAGCCAGGGCATGGCCTCGATCATCACCATCCCCGCGGTCGGCTGGGTGGCGCGCTCGGACAGGAACTCTGATCAATCACTGAACGTACCACCTGACGGCGGACCCGCCATCTCCCCGGATGGCGCGATCGCCGGCTACGACCCCACGTCCAACCGCGTGCGCACGAGCGTCGGGTCGGTGGCGCGCAAGAACGGCCCATTCGTGCTCAATCCCGATCCCGCGAGCCCGGTCGTGTTCCAGGACGAGTGGGTGAATCACCTGCGGACGCTCTTCGGCGCTGCCGGCGCGGGCGGCGTTGGCTTCTACGCCATCGACAACGAACCGATGCTCTGGTCGCAGACGCATCGCGATGTACACCCTGCCCGTGTTGGTTATGACGACCTCGCCCGCATGTACCTGGACTACGCGGATGCCATCAAGAGCGTCGACCCCACGGCTCGGGTGCTGGGGCCGGAAAGCTGCTGCTGGACGGACTACTGGGACTCGGAGCTTGACCGGGGCACCGACAACTTTGCCACGCAACCCGACCGGAATGCGCACGGAGGGATGCCTCTCATCCCCTGGTTCCTCCACACCGTGCAGCAGCACGACGCCGCCACCGGTACGCGGTCGCTCGACGTGCTCACGGTGCACTTCTACCCCGAGGCTCGCAACGTCGCGACGGACAGCTCCAATCCGGACCTCGACGCTCTCCGCCTGCGCGCGACACGAGCCCTCTGGGATCCGTCTTACGTCGACGAGTCCTGGATCGACCAGCCCGTGAACTTGGTACCGCGGCTCAAGGCTTGGGTCGCAGCCGAGTATCCCGGAACGCGCATCGGCATCACCGAGTACAACATGGGCGGCGGCGACAGCCCGAGCTCCGGACTGGCCGAAGCAGAAGTGCTGGGCATATTCGGTCGCGAAGGCGTGTACCTCGCCACGTACTGGACCGCCCCGAAGCCGGGTAGCCCCGCCTGGTTCGCGTTTCGCATGTATCGCGACGCCGACGCCAACCACAACGGGTTTGGCAGCCAGTCGGTGCGGGCCACGTCATCGGCGTCAGGCACCGTGTCCGCCTTTGCCAGCAAGGAGCCCGGGTGGCTCGATCTCATGCTGATCAACAAGGACCTGCAGGCGGCTCACAGCGTGGCCGTCAACCTGCGCAACGTCAGTGCAGGCGGCCCCGTTCAGCGCTTTCAGTACTCGAACGCGGACCCGTCCGCGATCGTCCGGCTTGCTGACACGACTGCGTCGTCTTCTCTGACCGTCGAGGTAGCGCAGGGATCGATCACGCTGCTGCGAGTGCCGGTGGCCCGCTGATGGACGCGGCCCGCGCACTGGTCGGCCATGTGGCCGTCCTTCTTTCGTCGCAGATGATCACGTCGCTGCTCGGTTTTCTCACCGTCATCCTTCTGCCCGTTTACCTGGGGGATGCAGGTCTTGGCCAGCTGGCTTTCGCGCAATCGGTCTGCACGGTGCTGGGCGCGGTGGCGGTCGCGGGGACGAACCTCTACATCGTCCGTGAAGTGGCGGCGAATCGGAGCCGTACATCCCAGCTGATTGCGGCCGGTCTTGTGATGCGAGCGCCCGTGTGGGCCGTGCTCGTGGCGATCATCTGGATCTACTTCAATGTGCGGGGCACGTCGCACCAGGCCATGGTCGTGCTTGGAGTGCTCTTCGCGGTGACCCTCCTGAACATCCTGAACGGCGTGCTCGCCTCCGTGCTCCAGGGTCTTGAGGAGATGCGCTGGCGATCGGTCTCTGCGATCGCGACAAGCGTCATCGTGCTGCTCGTCGGCCTGCCGCTCCTTGTGTGGACGCACAGCCCGGTGTGGTTCTGCGTCGCCCTCCTGTCCGGCGCGGCGGCCGGGCTGAGTTTCAACGCGTTCTACTTCGTCCGGCAGCGGCTGCGGCTTGCGCTGCCTTCGCGCGCGGACTATCGCGAGCTTGCGCTTGGCGCAGTTCCGTTCCTCGCGCTCGCGGTCTCGCAGGGCCTCTACAGCCAGATCGACACGATCTTCATGGGCTTGATGACGAGCGATGCAGCGGTCGGATGGTTCGCGGCCGCGGCGCGCCTGAGCACCACCGTCCTCCTCGTTCCGGTCGTGATGACATCGGCACTCCTACCCGTACTCACGCGTTTGGGACCGGACCACCAGGCGTCGGCCGCACTGGCCTTGCGACGTGCCCTGCAAGCAGTGTTCGTGCTGGCAATGCCCCTGGCCGCTGGCCTGAGCGCCGTAGGCCAACCTCTCTTCGCGTTCCTCCACTACCCCGAGACGTTCTCCCGGAGCCTACCGATCCTGGTCGTGCTCAGCGCCGGCTGGGTCGTGACCGCGGTCGTGATGGTCCTGGCCTGCGCGGTGGTTGCTTCGGGGCGCCAGCGCGAGTGGGCGGTCGCCAGCGGGGCGATGCTGCTCTTGTTTGGGGTCTTGAACCTCGGGCTGATTCCCCTCGCGACGCGGCTGTGGTCGAACGGCGGCATCGGCGCCGCCATCGCGAACCTGGTCGGCGAGCTTGCGTTCGCCGTGGTCGCGCTGGCGATCGTCCAGGTGCGCTTCCTGGGCTGGCGCGACGCGGCTTACTTCGCACGGGTCACAGCTGCGACCCTGGCGATGGTCGTCGTGGTGCGCGTCGCCGGCGGTCTCTCGCTGCCGCTTTTGATCGCGGCCGGCGCGGTGGCGTACGGACTGCTTTCGGCGGCCCTGCGCACACTCACCGTGGGCGACGTGCGTTCCGTGGTTCAGCTGCTGCGCAAAGACCGCCCCAGCGTCGCGAGCCCCGCGCCCGCGCCAATCGCCGGCTAGGTCACGCCTGGGGACCGGAGCAGTTCTCAGATGAGACGATTGATCCAGGCGGGCACGCGAGAGTGGTTGCCGGTCAGCACGAAACCCGTCGGCCGGTCGCTTGGGATGAGCGCCAGCGCACGACTGAGCGCATGGATCGAGGAACGCCGGTAGCGGCCGACGAGCACGCAGGCGTCGGCCAGCCCCGCAAGATACGACCCTTCAGACGTCTCCATCAGCGGGGGCAGGTCGACCACGGTCCATGCGAAGTGCTGTCGGCACGCGGCAAAGAACTCGCTGTTGGCCACCAGGTGCGCCATCCGGGCGACCTGATCATCCGTCGTCGTGCCTGAGGTGAGCAACCACAACCGCCGCGACGCGCCGCCGGCGGTCAGCCTCAACGGCGCATCGCGCTCGAGGTACTCGACCATGCCGGGGCTGTCAGTCACGTCGAAAAGGGCGCCCTGGCCTGGCCGCCGCAGGTCGAGATCGACCAGGAGTACCTGGCGCTCGAGATCCTGGGCCAGCGACAGCGCAAGCCCGGCCGCGACCGACGAGCGGCCTTCGGAGCGGTGTGGACTCACGACCGCGATGACGCCCTGTCCGACCAGCCTGTTGAGCTGGGCGAACGCCTCGCGGCAGCGCTCGAGAAAAATGCGGTCCAGGTCCGGCTGCACAAGCGACTCCCTGGGCTTCACCACATACCCATGGGGCGCGACCACTCCGGCTGTGGCCCCATCCAGGGCATCCCGCCACGTCGACGGTCCGAGCTTGGTGACTGCCATCGTCTAGGCCGCCGACCGCAAATCGGGCGTGCTGCCGAGATACGGAACGCCCAACCGCCTGCGAACCTCCTCACCGCTTCGGACGCGCGGATCGCGCAGGCCGATCACGTAGATGACGACAAACTCCAGGGCAGCGGTACCGGCCAGAGCTTCCATCGAGTACTTGATGGCAGGCGTGTGGAGGTCGAGCTGCCTCGGAGTGACGCTCGGGGGATCCATCAAGCGGAACGTCGAGTTGCGAATCGACGGGAGGGCCGACTGCGCCAGATGCGCCTGCTGCGCCTGGCGGTTGAGGCTGACGTAATAGTCAGTGGCCGCCAGCGCGTCGGCCTGCAAGGTCAGGTAATGCGCGTCGTCCAGGAGCTGGGTCAAGCTCTTGCCGGACGCGTACGAGCTGGCCGCATCCAGCGCCTTCTGCATGGTGTCGCGCGCTTTCGCCACCTCGGCGTCGAGCAGACCAACCGCGGCTGTGGTTTGAATCGATTCCAGCGTTTCGACGGAGTCACCGAGCCTCTGGATCACGCTGTTGAGCAGCGCGATACCCGTTGCAGGCTGATTGGTCAGGTAGCTCAGCTCCAGAACGTGATCGCCGATCGCGTTGTGCTTCAAGCTCTGCCGCATGACCAGGCGCTGCTGCACCTTTTGGTCAGAGCCGAGGGCCTTGAAACCAGAGGTGGAATCGGTCAGCACCTGGTCGACAAACCAGTCCGATCCGACGAGCTCGGTCAGGAGGGCATCGGCGTCGCTTGACGGCGTACCGTTCGACCATGCGTTGGCAAGACCAGCCGCTTGCAGCAGTGCCGGGCGGTCGGCCCAGACCCTCGCGGTCACGAGCTGGGAGCGATCGCCGATCAAGGTCACCGCACCGGTGATCGCCGGGACGGCGATGAGCGCGATCAGGAACCACATCGCCCACTCGAAGAAGACGTCCAGCCAGCGATGGACCACGGCGCTCAGGCTACCCGCCCGTCCCTCATCGGGAGTATCGGCAGCATTGGCTTCCGGTAGGCGTTTGTCCTAAGCACTGCCGCGGCTGCTCATACCGATCGCCGCCTCTCTCCCGTAGGTTCAACTGACTGTGAAGATCCTGGTGACGGGGAGCAGCGGCCTGATCGGCTCCGAGGCCGTCGCGTATTTCGACGCGCTGGAGGCGGAGGTCATCGGGGTCGACAACAACATGCGGGCCGACTTTTTCGGCGCCGACGGCGACACCACCTGGAACCTGGAGCGCCTGCGTAGGGCGCACCCGCGATTTCGTCACCACGGCACGGACATCAGGGACCGAGCCTCGGTCCTTGATCTATTCGAGCGGGAGCGGCCGGACGCCGTCATCCACTGCGCCGCGCAGCCGTCCCACGACCTCGCGGCGAAGCGTCCCTTCGACGATTTCGAAACGAACGCCGGCGGTACCCTCAACCTCCTCGAAGCCAGCCGGCGCTACTCCGCAGAAGCGCCCTTTGTGTTCATGAGCACCAACAAGGTCTACGGCGACGCGCCCAACGAATTGCCCGTGGTCGAGCTGGCGACTCGCTGGGACTACGCGCGGGCCGAGGACCACGAAGGGGTCACCGAATCGATGCGCGTGGACCGCAGCAAGCACTCGCTTTTCGGCGCCTCCAAGCTTGCCGCCGACGTCATGGTCCAGGAGTACGGCCGCTACTTCGACATGCCGACCGTTTGCTTCAGAGGCGGCTGCCTGACCGGGCCAAATCACTCAGGTGTCGAGCTGCATGGATTTCTCTCCTACCTCGTCAAGTGCACGGTGACCGGGCGCCCCTTCACGATCTACGGCTACAAGGGAAAGCAGGTGCGGGATCAGATCCACAGCTTCGACGTCGTCCGCGCCTTCGAGGCTTTCATCCGGGAGCCGAGCGCGGGCGCTGTCTACAACCTGGGTGGCGGGAGAGCGAACAGCATCTCAGTCCTCGAAGCGATCGAGGCGGTCGAGACGCGCGCCGGTCGGCGGCTGAACCACAGCTACGTGGAAAGCAACCGGGTCGGCGACCACATCTGCTACATCAGTGACCTCCGACATCTCGCCGAGGAGTACCCCCGATGGTCCATCACGTGGTCCCTGGACCGGATTCTCGACCAGCTCGTGGAGAGCCAGCTCGCCCTTTACCCCTCGAGCTCGATCAGCCCCCGCCAGATCGCGTAGACATCGCTGGTCGCCGCGCCTTCAGGGAGCGGTCTGCTCTCTCGTCCGGCTGAAACGCCACCGCGCCACGTCGATCAAAAAGGTCGCGTTGCCAATCAAGTAGCGACGGCCCAGCCGGCGCGGCTCATGCGCAAGCCGCCAGCACCACTCGATCCCCGCTGCGCGCATCCAGCGCGGAGCTCGCGGAAAAACGCCGGCCACGAAATCGATCAGAGCCCCGACCGCCACGCCAACGCCGACGTTGAGCTGGCTCCAGTGCTCATCCAGCCAGAGCTCCTGCCGCGGCACACCCTTGCCGACCAGCAAGATGTCCGGCTCGAGCTCTGCGATCTGGTCCTTGAGCTTGCGTTCCTCGCTCGGGCTCAGGTAGCCGTTCGCGTGGCCGACGATGCGGAGATCGGGCATCAGCGCTGCGAGCCGGGTCGCGGCGACCGCCGCCACACCGGGGCGGCCCCCCATCAGGAAGACCGTTCTCTTCTCGACTGCCGTTCGGGCCAGCAGCCTCGGCACGAGGTCTGTGCCGTTCAGGTTGTGCCGAATCGGGATGCCCAGGAGCCGGCAAGCGAGCAGCACGCCGCTGCCATCGGGCAGGACGAGCTCGGCCCTCTTCAGACAGTCCCGGTAGGTTTCGTCGCCGCGCGCGACGTTGATGCAGTGGGCGTTGACAAAGTAAACGCGGGTCTTTTGATGCTTGCGAATTCTCGAGGCGAGCTCCTCGACGGCGTCATCCGGCGTGAAGCAGTCGATGCGTGTGCCCAGGAAATCGATGGTCAGCGCCACTCGATCTCTCCACTTCGAATCGATCTCTGCCACCGGTTGGGATCGAATCCCCTCAAGAAGCGCACGTAGACCCCAAGCTTCCAGGCAACAAACCCGGGCAGGGCGAGCACGGCTCGGTAGCTCCCCCGTGGGGCTTCACCAGCCCGGAGCCCGGCCATGACGTGGAATGCGACGAGTCCACAACATGCCGCCCAAACGACCGCCGCCGGTGCAGCCGAGGAGTCGAGCACGCTGGCCGCGATGCTGATCACGAGACCCGCGAGCGCGATCAAGAACAGGATCCACAGAGGCGGAACTGCAAGGTCCAGGAGCGCATCGAGCGTCGCCAGATCTGGGCGACGGGCCAGGCGATGGAGCAGCCCGGGTCCGAGTCGCCGCAGAACGTGGAAGCGCCCGCCCTCCCAGCGGAGGCGTTGAGGGGTGCCTGCCTGGTAGCCGGCGGGCAGCGGACCCCTCACTCCATGCTCGGGGACGAACCGCGGATGTACGCCCTGGATTCGGCATTGGGTCGCAAACTCGAGGTCCTCGACGGCCGAGAAGGCGTCCCAGGGGTGGGCCTCAAGAAGTTGGCGGCTTAGAAGCATGCCGTTTCCCAACAGCGACGCCGGCAGGTGGAGGACGGAGCGACCGCGATTCCTCGTCCGGTTGAACAGCAAGACCGCAAGCGCGCGCAGGCGATCGCCTCCACCTGCAGCCTCCTCGACCAGGGCCGTGTAATCGGCCTGCGCCGCCCCGGCGCCGCCGGCGAGGGCCCGAGCAAGTCCCTGCAGAAGGCCATGGTCCGCGATCGAGTCGGCGTCGACGACAGCGATGCCGTCCGGAGGATTGGGCGCCGCCAGCAGCGCGTCCATCGCCCAGCGCAAAGCGTGCCCCTTGCCCAGGTGCGTGCTGTCCTGGCGCACCATCACACGGGCGCCGGCGGCTGCGGCCTCCAGTGCCGTCGCGTCGTCACAGTTGTCGGCGATCACAACGACCTGTTCCGCCTGATACGACTGATCCATGAGCGAGCTGACACAGCGGGCGATCAGGGCGGCCTCGTTGTGCGCCGGAACCAGCACGGCAAGGCGCAGGCCGCCACCGGCTTCGACGGCCGTGTTCGGCCGGTAAGCAAGGGCGGCGAGAGTCAGGGAGGCCAGATACGACGAGCCAACCAGGACTGCAATGGCCGGCAGAAGCAGGCCGGTCGTGAGGACGATTCCGAGCATCGCGATTTTCGAACGTAAGGGCGCCGAACATTGAACTCAATGGCCAATGAGGGGCGCCTGGAGATGGTTGTCGTGCGGCCGGAAAGGAATGTCACGCGCCGGTAGGGCGGATGACTCATACCCGGCGTGTTGTCAGTAAGCCCCTCGCATCGTGAAGACGACGAAGACGGTTCTGACCAGGACGCTCAGGTCAAGCCAGAGCGACATCTTGCGGATGTACTCCCGGTCGAGGGCCATCCAGTCGTCGAAGCTGATCGTTGACCGGCCGCTGATCTGCCACAGGCAGGTCAGGCCGGGCTTGACGGTGAGTCGGAGCGCATCGCTCGGGCGGTATTGCTCCACCTCTTTGGGGAGCGGCGGCCTTGGTCCGACCAGGCTCATCTCTCCCTTCAGCACGTTGAGCAGCTGCGGGAGCTCGTCGAGACTCGTGCGGCGAAGGATCAGGCCGAGCCGGGTGACCCGAGGGTCACGCCGAATCTTGAAGACCGGCCCGGACACCTCGTTGCTGGACTCTAGCTCCGCCAGGCGCTCTTCGGCGTCGGCATACATCGAGCGGAATTTGTAAAAGCTGAAACGGCGGCCGTGCAGCCCGACGCGCTCCTGGACGAAGATCGAGTGGCCCGGGGAATCAAGCCTGATCGCGACCACGATCACGAGCCACAACGGCAGCGTCGCCAGCAGCCCCAGGCTCGCGAGCACCAGGTCCAGCAGGCGCTTGAGCGTGGTCTCGTAACGAAAATGCCAGGCCTGGGATCGAGGCAGGCCAAAACTCGACGCGGCGTGACTGATCCGCTCTGCTCGCTGCACCTTCTTGTGGGATGAAAAGTAAGCGCTTGATGGTCACGAATTGAATGGGCATTTCCATACGTGTCACTGCGCGCCCCCTGCCATCCCGGAAGGCAAGTGTCCCGGTCCGTCTGGGCCGGCTAGGGCTTGCGGCTTGCGGCGACCAGCGCCGCCATGATGACGATGCCGAGCAGCACTCCGACCAGCAGCCCAAGCGCGAACTGCCACATGTCGCCGGTGGCTCAGCGAGCCCTGACGAGCACGCCTGCCAACCGCTGGATGTAGGACACGGCCATGGCCGTGAACCTGAGACCGACGTCGAATCTCGCCGGAGCGCCTGAAGCAAGCTCGGTCCGCCACACGACGGTCGCCCAGCATCGGACCGGCGCTTCGTCGGTGATCAGCACATCGAGGTCGAGGCGGCTGCCCACACGGAAGTCCTCGTCGGAGTAGACACGCATTCCTCCCAGGCTGATGTCCTGCGCGTTGCGCTTGTGGTGAAGCAGGTCGTTGCCGGCGGGCCGAGACATGACGTTCGCCTGGACCCGCGGATAGCGACGGCGGTCAGACAAGTCGCCGACAGCATAGGCCGGTGCCGGGCACCTCGCCGGCCGCGCTGGCTAGACCGGCACGGCTTCCGGCCGGAGACCCACGTCCCGCCCGGCAACCTGCTCGAACCAGGCCCACTGGCTCGCAAGCCCGGTCCGCAGGGTCACCCGGGGTTCCCATCCGAGGCGCTGTCGGGCGCGGTTGATCGAGGCGGCGGCGTGCCTCTGGTCGGCGGCCGATGCCGGCACGTACCGACGTCTGGCCGCCCTCCCCGAGATGTCCATCAGCGTCGCGAGGACGGCGTTGACGGTGGTTCGGCTCCCGCCGCCGATGTTGAGCACGTCGCCGACCACATCCGCCGTGGCGCTGCGGACGGTCGCCTCAACGGCGTCGCCGACAAACGTGAAGTCTCGCGTCTGCTCGCCGTCGCCATTGATCTCGATGTCGTCGCCGCGGGCAAGCGCCCTCATGAATCGTGGGATCGCCATGTCCGGTCGCTGGCGCGGCCCGTAGACCGTGAAGTAGCGGAGCACCGTGACCGGAAGTCCGAAGCTGCGTCCAAAGAGATGGATCAGATTCTCGGC
>JACXTT010008206.1_pt1 | contig 14535 bp, 11 predicted proteins | sample 9270951 | NCBI WGS metagenome assembly JACXTT01 (sample SAMN15532306, study PRJNA645909) | rock metagenome | isolation source: weathered quartz diorite | place: Puerto Rico | collected 2017-06-21
TTCGGCACCAGCACGCCGAACCACAGGACCACGCAAGCGACGGTCCACAGAAACAGCCCCAGGACGGAGAAGCCGAGCAGCTCCCAGAACACGTTCTCTCGCGGCATATCGTCGTTGAAGGAGACCGAGCCCCAGGCGAACACGAACGGCGGTGTCATGCCTGCCTCGAACTTGATGAAGTACTCGCTGAGCTTGAGAAAGATCTCGGCGATGTCGCGATTTTGGTTCTGGTTAAAACCCATCATGACAGCGCCGAAGATCGGTATGCAGCAGCAGCTGGTGATGACCCAGTGGCCGCCGCCCAGGACCAGCGTCGTCAGCACCGTGAACAGCGACGACCAGATCGACGACTTGCCAAACAGCGAAAACGTCAGCCCAACCATGGTCACGAACAGCGCGTAGACGAACCAGGCGTAGATCAGCAGCGGCACCGCGAGCGGGTGCAGACCGCCGGTACACAGGGCCAGCAGCATCATGCTGCCAAACCAGAACCAGGCGGGACGCAAGCTGGTCAAGTTGCCGAGGACTTTCGCGGCCAGCATCCCCTCGGCGGAAAGGGGGGTGGTGACCAGGGCGTCAAAGGTGTCGCGTTCGCGCTCGCTGGTGATGCCGGTGGCGGCGCGCACCGCCATCATGACGAGCGTCAAGCAGCCGACCGCGGTGCCCGCGAAGCGAAACCAGATGTTCATGCTCTGGGACAATTGCTGCCAGACTTGGCCGCGCCGGCCGCGGAGGTCGCGGCGAACCAGGTCGTCATTCCAGAACGCATCGCCGAGAATCCACAACCCGGTGCCGAGCGTGAGCAGCACCAGCACGAGAACCGCCAGCCAGGCGAGCCAGTTGAACTTCGTCCGCCCGTCGATGAAGACCTCCTTCCAGAACATGGGCATATTGCCGACCGACGGCCGAAAGTGTTCCCACCAGTGCAGCGACGCGGTCGTTCCCGCCGTCGATTGCTTGAGGGAGATGGCGCGCACGCGCACGATGCTCCAGGCGATGCAGAGCCCCGACAGCACGAGATGAAACCAGGCGTAGCGTGTGAGAATGATCGGCAACTCCACCGCGAGCGTGGTGACCGCGCGGGCGCGATTCCGGCCGGAGATTGCCGCGCCGACGTCCCACACGGCGATGATCGGGTTCCCCGCGTTCAGCGCCAGGATCAGGCTCCCCGGCGTCGGCGGATCGGCGCCGAACCAGAGCGGCACCTTCAGCATCGGATGCTCATGCAGGATGGTGCCGAAGATCGTCAGCGTGCCGTAAGCAATGAGGAACAGGTAGGTCAGACTGATGGCGTCGCGCGGCTTCTTGAACAGCGTGGACAGGAGGATGCTGACGCTGGCGATGCCGAGCGTGGTCAGCCCGACCGCCGCGAAACCGGCGAGCATGAGTTCCGGATCGACGCCGCCGATCAGTTGCAGGATGCTCAGAATAGGCAGCCCGGTAAGCAGGAGGAGCGCCAGGTTGGCGAGACGCGACAACAGCTTGCTGAGGATGATCTCGCGGTTGCGCAGATCGGTCGCCAGCAGGAACTCCATCGTCTTGCGGTCCTTCTCCTCGGCAATCGCCCCCGCGACATAGGACGGCGTCAGCAGCACCACCAGCACGAGCTGCACGATCATGAAGGTGGCAAAGAACGACTCGGCCACGACCGCGACGGCGCGCGGCGTCAATTCCTGCCCAAAGCGCGGCGTCATCGTCAGCAGCAGGAACATGTAGCAAAGGATGAGAAAGAGAAAGCCGCCGTAGGCGATGCGAATGAGCGAATAGCGGCTGCGGCGCGCGGTGCGCACCATGTCGTAGAACAGCACCGGCCCGAACAGCTTGATCCACCCTTGCCGCGAGCAGAGCGCCGCGGCCAGGCCGTACACCGTCCAGAGGATGACCGCCGGCCAAAAAGACAGCACCAGCACGCTGAGGCAGACGAGCCCGCCCGCGATAGCGAGGAACAGGGCGCCAATGAGGCGTTCGCGCCACGTCGGCCAGCTGTTCGACCACGTGAACGTTTGCCGCAGCCAGCTTTCGGTCGATTCAACAAGCGACATAGCCATCCCCAACGCGGAGGTTGTGCTTGTTCAATGTAAAGCGAGAACGGAGCATTGGCAAAAGAAATCTGCCGTTTGCCGCTTGCGGCTTAGCGCTCACGCGGCACATCGGGAGTCAACGAATGTCACTGCGATCGCTAAGCCGCAAGCGGTAGCGTCACGCCGCCAGCTTCAGCGCGAGTTCATCCCAGCTCAAGACGCCGTCGCATGAAATGCATTTCCGATCATAGGCGTGGGCAGCGAGCATTGCGTGCCGGATGCTCGCGTCGTCCCCCGGCTCATAGTAGAAGACATGCGGCCGGTCGTGCTTCAGAAACCTCGGCGCCACGATCGGCAGCCGGCAGTAGGTGTACTGGAACATCTTCAAGCTGTCGGTGAACCACTCCGCCCCCGGCGTGTAGGTCAGATTCTGCAAGCCGATGTCGGCGTGCTGCAAGTACGGCACCAGCTCCGCGAACGGCCGTTCGCCATGGCGCATCAGGTTCGCCGCCACCGGCAGCGGGCCGACGTCACCGAAGACATGAAACGACCACTCCGGAAACAACCGCACCGCTCGGACCATGAAGTCTGCCTCGAAGAAATGCTTGCCCACGTAGAGAACATTCGGACGCGGCGTCGGATAGGGATTCTCGTGTGGCTGATCGAACAGCCGTTTCTCCAAGCCGTGATTGTGAAAGGACACGTTTTGCAGATGCGCATGTTGCTGGGCGAAGATTGTCGTCGGCACGCTGATCAGGTCGAACCGGTCGAGAATTCGTTTCTCCTGGGCCGGCAGCAGCGGATTGTGCCGCATCATGCGGATATTATCGGAAACGCGATACACGAACCGGGCCCGCGGGTTGAGTTGCTTGAAACGGTCGAACAGGAACAGCCCGTGATCGCTGTCGAAGACGAACAGATCGGCCGCCGCGATCTCCGCTGCCGCCTCACCGAGGGAGAAGCGCGGATACAGCTTGAGCAGCGGCGCGCTCACGCAGTTGAGCATGCCGAGCTTCAGGTTGATCGGATGAAACGGCGTAAGCCAAACATAGCTCGCCATGCGCTCGCGCACGTAGCGCAAGCGATGCCGGTCGCGCAAGAGAGGATGCCGGCAGCGCGGATCGCGGCGGCGCAGCAGTGACAGCCAGCTGATCGATTCAGTGAAGAACAGCACATGCCAGCCGGCCCGCCAGAACGATTCGGCGAGCCAATGGAAGCCGGCCTTGCGGTCGGACTCCAAGTAGTGACTGGTGACGAAGACGACGCGTTTCATTGGTTCTACGGTCAGAGCCTGAAGCGTGAGCGAAGTTGGCGCCTTCCTTCGCTAACGCTTCAGGTGCTGAAGTCCACATCAAACCGATCCGCCCACCGGATCAGGTTCACCCAGCGCCAGATGCGAAAATCGAACCGCGCCTTGCCCGCCAGCACCGCCGCCCAGTCACGCTGCATCGCTGGCACGTCGAGCGCCCCGATGTTGCGCGCCCGGTCGCTCGCCAGCGCTTCCTCAACCCAGGACCGCAATGTTTTGAGCCAACGTCCTTCCGGCGTTGCGAAGCCGATCTTGTCGCGCCGGTCGAGGATCGCATCCGGCACGATGCCGCGCATCGCCTGGCGGAAGACGTTCTTGCTGGTGCCGTCGCGACCGAGAATGTACTCCTCCGGCAAGCGCAACAGCAGTTCGGCGAAGCCGGGCGTCAAGAACGGCAGCCGGCTTTCGATCGACGACGCCATCGAGTTGCGGTCTTCATAGCGCAAGAGCTGAGGCAAGCTGGTCGCCGTGACCGTTTGCCGCAGTTCCTCACGCATCGCCTCACGCTCGCGCCGACCGGAGGAATGAAACACGACGCCTCGTTCGCGAAACCACGGTGCCTTGAGCCACGCTGGCAGCAGCCAACGCGTGACCCAACGTGCGCCGATGTCGGGCAGGAGCAATCGCCCCGCTTGCAGCCATAGCCGCATGTGCCCGCGCATGCCTGGCAATTGGCTGGCACGCTTTGCAAATCGACACGCCTCGATCCAGCGCCCCTGCCGCACCAGCGAGCTGAGCCGGGCGGGCAGAAACAGATGATAGCCCGCCAACATCTCGTCCGCCCCCTGGCCGTCGAGCATCACCTTGATCCCCTGCTCTGCCGCGTGACGGAATACGCAATACTGCGCGTACATGCTGGTGCTGCCGAACGGCTCGTCCTGCGTGTAGATCAGATGATCGAAATCCGCGAGCAGCGTAGCCGGGTTGGCGCGGACCTTGTGAACGATCGCGCCGGTGTGTCGGCCGACCAGATCGGCCCATTGCTCCTCGCAGACAGCCGGATCGTCGGCGATGAAGCTCACCGCGTGCAGGTCGGCGGCCGGCGCGACCAGGCGCATGGCGGCGACGATCGCCGACGAATCGATGCCGCCCGACAACGCGGCTCCCACGGGAACGTCGCTGCGCAGGTGCAAACGGATATTCTGCAAAAACTGATCGCGCACCTGAGCTGTGGCTTCGTCAAAGGACAGATCGAGCGGCGCTTCGGTCGGCAAGCTCCAGTAGCGCACCGGTTCGACCGCCGCGGGCCGATCGAGCGACACTTCAAGGTAGTGCGCCGCCGGCACCTGACGGATTCCGCTCCATAGCGTATCGCCGCCGAAATCGGTGCGGCCAAAGCGCAGATACTCGAACAGCCGCTGCGGTTGCACCGTGCGCTTGATCGGCAGCCAGTTGAGCAGGGCTTTGATCTCCGAAGCAAAAGCAAAGCCCCCCTCACCCCCAACCGCTCCCCCGGAGGGCGAGGGGAGCAAGGTGTAGTAGAGTGGCTTCATGCCGAAAAAATCGCGGGCCAGGAACAGGACACGGCGGCTGTCATCGCGAATCGCAAAGGCGAACATGCCGATCAGCTTGCGCAGGCACGCGGGGCCCCATTTCACATAGGCTTGCAGAAGCACTTCAGTATCGGTCTGCGTGTGGAAATTACAGCCGAGCCGGGTCAGCTCGTCGCGCAGCTCGCGGTAGTTGTAGATTTCGCCGTTAAAGACGATGGTGTGCAAGCCGTTGGCGGTCGCCATCGGTTGATGGCCGGCAGCGGTGAGGTCGAGAATCGACAGCCGGCGGTGCATCAGCAAGGCCGGACTATGCCTGGAATCGGCGCGATGGGCGACCCAGCCAGAGTCGTCCGGCCCGCGATGCGCGAGCGTCCGCAGCGGCGCGGTGTCGCTGCCGATTGCCTGCCCGAGCATCCCTGCGATGCCGCACATGCGCGCCTCCGTGCACGATCTTGGAACGAACGGTGTGGAGTATAGAACGCCCGCGAATCGCTCGCAAGCTCAAGTGGGCGATCCGCGGCAAGAGCGGCAGAATGGGATATTTGGCCCGCCATTCATGGCGGGATTGCGCGAGTCCACGTGCGCGCCAGAAATGGCGGGCTATATATTAACTGCATGGGCCAAGTGCTGGACACACCTCGGACCGAGCCGTGCGTCGAACCGTTGACGGGGTTGACACCGTGGGGGATCTGTCAACGCTTGGCCGACCGCGAGCATTTGCTGTTTCTCGACAGCGCGCAGAAGTCGGAGCTTGGACGATACTCATTCGTCTCGGCCGACCCGGCGTGCTGGCTGACCTCGCATCAAGGCTGGATCAGCGAGAACGGCAAGTTCATCTGCGTTGCCGATCCGCTGCTGGTGCTGGCCGACCGGCTGGCGGCGTTCAAGACAGAATCGATCGATGAACTGCCGCTGTTCCAGGGCGGAGCGGCGGGGCTGTTCAGTTACGATCTGTGCCATCATATCGAGGTGTTGCCGCGGCCCGAATACAACGACTTCAGCGTTGCCGACATGGCGGTCGGCATCTACGACTGGGTGATTGCGTTCGACCATTTGACTGAGCAAGCGTGGTTGATCTCGACGGGCTATCCCGAACCCGACCCACAGCGGCGTGCAGCGCGTGCGCGGCGTCGGGCGGAACAAGTGCAACGCTGGCTCGATCGTTCTCTCCCATTGCCCTCCGGGAGAGGGGTCGGGGGTGCTGGGCAATGCTCTATCGAGACGCCGCAGTTTCCAGTGGACAGCCTCCCCGGCGTCACCAGCAACTTCAGTCGCGATCAGTATAGGCAGACTGTCTCCCGCGCCATCGAATACACGCACGCCGGCGATTGCTTTCAGGTCAATATCGCCCAGCGTTTGCTGGCTCCGGCGCGCATCGCGCCGCTCGATCTGTACGAGAAGCTGCGCGTGCGCAATCCGGCGCCGTTCGCGGGATATTTCGACCTCGGGGATCATGCCATCATCAGTGCGTCGCCGGAACGATTCCTGCGCGTCGATCAAGGCGAAGTCGAAACCCGCCCAATCAAGGGGACGCGCCCGCGCGGCCAGACGCCGGACGACGATCAACGGCTTGCCTACGAGCTGACGCACAGCGGCAAGGACCGGGCCGAGAACGTGATGATCGTCGATCTGCTGCGCAACGACCTGGGCCGGGTCTGCGCATACGGCAGCGTGCGCGTCGAGGCCCTGTGCCGGCTCGAAAGCCATCCGTTCGTACACCATCTTGTCTCGGATGTGCGCGGCCGATTGCGCTCAGGTCTTGGGCCGACCGATCTGCTGCGTGCGTCGTTCCCGGGCGGGTCGGTCACCGGAGCGCCGAAGATTCGCGCCATGGAGATCATTGCCGAACTTGAACGGACCGCGCGCGGCCCCTATTGCGGCAGCCTCGGTTATCTCGGCTTCGATGGCGGCATGGACACGAATCTTTTAATCCGTACTTTCGTGCTCGGCAAGGGCTGGCTGCACTTCAGCGTCGGCGGCGGCATCGTCGCCGATTCGACGCCTGACAAGGAGTACGCGGAGACCTGGCACAAGGCAGAGGGGCTGCTGCGGGCGCTTGGCGATTAGGCCGCTTGCGGCGTAGCAGGTTTTGCTACGCCGCAAGCGGCGGAGGCGAACCATGATCCTCGAGGGCATCGTCACCACGATCTCCGGCACCGGCGAAGTCAATATCGCCCCGATGGGCCCGCGCGTCGATGCCGACATGCGGCGTTTTCTCTTACGGCCGTTCAATTCCTCGCAGACGTATCGCAATCTGCGCGTCACGCGCGAAGGCGTCTTTCACGTGACCGACGACGTGCTGTTACTGGCGCATGCCGCTCTCGGACAACTGGTGGAGTTGCCACCCTTGATGCCGGCGCGCGCCATCCGCGGCTGGGTGCTGCGCGACGCTTGCCGGGCGTATGAGTTTCGCGTCGTCAACATGGACGAGCGCGACGAGCGCATCAGCATCGAGGTGGAGGTGGTGCATCACGGCGCGTTGCGCGAATTCTTCGGCTTCAACCGCGCCAAGCACGCGGTCGTCGAGGCCGCCATCCTGGCGACGCGCACCGATTTCTTGCCGATGGCCGAGATCGAGGCCGACTTTCGCAAGCTGGCGGTGATCGTCGAAAAGACGGGGGGCGAACAGGAGAAGGAAGCGTTCGAGTTTTTGCAGGCGTATGTGGAGGGAAAGAAATGATCCGCATACGCACCGGCAGCCGATTGCACTTCGGATTGTTCTCGTTGCCCTCGGAACAAGCTGGGCCGTGGCTGAATCAGGAAGGCGAACCGACGATTCCGCGGCGGCAGTTCGGCGGCGTTGGGTTGATGATCGACAAGCCGGGGATTGAGTTGACGGTGAGCGAAGCGAAAGCGTGGTCGGCGGAGGGGTCGCTGGCGGAGCGTGCATTGGGATTTGCGCAAACCTATTGTTCGGCGATCGGCGCGAGCGAGCGATTTGCGCTGCAGATCGAAAATGCGGCGCCGGAACATGCGGGACTGGGCACGGGCACGCAGCTCGGCCTGGCGGTCGCCCGCGCCCTTGCCGAATTGACGCGACAGCCGGCGTGCGACGCTGCCTCGCTGTCGGCCCAGGTGGGGCGCGGCCGGCGCTCCGCGCTTGGCATGCACGGTTTTGACCGCGGCGGGTTTCTGATCGAAGGGGGGAAAACTGTGGCGTCAACCCCCTCGCCGCTCTTGATGTGCCGCGACTTTCCGGAAGAATGGCAGGTTCTCCTGGTCACGCCGCGCGACGTGGTCGGCATCCACGGCCGGCGCGAGCTGGAGGCCTTTGCCGAGCTGGTCAGGCAGCCGCCGAACGACCGGACGACAGAAACATTGTGCCGCCTGGTGTTGCTTGGCCTCTTGCCGGCCCTGGCGGAAGGCGACTTGCAGACGTTCGGCGAGGCGCTGTACGAATTCAATCGCCGCTCCGGCGCGTTATTCAAGAATGCGCAGGGAGGCACCTATGCCGATCCGCGCGTCGCGGCGATCGTGAAGTTGCTACGTGAATTGGGCATCAAGGGGGTCGGCCAAAGCTCGTGGGGGCCGACGGTCTTCGCGCTGGTCGCGGAGGAGGAAATGGGCCAGCTCCGCACGCGGCTGCTGCGCCACGGGATTGCATCTGAGGAAATGCGCATCGCGGCGGCGTTGAATCGGGGGGTGGTACTGAGTATTGAGTACTGAGTATCGAGGTTTTTTTGAGTTATTCCTTGCACAATCGGGGCAGAAGGCGTAATCTACATTGACTCCTCCCGGAATCCCATCCAGCCGCCGGCGCGGAGTCGAATTCGACGGACAAATCAGATGGCTACTGGTTCGCCGCGCGACGAAAGGCAGCAGTACCTGCTTTTGCTTGCCACAGTCGTTCTTACCACGCTACTGGTCTTCCTCTTCTGCGTTTTCTGGAACTTCCCGGAGTTATCGCTCTCAGACTTCTTCGCGGTTTGGTTGACAAAGGCATTTCGCAACTTGTGGTTGGCAATGGTGGTCATGGTGCCTGCATTCCTGATCTGTCAGCAAGGGTTGTTTATCCGCACGCAAAGACTCAACTTGAACCCGACCGGAGCAGTTCATAAGGGAGGGGACAAAGACGCTGCCGATCGCAACATGGAAGAGGCGAACCTGGAAGCCGCAAAGCAATTCGGCCTCCCCGCTATTGCAGTAGATTATTTCCTTCCCGCATTTCTCTCAGCGCTTGCCGGCGGCGTGGTCGGGTTCGCGCTGTCAACCATCAAGAACAATCGCGGCTCGCTTGGCGAACTCCCGCTGGCGGAGCAGGAAGTCTACAGTGGGGTTGTCCTGGGCGCCATCGGCGCCTACGTTTACGTGGTGATCAATCTCGCCCAGCGCGCGTTCCGGCGTGATATCACACCCGGCATTGCCGCCTGGTCGGCAGCGCATGTGGTGCTCGGGCCCGTGCTCGGCGGTTTCGTCGCCGCGGTCTGGCAGCCGGAGCCTTCGGGGTATGCACGCCAACTTCTGTACTTTTTCGCCGGCCTGGCGCCGCGCGAAATCGTCTCTTTTATCCAGAACATGATACAGCGTTCGATCGCCGGTGCGCAGTCTCAGCAAGCGCCAGGCAAGATCATCCCACTGCAAACCATTCGGGGCATTGATCAGTTCGTAGCGGACCGGCTCATGGAAGAGGGGATCACGGACGGCTACCAGTTGGCAATGGTAAACCCCATCCGGCTTTGCCGCAACACTCCGTATGATCTGCGCCAGATTCTGGCCTGGATGGATGAGTGTCTATTGATCGCGACGTTGCCGGATTATGCCGAGGAGCTTCGCAAGGCTGGCGTCACCGGCGCCGTCGCGCTGGCACATTTCTTCAGATCAAATGACGCGCTGGCCGATGTGAAACCACTGGCCGACAAAATCGGCCTGGATGCGACGTTGTTGAGAGAGGTGGTATGGGAACTCGCGGAAAACGGACAGCAACAGCGAGTCTTTGCGTTACGTCAGAGTCAGGAAGCGGAAAGCGCGAAATAAGACCCCAGGGGTTCAATGCGATTACACCTGGGATTCAACTTCTGCTACGCCGCAAGCGGCAATCAACTCGCAATCCGAATATCCGCCAGCTCTTCCTTGACCGCCGCGTAATGGCTCGGCTCCATGCTGAAGCTCGCGGTGCCGCTGGTCACGTTGCGCAGCTCGCTGGTGTAGCCGAATAGTTCCGCCAGCGGGATGTAGGCGTGCAACATGCAACGGCCCTTGTCGCTTGAGAGGTTCAGGATGTTGCCGCGCCGGCGATTGATGTCGCCTGCCAGCGAACCCTGGTAGCTCGACGGCGCCAGCACGACGACGTTCATGATCGGCTCGAGGATGACGAGGCCTGCCATCGACTGGGCGTCGCGGAAACTCTCGATTGCGGCCAATTTGAACGTGTCGGCCGAGCTATCGACGTCGTGCGCCTTGCCGTCGAGCAACGTGGCGCGCACGTCCACCAGCGGGAAACCGTACTTGGCCCCCTTCTGGCAACCAATGCGGTAGCCCTGCTCGACCGACGGGATGTATTCGCGCGGCACGGCGCCGCCGTAGATCGAATCGACGAAGTAGATGTTGTTCGGATCTGGCTTTTCGCCTTCGCCTTCCTCCTCCAGCTCCAGATGGATCTGCTCGATCATTTCCTTCGTCAGCGGCTCGTATTGCATCTTGATGACGGCGTACTTGCCGCGGCCGCCCGACTGTTTGATGTAGCGCGTCTCGAACTCGATCGGCTTCGCGAGCGTTTGGCGGTAGGCGACCATCGGCTTGCCGACAGTGACTTGCACGCCGTGATCGCGCTGCAGCTTGTGGATCGAGACCTCCAGATGAAGCTCGCCCATGCCGCTGATGATGAGCTGGCCGGTTTCCGGCTCGGTCTTGGTGCGCAGGGTCGGATCGTCGCGCACCATCTTGCCAAGCGCCTCGGCCAGCTTCGTCTCATCGACGTTCTTGGCCGGGATGATCGCCTGCGAGATCACCGGTTCGGGGAAGCGGATTTCCTCGAGCGTGATCGGCTTGTCCTCGGCGCAGAGCGTGTGCCCGGTCGAGGTGGCCTTCAAACCGACCACCGCAACGATTTCGCCGGCGCCGGCGCTTTCGAGCCGATCGCGGCGGTCGCCGAACAGGCGATAAATATGGCTAATGCGCTCCGCCTTCTTGACGACCGGATTCGTGATCGTATCGCCCGGCCTCAGCACGCCAGAGTAAATACGCAGGAAGACGAGATCGCCGTGTTTCTCGCTTACGGTCTTGAACGCCAGGGCCGAGAACGGGTCGCTGTCGAGCGGCTTGCGCTCGGCCTGCTCCTTCGTCTTCGGCACCATGCCCTTGACCGGCGGCCGATCCGAAGGGGCCGGCAGATAATCGCAGACGGCGTCGAGCAGAAGCCGCACGCCGTAGTATTCCTTCGACGAGCCGCAATGCACCGGCGTCAGCTTGCCGTTGAGCGTACCGATGCGCAAAGCGTGGCGGATCATCTCCTCGGTGATCGGCGTACCTTCGAGGATCGCCGCCAGCAGCTCATCGCAGCCGTGCGAGGCGGCTTCGAGCAGTTCTTCGCGACCCTTTTCCGCCGCAGCTTTGTACTTTTCAGCGATGTCGATCCACGAGTACTTCATGTGCGAGGCGTCCTTCGGATCCTGCTGCCACTGCTTCATGCGGATGAGATCGATGACGCCCTCGAACTGATCGCTCTGTCCCGCCGGGATCGTGCACACCGCGGGGACGATCGACAGCTTCTCCTTCATCTGCCTGATGCAGTCGTAGAAGTCGGCCCCCATGCGGTCGAGCTTGTTGACGAAGGCGATGCGCGGCACGTTATGGTTGTTGGCCTGGTACCAAACGGTCTCCGATTGCACCTCGACGCCGCCGACGGCGCAGAAGACGCCGACCGCGCCGTCGAGAACGCGCAAGGAGCGTTCGACCTCGGCCGTGAAATCGACGTGGCCGGGCGTATCGATCAGCGTAAAGCGATGATCGTTCCACTCGAGCGAGACGGCGGCGCTGTTGATGGTGATGCCCTTGGCCTTCTCGAGCGGGTCGAAGTCGGTAGTGGTATTGCCGTCATCGACGTCGCCGGAGACGTGCTTGGAACCGCCGTAGTAAAGGATGCGCTCGGTGGTGGTCGTCTTGCCGGCGTCCACGTGCGCGATGATGCCGATATTGCGAACTTTGTCGAGCATGATTGGCCTGAAAAAAAACAACGTGCGGCCCGACGGAAATACCCATTCCCGCGGGTTGCCGCACTTTACATCCCTAGTTTGGACTGCCGAGAAAGTTGCCGGGTTCGAGCTTTTCTCCCCGGCGGAGAGAGGCATAGGTAACAGTCCATAATCTCGCAGCCCTATTCCGCGGGGAGCGAAACAGGTTATATTATTATATTTATTGATGAAGTTTTGTCGAGGGCAAGTGTGAAAAATGCGGGTATGCGGTCTCTTCGTCCAGCGTTAGCAAGGCGCCGAGCGCGCGCTAAAGCAAGAAAGGCGTCAATTCCGTTCCCGGCTCGACGTCGGTTGGCTGCATGCCCTTGCGAAAGATGCGGGCCGCGGCGTTCTCCAGTTTCACTGTCTTGCCGTCGCACAGCAAGATTCCCGCTTCGTACAGCCCCACCACTGGTGTATCATTCATCTCGTGGAACTCGCGCAGGCGATCATCGCGCGTTTCGCCGAAGTGCTCGATGAGCGTGTCGCCGCGCTAGATCCAGGTGGCGCCGGCGTAATAGTGGACATTGATCTGGAATGGCAACAGGCCGAGCGCATCAAGGCTCGGCGGCTGCACGATTGGCATGTCGTTGGTCGTCATGATGGTCGGGCAGGCGACGTTGGCGCCGGCGCTGATGCCGACGTAGGGAACGTCGGCGCGAATGCGCGCGCGGATAGCGTCGAGCAGGTTCAATTGATACAGCGCGTTGAGCAGGCGAAACGTGTTGCCTCCGCCGACATAGATGGCTTCCGCTTGAAGGACAGCGTCGCGCGGATCGGCGCAGCGATGAATGCCGACCAGCTCGTAGCCGGCGTTCAGGCCGCGTTCGAGCATCGCTTGCATATACTTGTCGTGATCCTGGAGCGCGTACGGGATGAACAGGACGCGCTCCACGGCGCCGAGGTGCGTCTGGAGATGCGCCCGCAGATTGCGGATGCGTTCGTCGGTGCGAAAGCCGCCGCTGCCAAGCAGGATGCGCATGGATCGTTCTCAGGCCGGGGAATGAGGAACGCAGCAATTCCCGTGGGAGCGTCCCCCGCGAATCGTCCGCTGTCGACGGACCCTCGCGGGAGCTGGCCAAAGTCTTCGTCTCACTGTGATTTGAGCTCGAAATCCTTGGTCATCCCGGCGGAGACGTCCGCACTCAGTTCAGTCTTCTTATTATATTTCTCCGGAAGGTACTGCTCCGGCATTTCGGTTTCGCCCAGGGCGCCTTTCTTTCCCGCGGGCAATTTCACCAACTTCGAGGCGGTGATTTCCACGTTGTACGACCCGGCCTGGACTTTGGCCGTATACTTGCCGTCCTTGATCTTCGCTCCTTCCGGCCTGCCCACCTTGGGGTCCTTGGGTTTGAAGACGATGTCCCCTTCCGCCAACGCCGTGCCGTCATAGGTCACGCTGCCAGTGACGCTGTGCAGCGACGGACCGCAGCCGGCCAAAAAGAGAAGACTGAAAACGACGCAAAGCGACGAGAGTCTCATGCGGTTCCTCAAAAAAGGAGAGCGCGGACGGGTGGTCGCGCGCTCCGAGATGGTTGCAAGTGAATGAAAGGCCAATGCAAGATTAGAAATCACTACCGAGGATTTCGCCGGAGGAGCGGGAGCCCACGGCATTCCAGGTCGTCGTGCTGACGGAGTTGGAGACGAACCGCACGGTGCCGTCGCCCATGAGCACGTTCACGCCGCCGGGATGCATGCTGCGCGCCGATTGGACTAGGTTACTGCCCCCCAAGGCGGCGCAAGGCGCCATCGGCGCGGCGATGCAGTAATCGGATTGGTCCCCCACCGTCGTGTTGGGCGGATAGAGTGTGCTGAAAAGGACATTTCCCTGCCAGGTGTTGTAAACACGGCCGCGAAGGTCGTGGCTGCCTGTATCGGGAACCAGGATCACTTCCGAGCCGAATGCGGTATTGGAGGTGCCGTCCGTGATGTCGGTCATCTTCGTCTTGGACAGGGGATAAAAAACTCCGTTAAGGCTGGCGCCCCCGCCGGCGTTGCCGAACAGCGTATTGCCAGCGCATAGAACGTAATTGCTGTGGAAGCCCTGACTGGCGGCCGCGCTGGCGGCGCCTGCGGTCATGTTCTTTGGGCTGCCCGGATCGGAGGAACACATGAAGGTCGCGACGATCGTCTCGCGCCCGGGCGCGTTACTATACGCATAGTTGCCCGATGTCGTCAGAGAGCCGATCATGCCGTTGTAAAGGGCCGATTGCTCGACGTACGGCAAAATCATCTGAAACCAACAGGCGCGATTATAGTTGATGGTGGAGTCGTTCGCGAAGAGATTGAACTGCCCCATCGGCAGCCTCTTGTTCACGTCGTGGTAGGCGTGCAGCGCCAGGCCAATCTGCTTCTCGTTGTTGATGCACCGCGTCCGGGACGCAGCTTCGCGCACCTTTTGCACCGCCGGGACCAAAAGCCCGATCAAGATGGCAATGATCGCAATGACCACCAGCAACTCAATCAACGTAAAACCGAACCGTCGTTTCGCGACATACATGAGTCACCCCTTGGAGCTAAAGAAAATGAAAGGATATACTCCC